>Ga0065711_1043894_pt1 | contig 14448 bp, 10 predicted proteins | sample Hoacrofraction12_FD_59098 | JGI IMG/M metagenome (GOLD analysis project Ga0065711, IMG submission 59098) | Hoatzin crop microbial communities from Cojedes, Venezuela - Epithelial fraction 12 v2 (version 2) | ecosystem: Host-associated > Birds > Digestive system > Esophagus > Crop | place...
CCCGCCTGGACAAGGTCCTGTGCAGCCTGCTGTAGGTGACCCTGCTTCGGCGGGGGGTTTGGACTAGATGACCCACAGAGGGCCCTTCCAACCCCTACTATTCTGTGATTCTGTGATTCTGTGAAAACTGTGAAGAATTTCATACTGAATTCAACCTGCTTTAAAAACAATGTCACTGGGCTTTAGAACAGCCTCCAACAGTAAATTCTGTGGGCTAATCAGGCATGTGCTTTATTTCTTTCAATCCCTTCTCAGCTATGCTTAATTACGCCTAATTATTATAATCGTGGTCTCTGCCGTCCTACCGACAACCCACTTGCCCAGGAAGACGACTCTCTCCGGTACCCGGTACGCCTCTCCTCTGCTTGTAGAGCCAAATACCAGCGCTTCCGCGCTAGCGGGAGGAATGCAAACCCTTACATGGCTCCGCTCCTCGGCAGGAGGCTGGGGCTGCCTCACTGGCAGCGTCCGAAAGCTCCTCTCAGCAGTTCTGAATGGGCAGACTTCATCCAGGCAACGCTTCCATCCCCGCAGCCGAGCCGGAGCACGCTGCAGGGACCCTTCAGCCCGACCCCGCTCGCAAGGGGCGAGGGAAGAGCTGCGGAGTGCTGTGCCGACAGCCCCGTCTCCCTGCCATCCCGCCCCGAAGCCGAGAGCCAGATCCCAACCCCTCCTTGGACTCCTGAGAAGCTCAGGCTCCGCAGACGCCTCGGGGCACAGATGGCTGCTGCTGGCTGCAGCTGCGCCAAGTACGTCCCATTTATGCTGTCTGTATCAACACTGGGGCGAGACGGCGATGGCACCACGGGAAAACATTTAGAGCACGTCATGGGCTTTGTCCAAAGCACAGAGCATCCACGTGGAGAGAAGAAAACAGTCCACAAGGGCAAAGACATTTTTGAGCATCTGTGCACGTGGCCGTCCGCAAAAGCGTTCGTCAAGCCCGTTAGGGTGATTTGACGAGAGGAAAGAAAACAAACCCAATGCTGCCTACCATTCATTCATCATCTGCGTAGCAAAGAATTTATAAAAAGAATTAACTGACTCATACAAAGACTAGCACTAGCTTGCTAGCTGATGCTTAAAGAGAACCTAATTATGGGCAAAATTCACCTCTTCGGTTGACACAGCCTTGAGCCACACGCTGACCCACAGCCGTAAGAGCAGCGTGCGTGAGAATCGAGAGCAGAGCTCAGACAGGCTCCCCGTGCAGCCCGACGGGTCACTGACAAGGTACTCCGGGGCCCCCCAACCAGCCTGTCAGGCAGCTCCTCCTCACTGGACCAGGCTCCTGCTCACTGGGCACACAGCAGCCTCGCCTCTTCGAGGAAGCGCTTACCAACACCCTTCCCCTCTGTTCCAGCCCGCTGAGCACAAGGACTGCTGGCAGATGTAGCTTAAGAGCCGCTGCGGTGTTCAGCGGTGTCACAGAACCCTGTGTACGCAGCAGGCTGGAGGGCAGGACTCCCTGGAAAGGAGAGCACGGCAACGTCCCGCACGTGCAGACTCCAGGCATCGCTGGTCGTTTGTACCATCACTGTCGCTAGAAAAGACATCCCAGGTTTTCAGTCTGGTAATTTTGAGGCCCTTTGGAATGGCCCTAGGAACTTCCTGGCTCTTCTTTTCAGAAAAATCAGGTCCCTTCAAAACGTATCAAGCAGAAGACCCAACTCTGACGCTCCAGCACAGCTGGCCACCATGGCAAAGTCTTGGCTTACCCATATAAATTAGACAGGCCGTTCAAAAAAAGCCCTCAGCCTGTGACTTTAAAATGTCAGCAGGCAAAAATGAAACTGGACAAACTTGTGCTAAGCAGCAACTCGCTAGACCGACGCAGCTGCTTTTTAAAGCGCTTTCTGCTAAATGAATCTGCTACGGGGAATGGCACTGCCTTCTTACCACGCAGAGGTTGAAAAGCTCAACCCAGCGAACCGAAAGGAATATTGCTCAATGCAAGAAAATCTCTTCTTCTGCCTGACAAAATGATTTAAGAATCTGCTGATTCATTTTTCCATCAAGAAACCACATTAATGAATGAATGGCTGTAATTAATAATGGATGGAATATACCATGAGCAACAATGGGCCCACAGCCCGACACTTTGTTCAGAGACGCAGATTTTCTGCTGCCATCCCTCAGCATCATTTCGAGAGGCGGAATTCTGCGAACACGGCGTCAGCGTCGGATTCCCCAGGTCCTGAGCTGGCAGCAAGCAGCGCGCCGCGTCACAGCGCGCCGTGCAGCTCCAGGCAGCAGCGTCCGCGGTGCGACACCTCATCACATCACACCAACCAGCGCTACAGCACGGCAAGATAAGGCGATTATTTTAAAATGAGGTGCTGTGCCTGAGAAAATGTCACTCAGCGACACAAAATCCTCACGCAGAGAGTGTCCCGTGAAGGGCAGGGACCGCGGCAGGCTGAGCAGGCACCATGCCTGCCGGCTACGCAGCCACACGTATGTTCATACACCTACACCGCAAACAAAGACATTCAAAGAGCACTTCAATGTCTGCATGCACGTATTTTCTTCCTGCTTTCAGACTGTAAACTTTTTTCTTAATCTAACATTTGCCATTCACCCGCATTAAAACAAGGAAAAAATTCAGGCGGTGGTGTCTGCAAACCTTCTGCGTGTACCACGCATCGTTTAGTCATACAGGTCATAGCTAGGGACCTTTTTATTGCGGCATGATTTCATCTTCAAACCATTCCCATAGCCACTCGGGTACAGTAGGTTACCCATTTATAGGTTTCTAATAAAAGCAAATCTTCCTTAAGTGGCTATTACTGGATTTCTCCTTTCAGCCGAGGGATAAGCAGGATTCTGGGCTTTAAAATATCCCCAGGGGGCTGAGTAAGAAAGTGACAACTGAAGAATGTCACGGCAAAACTTCGATACGTTCTAATTACAGCACCGTTAACGAGAAGAACATTTGTCAGATGGGAGCACTCCTCACGTTTAGCACAGCCACGCTGACACCATCTATTCGCCCAGAGTCTGACAACCTTCTGCTGATCTCCGGTTAGATCCCACCGCAGGTCGGTTCTGGCCATGCCAGGTCAGTTACACCAGCTGGAAATCATCATTGCTTTTCTGTTTTAATTTTAAATCAAGTACTTCTTTTAGGAATTTGCACAGTCTGTTGCTACAGAAAATTATGTATTTATTTTCTTTTAAAAATGAACTGAAATACAACTTTAGGAAAGATCTGTTCATGACATTTAAATACACATTTGAGTCGGACTTCTCCCCAAAGTGTTCCTTCACAGAGTTACACTCACATGCACCTTAGGTGTCTTCTACATTCTCCACCATATTACACCTCATCACAATATTTATAGTAAAAAGCCTAACCTGGCAAATTCTTTAGACGTTGACATTTAGCATGAACATCTGCAATGTGTAAGAACCCCTGAAGAGCGATTTGATTGCCCCAAGAGCTGGAGGCCGGCAGAGCGATAAGGCACAGCGCTGCGCACGGGGAACACGGGCTATTCCGGCAGCGCAAGCTTACTGACCCAGTCAGCCCGTCGGCAAGCACCGCGTTCGGCTTCAAGTCACCGCACCCTCCGCGTGCTGGGACGATGCTCACCTACCCGAGCCCGCCCTGGTGACCCCAGGGTTTACGTGTCGCAGTGGGAGTCAAAACCCTGCAAGGTATCAGCGGAGTTTTAGAGCACGTAAGGGCTCTTTTATGGGAAGCATGAAGTGCACGCAACTCCCCAAACCCTTGTCAAATTAAAACAAACAAAAAACCCTCCAAACCCCCCCCCCAAGTGGTATCTGTGATAAACACCAAATATAAAAACATGCTGCCCAGTTTTCAGAACTGCCAGGGAGCCACAGCTCCGGGTGCCCAACGCGTCCAAAAGCCGTGGGTTTTTCCATTGAGGAGCAGTCTCTCAGCGCAGTTTGTTTCCAGTCTCAGCTGGGTACGGCAGAGAAGTACTGCAGGTCTTTCCACAGTTTTTTGGCTCTCCACTTCCCCACCAGGATTAAACTTTGGCAGGCAGGGGATCTGTATCCATCATTTCAGCAGAGATCTCCGGGTGCAGAATCAGCCCTTTTGCCTGTGCGGCGAGGATTAGGAAGACAATGCTGAGATCATCACGTACATGGTTCACAGCCAAAACACTACTAGTGTTTAAATAAGAAAGAAAAAAAAAAAAGAAGAGCTGTAGTCTGCAGTGAATATCCCTTTAAGAAGGACCCCATTTTTATTTCAGAGGTAGTTTTAAAGAGGATGGCCATTGCAAAGAACCTCTACCGATAAATCACTGCTTAAAAACTTTTCAGCTGTGTGAAAGTCCTAACAGGTCACAACGCTGCAAACAATTTCAGAGCGAGCAACACGCTCTCTCTCCCACAAAAGTCACTTTTAAGCTTTCCAGTTAGTCTGTTCTGAATTCCTAGGTCAGCAGACAACCAGAGCTCCTGTTCCAGCGGGATGGGAAGGATCAAGAGATCCGCCATACGCAGCAGATCTCTGGAATCAGGTCACTGTTGGGCAACCAGCTTCACCCTCCGCAGCTGGCGCTGGCCAGAGCAAACCTCTAGAGAAGTAAACACAGCCTGGGTGGGCATCTGCCCACGCTACCACGTTCCGCAGGGAAGAAGAACACTTCGCTGTCCCCCTGGGTTCAAGCAAAACCGAGGTTCTCCCTGCAGCCGGGGCAGGCAGATCACCTTCGGACCCCTGTGCAGAAGCACTGCGTATCTGTCAGGTGTGATGCTCATTCGTTTATACAAAAATACTGCTAAACCAAACAGCTAAAATGCAGACGATCATCAGAGCATGTCATTTACAATACAGAGACTAACAGGGCAGTAAAACAGAGGGAAAGTTACAAGGAACATTTTAAAGTAAGTTTGGGTGACTTTTACAGATGCGATGGCCGTTTCGCTGTAAGCCCAGGCCATTGGCGTTTGTTCTGTGGGAAGGTGACGGAGGTTCTGGTGGCACCTCACTAGCGCTGGCAGATTAACAAACCTGCAAAGCAAAGAGTTGCCACAAAAATAAAAGCTGTTGTGTTCATCTATTTAGACAAGTTTAAACTACTTTAACATTCTAACCAGTATCACAACTAATAAAACGATGGACTTCTGACAATTTCAGACTTCATTAATGTTTAGCTTTCCAAAAAACAAAGCGTGAACGTGGGATTTGGCTGTATCTCAGCGAAGACAGCCGCTGCGAGCGAGACCACCCTCTGTGAAGGGCACCGTCCAGCGACGCAGCCCGTGGTCCCAGCCTCCACGCCTGGCTGTGGGCAACGCCTGCGCTCACTCACAGGGAACTCAGAAAGTCAAGCGGCTGCAGCGACGATGCCTCAGCGCTCTCCCAGCCATGAGATTTATCAGCTCACCTGAAGGGCTCTCCCGGTTTGGGAATTCTGGGTCATGCTACTCACTGAAAGGAAACATTTTGTAAAGAAAATGGGGCTTAGTAATCAGAAACATGACCAAAATACTCTCAGTTGCATTCCCTGGGTTATGAAGAAGTCCTTTTCAGTGTAGTAAAAATCCTCCCAGGCTGCTCTCTTTTCCTTCTCACCTCCCAAGGCTCTACAGACAAGAGCCCCAGATTAGCAACACAGTTAACCACGCACTTGATTTTAAAACACAGTAGTGCCAAGTAAGAAAGATCCAGTCTTAAACACAGACAACTCATAACGGGTACCTTGCGCAGTCAGCGCACGCTGAACACATTTTCTAGATAAAAAGCAATGTTCTTGCCAGCTAATTACTTTATCTGCGGTTTTACAGCACCGGCCGTAAGTGAGATGACGGTGGGTACACCAGAGGCTGGTTACCTCACAGTAACCAGTTCCCAGAAGTCACAGGAGAATGACCATTCTACATTTGGCATTTTATAAATGAAAACAGTTCAGAACCGAGATACTGCTCTGCGTTCCTAAGAGCAGACCTGTTTGTACAGCTCCCAGCCCACCGGCACCCCACCGCCTCCTGCCAGGCTCCAGACACTGCCAGTACTTTACAGTCTCTATTATAAAGTGCTTTTCTAGGCATCTTTCCTAAGAAGCCATTGCTCCTGAAAGGTTCCTTTCTCCTTATTCACCAGGTATATTGTGTAAAAAAATACATAAAGGGTAGAGAAGGAAGAAGAATGTTTCTGGCTTCTTAAAATGTGCCACATCTATTAAGATTGTACAAAAGTCAACAGTGACTTCTGCTACTTCCCCCAAAATTACACTTCCTTGATTCTCCATTCAAATAAAACTCCACTCAGCTGAGCCAAAAAATAACAACCCAAAACCCAGTCATGCATTATTATCAAGTGAACCATGAACATAACCCACACGCTGTACTACTTGTAGCTGCACGGATAAAGGCTAGACGTTACTTCAATATTACTACTGAGCTTATTGAATTGACACTTGTAAAACCAAGGAACACAGAAAAGCTACGTACACAAGAACTTCAGTTTAAACAACAGACCTGGAAACTCTGGAGCTTTGGCTCTGTCTTTCTGACTTTTTCTACAGGCCTCCACCCCGCATTTCACCGCGCTGTAACTGAACGGAGCAGAGGAGCAAACGCAGCCCCATCTTCTCAGAGGGAGCATCTTGCAGTGAACCCTGGTAACTCCTTTGAAAGTCACCCTGGTAACTCCTTTGTATACTGAGAGTGGCCTTGTTTTAACATTAAAACCTCTTTAAATTTAAAACCTTCTGTTCATAAAAGCTCTAAATTGTATTAAAATTGCGTTCAGGCACCTGGCCGGAGATCAGATGTTTTTGCAAATGGACTCAGGCCATGTGGCTGCAAGAACAGCCCGAGCTGTGCTGTTGCCATCACAGCTCACACCACCTTCACGTGTTCTGGGAAGCTAAAGGAAGAGGAAATGCAAACTCATCTATTTCAAGCATGAGAGAACGCAGGCACCTCTCTCTGAAAGACCTGAAGGAATACAGTTAGAAACACAGCAGCTCTTCCCAGAACGTAGTTTGATGTGGATCCACCAGTGCTTGCACCCTAGCAGTCTTTCCTGATATTTCACAGATGCTTAGATCTCAGAGCACACTTCCAATTATTAGGCATGTCCCCCCCCATTTACTAATTACAGTCCTGGGCCTTAAAAACATTTCCTTGTCTGATAGGGGTGGCATGTTTGCTTTTTATTAAAAGAGCTCCACCTAATTCAATGGAATTCACTCTACACACACACAAAAAAAAACCCCAAACAATTCTTAAAATGACCAGAATCTCAAACATGTATAAAACAGCTTTATAAGTTCAACATTTGTGTTTTGGGAACAACACAGGAAAACAAACACACACACACACCTGGCAGAACTGATGATCCAGGCTCCAAAGAGACATGTAACTGATTCATTAGCCTTGAACAAACTGGCCCACACCTGTGGTGGACCAGTCCTGATCTTGAATTCCCCTACCAGCTTTCCATAGACTCTTCAGGGAAACAGCAAGTGTACAGAAGTTAGTAGTTTTATTTAGATATATCCCGTGTTCCATGGCATTTCTACCCTCCTTTGGGGAAAAAAAAAATAAAAAAATATCAAACGATAAAATTTCAACACCAAATTTTTTTGGTGTCTATATCCCATGGTGTTTTTAAAAATCCCAGTTAGGACAGATAAGGGAATAGCCGCGCAGAGAAACCAAATTCTTAAAACATAAATTAGCAATTTGCAAACAAGTTCCTAATGCATTACATTAACACATTTGTGCTTTTGACAACAGATGTAAAAACTCTCCCCAGAATAAAAAGAGTTCAGTTGGAGATTAACTGAAAATATGTATTTTCAACCAATTTCCCTTGCTGTCTTAAGCAAAAGAATCTGTTAAACCGTCCTGATAAGAAACGGTCCCATTTCTAAACCAGCATTATTAAATAGCACATCTGCCAAACTGTCGTTTTACTCCACAGCTGAGCTGGCCTACCCAGCAATGTAATATGCACCACATTGTGAGTGAAACATCGGATAAAAGTTAGCCCTTAAAATGTGTACACATTGACTGAATTTTTTATATTCAAGAGTTAGCCTCTAATAAAAAGTAAATCCATTAAAAACGTCTGCATTTAACTTCCTTGCACATTACTAACAATTAAAATACAAGGTATGTATTCTGGAAATACATAATTCTCTATTAGCTGACCAGCTTGGGTAGCACAGTGCATAGAGGTATACTGCCATTGGAGTCGGACGTTAAATTAGCTCTCAGCTTGCTCGCGACACCAACTACAGGAGGCAACTTGGAACCTATTGCTGTGAAAGAACTTGTATAACTAGAAATCCGTCGGTTGGCGGTTTTATCAGTGCTGGGTAGTTTGGGCGTTCGCTTACAAATCCACGGGTGCCGTAACGCTTGACTTGGAGTCATGCGCGCGGAAGGTTCCCAGCTGAGACATTCTTTTAAGAACTCTATAAACAAGTGATCGTCGCAGCCTTTCAGTGCCATCACCCAGTCTTTGCTCCCTGGGGCTCCTCGTAGTTTACCCCGGCGCGACCGACTCCCATTAAGGGTCACTCTTCCATCTGCATGTGTAGTTACAGTGCAGTAGCGAGGATGACCCTTAGAGTTGATGAAGTTTTTGGCTCGCTTGGATTGATCCAAAAGCTTCTGAGGCGGCATTCCAAGAAGCTCCATCATACAAGCCAGTTGGTCTCCCTCATCCTCTCCAGGAAAAAGAGGGTATCCAGTCAATAGTTCCACCAGGATACAGCCAAAACTCCACATGTCTATGGGCATCCCATAGCGACTCCCCAGAATTACCTCTGGCGCCCGATAAAATCGGGACTGAATATATGTGTAGACTCTTTGGTGCTCAAAACAGCTGGAGCCAAAATCTATAACCTTGATTCCACATCTCCCCTGCTGTTTTAGGAGGATATTTTCTGGTTTCAAGTCACAGTGTATGATTTTGTTTCTGTACAGAGCATCCAAACACTGCAGTATAGAGTGAGCAAACTTGCGTACCAGTTGGATACTGAAGCCCTGAAACTTATTTCTTTTAATCAGCTCGTACAAGTTCATACTCAAGAGTTCAAAGGTCATACAGATGTGGTTCCGAAAGGTGAAGCTTTCCAGCATGTGAATAACGTTCATACTGCCTGTTTTATCCTGCTTCTTCAGATGCTCCAGAATCCGGATCTCTTCTGCTGCTTGGCGATGGAATCTCTTTTCATTCCGAACCATCTTTAAGGCTAAGTGTTGGTGGAGTTTGTGATCGTAGACTTTAGCAACTTGTCCAAAACTGCCCTTGCCAATGATTTTGAGTACTTCATACCGGTAAGCAACATGGTCGTGGGGCACGTGAATGTAGCTGCCTTGGTCATCATCATAACCTCCATTGTTGGGCCCACCAATCACTCCTTGCCTCTTTTTTGCAGCTGGACCCACGAAATAGATTTCAGAAAAATTAAAAATCTCTTGCTGCTCATAAGCAGACAGCTGATGTTTGTACTGTTTGACAGCTTCCTCTGGAGTTTGGGAAATGGCTTTATGTGGTTTTGAGGAACCACCAGCACCTTTCGAAGTGCTTATGCTCTCTATACTTTTATCTTTTGTCAGGGAAGGAAGACATCTTTCTGAACTAGTAATTCCTGCAGACTGAAGAGTGCTGCTCCGTCTGTTGCCAGAGTCCTCAAATAATTGCTCCACTTTGACCTGACTTCCAGCCAGAGGGTGATCCTTCATTGCGAGTTTGTTGCTAGAAACCTACAGATGGAAAAACAAAACAAAACAAGCTTTACTTTTATCTTTTAAAGCACAGACCAGGAATAAAATCAGTACCACATAAAACAAAAGCAGTAACATAACAGGTTTTGCACTTCTGTTAGGAACAAGTATAAAATGCTGGACCTGAACTACTCAAGTTACAAGCACAGTTATAGATGGGTACAGAAAAAGAACGCAGCTTACTGAAACAATCACTTGCTCAAATGTAGTGTATTTTTAAGCCCATAAAGGGTAAACCCTAGAGAGCCAAACGCTCAAACAAGGACACAATACCTACTAGTATGCACGCAGTCAGCAAACAGCCGGGGCAACAGCTATGTTTAGCTCTAAACGTGGGTGCAGCAAACACAACCAACGACAGATGCAACCTGCACCTGTCCGAAACATGCAGCATAAGGTGAACGTGCAGAGGAGCGTCAGGAAAATGGCAAAGACAAGGCTGCCAAAGGAAGACAAGAAATGACAGCCAGTGACATAAGGCTGGCGTAACCAAGCTGAGCAAGGAGAGCAAGACAAGATAAACCATACTTTTTTTTTTAAAAAATTATATTTATTTTTTGAAGGGGAAAATGCCATCATATCCACAACTCCCTTTGAAATAATAATAGCTTCACAACTATCTTAATACAGACCTTGAAGCTCTGAATAATTGAGACTCTTACTCCCAACTTTGTTGACAGTAGTCTGTAACCACCGTCTCTTACTGCCACATGTTAAAACATTTACATCTGAAATGAACACACAGACCATGAGAAAAGCACTGTGAAATTTTTCAAGCTTGTCATTTTTACCACTTAGTAAATGCTGAACTCCCTGGAGTTCAGTTCCTTCCTAGAACTGCAGCTATTCCCCTGTTCTACTCACTGATGCTCCACGCTGACAGACAGCAGAGAGGTGGTGTCTGACCCGCGCAATGCTGACGAAGCCATGACTAGAGTAGCAACATCTGTTTTCCATTTTGTCCTTTAATCTAAAAATAAAGATTTGAGACACATGCCAAACCGAATCCCTGAAAACCAAAATAACTGCACAGGAATCAACCAAAATATATAAATAAACCTGCAGATCCACAGCAATAAAGCCAAATTCCTTTTCAGTTACATACAGTCCAACATCTCGGCACAGTCTGTAAATAAGAGAAGTGAATGCTCTCGCCAAAAACAACTACAGATAACTCTTTTACGAGCCTGTTTGTTGGTGCTGCCCTGAAGTGTTAGCTCTCGCTCACAAGCCCCCAAAAAACAGGCATTTCCTGCAGAAGGCAGTCCTTATCAGTGGTGACTAGGGGCCATCGGATATAACCTACTAAGTTCCACTACTCCGAGTCCTATCAACCCCAAAACACAGTGTACTGCAAGAGACACGCCTTTCCAGAAAGTCTCAAACAAAACAACAAAAGCCCAACCCTGGTAACTTGGACTAAACGCCTTTTTCTCGGAGCCTGGCTGAACCTCCGAGATAAGAACGACTTATTTTCAGAACTGGCTAAAAGACTCCAAACAGTGAGTTTACAAATCAGCAGCGAACACAGGCACAGAGCAAGGCTCACGCTTGTTGGTTTCCTGAAGTTTTCCCGGGGGCGGGGGCAGGAGAGAGGGGCAGCACAGAACAAAACAAGCCTGTCCTTCTACAGCAGGAGTCTTATTTTCACCTTTGCAATCAAAACTTGATATTCCTCCTACACGGGTTTCAATTGCAAGCCCAACAGAAGCGGCTTTTTATCCCCGTGACTCAGAACGGACGCAACTGCACCCCTGCAGAACACTGCTGCGGCAGCTTGCGCTCGCAGGGCTCTGCGGAGCAGCCTTCTCTAGCTGCACAGATGAACTAAGCACCGAGACTTCGAAACGTGCTACTGCATCGCACAAATTTCTTTCAACTATTTGGTTTCAAAAAAATGGTGTTAACAGCCCAAACATCATAAATTGTAGCAACAGGATAGTGCGAAAGCCTTGCAAACATCGCTACATCTCAACACTTCCCATTCCAGAGCAATAGCAACTCTGGTAATGCTGTTCGTAGCAAACATTTCGTACCTTTGAATACCTAAATAAATAAGGAATTCATGATTCAATTTATCCTGGAACTATTTCTTAATGAAAAAACTATGGCTTTGGATCTCAAACCCGGCTCAGCAGCTGTTCATTGGTAAGGGCTACCTTTTCGTTTTTAGAGGACTACCAAAATCATTTGCCACTTGACAGTGAGACACAAACATAGAGCAATCTTAACTTCAACTCAGAAGACCTACACTTAGAGTCAGATGACTTCTGGGTAACATCAGCTTTCTTTCCACAGCTTTCATTTACAAATCACGGGCTGCACAGGTTTTGTTTTATTGATAAAGCGCTATCAGCAGCCAAGAAATTAAACTGACAAACACAAGCGGCACCCTGTTGAAGATTATCACATACTTACAAAACTTCATTTTAATTGAGGAGGAAACAGTTAACCCAGTTCCTGCACAACTGGTTTTGCAAAAGTGCATCAGTTGCTTTCCAAATTAAGCAAACTGAATCAAACCCGTGTATTCTGAAAGCAGAGGTGTTTCTGTTCTCTTGTAGTTAAGATGAAAAGAACAGACAGCTGCAGACATCATAAGTCTTCAATTCTCATGTCACATTACATCATAATACAAACATCTTGCAAGGAAGAAACCAAACATCACTTAATTCCAGATCCTTTCCCATGAAAACTGAGCATCACGATTTTCATCCTTCCACGCTTCATCTCAGTTCCTGCTCGCAAGATACCGCTCAGGCTGTATTTTTTTGATGTGTCATCATGGCAAAACTAAGCATTTTAAAATCCTTAATCTAACCTTAAGAAGTTAACAGGCTTGATGGACAACATACAGATGAAGAATAAGATACACTAGAGAAACAAAATATTCATAGTTATATTTGTACTTATCTGGATAGGGATAGCTCCATTCTACTGATTTCACTTACAAAAAACTGTAGTTACACTACGACTTAAACACTGCAGTTTGAGAGTTCCCACACCCCCTGCCAAAACGCCAACCCACTACTCTTCAAACTCTACTACTCAACAAGTGTCTACATTTCTTCCACTCTCCCTCAATATTGGCAAAAAGGATAAACACAGACCCGTGCTAGTGAGTTTGCTCAGCAAACAGCACAGACCAAGCTAATTACTAGTATCTGTTACAATAAACTACCACAAGTTGATGATTTTTCAAATGCTTCTTACTCGGTGAAATGTCTATTTTCACATTTTAAAGAGTGGGATTTTTTAAGCTCAAGCTCCTTCACTTCTGCCGGAATTCAACAAGAGCCAAAACACATCTGAAAACCATAGAAAGGTCGGATCACTGTACAGCTGAACACAACCACTATGGCTCAGTTCAATCAATTTAAGGAAAGATCTCGTAACTCCACGTCTGCTGAGGAAACACAGCACTTATGAAGCAGCACGTTAACACCTTCAGTCCAGGAAGAGCTATTTTGCTAGTAAACGAAGTGGCAGATAATGCCAGAGTTTTCAGAGGAGAAAGATCCTTTTGTAAGATGTTTGGCAGCCATGCAAACCCACACTGCTCCTTCTGCTGTTTGTAAGTACTTATCTCTTGGAATTTTCATGAGGGAAACTAAAATGGAAGCATGCAAGAGTGCAAAGCATGTGTGGATTTACATGCTTATCAACACACGAGGTGACACGGCAGAACACTTCAAGCTCTTGTAAAATAACTTTTGTGATTAAAACATGAGCTGAGGATAGTAAAACAGGATTTCTAAGGCTGCCTAGCAGTTCTACATTGAGCACAACACCGCATCATTTTCATGCTTAGGAAAAGCAATAATGTTAATAAGCTACTTACAAAGCTGCACCATCCCACTTTTTTAATTTATTCTCCACAGAGAGATATCCAACTCCTCGACAGTTCTCACCACCACACAACACAACGCGAAGACCCAGACGACTTTAAAACACTCACGTTAGCTCTCCCGAGGGAAGGCAGTCCTGAGGGGCTGTGTTCTTCGTTTGTAGCCTCTTGGTACCTGATCTGATCTATCCTCATGTAGGAGTCGTACAACCCATCCGCAAACCTGCCTGGAAACGTCCCGCACACAAACCAGTCAGTCACAACAATTCACGTTAACACAGAGCGAGACAAACGCTGCAGCGTACCTGGCTGGCACCTTTCCGGCTGCAAGACCATCGCTTCTCGGTCGTTTATTAAATGATCTTTCGAATCCAGCTACGACTACAGCTAAACACTGCGAGCACGGTTAAATACCACAACAGAGTGCAAAGCTCTTGGGAAATCGTAATTTGTGGCACTTTTAATTTACAGCTTCTCTTTTATTTTAAACAGCTTTTGCACTGCAAATATCTAGCCTGCAGAAACGTTAACCCGTACGCTCCCCACTCCCTCTCCAGCGGGATAATCCCGAACTGGCCTCGCTAGGAACGACACCAGCAGAGGGGCAACGGCTCCAACACCGGACAGGGCTGCCCCGAGGCAGGGGATCCTCCATAAGCGATCCGCGGGAGTTACGCGGGAGTCCCGGCTGGCTGCGGGACGGGGGGGGGGCCGTGCCGGTCCGCAGGGCAGCTGGCAAATACCGCTAAAGAACTTCAAACCGCAGCGTTTACCGCGACCGCCGGGGCTCGGCAGCTCTGCGAACGGGAGAACCCCCGGGGGCGGCCGCGGCGAGGCGGCTCCCGACCCGCCCCGGCCTCCTCCCCGCGGGA
>Ga0065711_1043895_pt1 | contig 14448 bp, 6 predicted proteins | sample Hoacrofraction12_FD_59098 | JGI IMG/M metagenome (GOLD analysis project Ga0065711, IMG submission 59098) | Hoatzin crop microbial communities from Cojedes, Venezuela - Epithelial fraction 12 v2 (version 2) | ecosystem: Host-associated > Birds > Digestive system > Esophagus > Crop | place...
CCGCCTGGACAAGGTCCTGTGCAGCTTGCTGTAGGTGACCCTGCTTCGGCAGGGGGGTTGGACTAGATGACCCACAGAGGTCCCTTCCAACCCCTACTATTCTGTGATTCCATGATTCTGTGATTCACGCTGACAGCATCTGGCCTCTTTGCTTAGCTGGGCTTCACATCGCTCCTCTTTTCTGCTGTCCTAGTTCCTCTTGCCTTCAGTCACTTGATTGTTCAACAAATAATCCTAAAATATATATGCAAAATCACGCCTGCGCTATTAACATGGATAAGCATAAGAGCATTTGAATACATTTATCTGCATGTAAAGATGGCGACTCGTGCACGAATACTACTGCTTTACTAATCTAGCGGATGAAATTGTGGTCACCTCTAGGAGCTGAGCAGGTCAGGAGACTGCTAGGTGTGCTGCTCTGCGGGTGTAAACTGTACTCTGGCAAATAAGGATTCCTTCACTAATATTTACTTATCTTTAATCAGTGATCTTTCTGTCTACTGAAGAACAAGCGGAAAAGGAATAGGACCACAGCCAAATCAGCAATTACTTTTGGGAAGCTGTTGATGATTTGGTTTTCCTATTGAACCTTTTACTATTAGATGATAATTAAGATTGCTTAAAATGAGGGAAGAAAAGCTGTGGGATTTTTCCCAGTTTTTATTTGTGCTTCCTACAGAACAACTGAGCAAAATTTCATGCTTTGAAAAATGCTGGTCAGCTCCTCCTCTTTCGTTATATCTCTATGTTTTATTTGCTTTAAATATCCTTTAAAGTATACACATGCTTATTATACCCACATTTAATAATATGATAACTTTATTAATTTTAATAAGAAATATTTATAAACGCTGAAATGAGTTCCAAAAGCATATATTTATTTAGGAATCAAAATTTTGAGTACCTGTCAATTGACCCCTCTGAGTGAAACACCCTTAAGCCATTAGGGCATAGGCTTAAAGGCACGGAGCATCGTAAAGCTGGTGATGAACAAAGGTGTTTTAACGTGGTATCTGACACTCAGGCTTTGGCAGACTGAATGGTAGACTCTCCTGAATCCCCTCTGAGGTGCCATAAAGCATCCATAGCCAAGTGAGCTATGCAGACAAATGAAATAGCCATAAGCACACAGGCCATGGTAGTGCAAATGATCATCAGTCTGGAAACGATGCTGGAGAACAGTACTTATTAGCAGTCAAAATTCTGACCTCAGCTGAAAATTCCTCCGTGGCAAGATGTCCTGGATGCTGTCATGGGAAGAGGCACGATGTCATTACAAGCACCAGGGAGAAGTGACATTTTGCTGGTTTGGCTACACGTTCCTTAAATGCTGAAATTTAGAAAAAAACACTTCTGGTTCTCACCATCCAGGCTGAGAAAGGCACTACCTTGCTGGATTCCTTGGGAAAAGTAATCCCTTTTAAAGCTGTCTCTTTTAAAGATTTGCATTTCTTTTTAGTGCTTGGAGTTGAATTTGCAATAATTCATAATTATCTGAGCCTTCTGTATGAATTAATCATTTGCAGTTTTTGCTGTTGGGGAAAATTCCTACTATAAATAATTCTTACAATTTAAATTGGAAGACTTACCTGGCAGCTTATGTTTTACTAATAACAAGCAATATACTTAGTCAGCTTTTTCAACCTTCGTAGCTCTTCCAAGACTTTTTTTCTTTGTGCCCAACAGTCATGCTACTAATTACTCTGTAGTAAGACTGTGTGGTAGTTAGTTCCACTGAATAATGCATCTCCTCTTCTCCAGGCATTGAGGATATGCATTGTATTTTAATCTTCTGCCATATAGCCTACCGTAATTGTATATGTGAATGTGTATATTTATACCCAAGATTGTTCACTGTGGCATGTAATGTTCAGAGGAGAGAGAAAAAAGTCAGAAATTTTGCTTTTAAGAGGGTCACTTACCAATAAATCTGTAGTGCTAAACATTTATTTAGCTGAACAACTCTGTGTGTGATAACTGGGTCTGAGACTATGAGGGATTCATCTTTCAAGCTAGGAAGGCTCAGGGTGGAGAAAGGGTGTGCGGGGAAAAAAAAGATATTACACAGCTCATATGTCTCTGCTAAAAAGCGGTAAAACATCACTTGCTCCCCTTTGCACAGAGACAACAATGTTAATTTTAGTGTAGTAACATAGGGCAGCCATTTTCCCATGCACCAAGAAACTGTGGCAGGAGGTGCAGACATGTTTTAGAGATGTAGGAAGGCTGTAGTGGAAAAGGAGTAGAAGGAGAAGTGAAGATGAGTCGGTGATGATTTGTTATGATGTTTATAGGAATTGATAGATATCGGGAGACATATAGATGTGTCATGGAGAAAATTCTTGACCACAATACCTCATGGCATAGGGTATCTCTATGCAGTAAATAATTTAGCCTGTTAAAAAGTAAACTTTTTCAAGTTAGGGCACTTCTTCTAAAATATTGTTCACACATAGTCTTGACCCAAAGAAGCAGCAGCAGTCTGAGGTTTCTCCATGCCACTCACACTGAAGAAAACACCCCAAAAGCTGGTATGGTTGGGAAACAGTACTGTAAGAGTTTCAATGAGGCTTTGGCATTTTCAGAGTGTTTCAGAACTAGGAACTTTCATTGTACAGCACGGCATCCTTCCTCTAAAATTCACTTTTAAAACTATTTTTCTGTTCACATTAGAAAAAACTTTTGGCTATTCTGGAGCTGGGAAAGAGGCTGAGTAGAAAATCACTGCTTACCCTGCTCCCTAGAAACCCCTGAAGAAAACACATAGCCCATAATACTTAAGCTGGCATGTTAGAGCATGAAAATAATATTTAGCTATATATGGGAAAATATAGGTACAGTAGCTAAAGTAACAGCAAAATAAACACCGGTAATGCTTGATCAGTGTGATGGTACACCTCAGGTGTATATCCTTGCCTTCTAGACTTTAAAATTTAACCTACAGAAACCCAAAACTTTTGGAGGAGGGGTCAGATACCAGCACTGGCCCTGGTTTATCCTCCTGTCTTCTAGTGCTGTGTGCTGTGGCCTGTCTGCGGCTCGAAAGGAGGGAAGGGCAGTCCCCTTTGGTCCCACACCCCAGAACATCATCGTTTCTCTGCTGGCTTTTTGCACCCACAATATTTTTTCTTCCTGAGAGCGAACGTGAGCAAAAGTCGAGTGATGCTGTGGCTTTAACGTGACTGTCCTCGGGATCTGGCAGGAGAGCCATTGCACTGCAAGATGGCCCGGGAAGCTATTTTTAGCATTTTTCCATGGCAGGCTTTGTCTAACCGCTCGGTATTACTGACCACAGGCTGGTGATGGTGAGGTCTAGCTCTGACATGTTTCATTGCTCTGACAAGACAAGAGGGTCTGCTGAGCACATTGAATGCTGGAAAATAACTAGGCTAAATGACACCTTGTTTGTTCTTTCCAAGCTGGCCTTCTGTCTGTAGTGAACACAACCCTGAGGGCAACCCACTGTTAGCTCCATGATCAATGGGAAGACATGCTGGCCTCAGTTTTACAAGCCTAATTATTTTCTTCAGAAATCTGTCTGAAACTAAAAGGCATCTGACAAAAAAATCTTTCCTGTCCCTGGAGCTTAGAGGAATTCAGTCATTGCATGTAAATTGTGTTTATATTGACCGCTTACATGTCTTTTGAAACTGGTTCCTGTTAGATGGCTTTGCAAGAAAACACAGTCCCCTCCAGGCACAGACTGTGAATTCCATATATTAAGAAGTGTGGTTAGTAACAAGAATGTAGTGTGTGTCTGTATTTATATACACACAGACATATGCACATAAATGGCTGCGTGTGTGTGTATGTGTGCCTGCTTATGTGCTTATGTGTGCGTGTAAGGTGCCACTGTGCATCAGTTACTCAGATAACGGTGCACAAGCCACATGCCCTGGGAAGTCTGCAGGCAAAGCAGAGGGTGAGCAGGTGGTGGGGAAAGGAATCAACAGCTTTTCCTTCAGTGGCTGGGCTTCAGAGGCAAACACCTTCCTGCTGTGTTAGCCCAGGTGTCAGCCTGCGCAGGAACTGAGGTCAGGTTGGTTTAAGCAGCTGTTCACCTTTAACATTTGTCGACTGGTTACAAGATTAGCCAGCTTTCGTGCACATCGTAAGCCCTTTGCCGCAACAGAACTTGACATCAGAAAGTGGTTTCAACCTCTTCTTTCTGCTGGCATACAGCACATCGCCTGCCTTAGCACCGGTTAGCTTTGCCGAGCTGGCCAGGGCTGAGCGCCCGAGTGCAGGGATCTGCCGAGCAAAGGAGATCCTGAAAGTGAAGCGAGGCAAGTTTGAAGCATGACGTGCATTCACCATCAGCTGTGGTGTTAGCAGAAGAAAGGAAGAGCTCAGAGACAGAGACAGTCACGAAGCCAAAAATGTTCACCAAAAGGAACTGCAAAGGTGGAAACATAGAAAGCAGGACTGCTGGGCAGGGAAATTCTTTTGCCAGGTCTTGAATCAATTATAGGGAATGTCCTGCTTGAACTTAATCCCAGGTATCTCTAGACATTCAAGGCATAACTCAGGAGCTAGTGAAAGAGGTTATCTGAAATGTTTTACTCCAATAGGAGGAAGTAGCTGGCAGCCAGGACAGGCTCTCCTCTTTCTGCGTACCTTTGAAACTGCCAGGAGTGAAGAGATGGCTCCATACCTCCCACAGATCTGTAAATCTTCATTTAGCACAAAGAAAGGTGTGCAAACAAAGAGGGAAAGGTGGGCACAACATATGAAGAAGCACTTCTACCTCTTGGATGCGCTTCAGTTCAGTTGGACCTGTTGGCCCAACCCATGGCAAGGGCGCAGCCATCCCATCGGGGCTGCCACACCGATGCCTACGACGTCTGGTGGAGTCATGCCTTGTTCTGTAACACAGGTCTAGTGCAGCTGCCTGCTGCTGGTGTAAAAAGGTCAAACCAACCTGTAACTGTGTCTTTCTAAAGGACGACTTCAGTGTCAAGAAAATGAAACAAGGTTTCATATGCCATGTTTAAGAATTATGATATTATAGTAGAATCCCCCAACTACAAAATCATCGTTAGTGGAAGTGGCTCCAAAAAGTTGACCTAATTCATTAACATTTAAGAGCAAATGCCATCCATTGTGGAAAGTGAATCCACTCTAAAATCCTTGAACTGCCTGCCAGACCTACACCTAAATGTATTAACCTGGATTAAACCTTGTGGAAAATTCATAATGAAAACCAAGCTGACCACACAGAGCAAGCATGACCTGCAGGCTGGAAAATGCTGTGATTGCTTCCCATAGATTATAATTTTAGCAACACCTGGGCTGAATGTTTTGTGCTGATGCAATAGCCTCATGGATCCTAATGAAATGATTGAGGGACAGGAGCACAAAGAAACATTCAGAGTTTGTGAGAAAACAAACAACTAATGCAGGAACAAAGATACTAGATTATCTGGGAAATGAAAAGCTTTTGTATGGCCTCATTTATATTGCTGGCATAGATGAAATCTCTTCAGACCTGTGTGTAATATGTTATATACAAATGCAGTCAATGAGAGATGTTAACTGCCTGGTCTGGAGGGAACCACTGGAGTTTTGCAGAAGGACAAGGCCTTAAGTCAACTGTCCTGGTCGTATGGGAAAGGTGAGATGGCAGAAGAAGAGGAGAGGTTTGTGCCACCAACCTCTTTGCCTTCTGGGCTCCCTGAGGGCTCAGGGAAGGGCGATGGGTGCTTTCGGGGGGCAGCAGACCTTGCTGCATCTGAGCTGCCCTCTGCAGCTGCCTCTCTCTACGCTTACCCACAGCACTTGGGGCAAGGCATAAAAAAACAACATAATCTCTTGCTGCCTCAATATAACATGTGTAATGCTCTTTACCTCATCTCTGGTAGCCTCACATAGCCTTTTCAGTTAACATGCGTAAGCTATGTTTGAAAGTCTTCCATGAAGGATATCATCAAATAACCAGCTTGTTTTCTTTTATTTAACACTCTCTGGGCACAAACACAACAAAAGATTTCTGATGAACGTCAGAACAAAACAAGGGAGGTGCAACTCTGCAAGTAGGAGCAACGTGGCTCTCCCAGACAAACCTGCAAAGCCAACAGGTTTCCCCTTTGAAAGGTGATAGAGGTCAGGCTGAAGGATAGATTGGTCAAAGGTTCCAAGAAAGAAATGCATTCAAAATCAATACACATGACTGTCTCTGAAAGATCTGCAGGTTGATAATTGGCATTGGACAGCTCTGAATTCTTGCAAAATTTAGTTCAGAGTTTGTTCTGAATATTGCAGTGAAATACCAATGAAATGTGAGGTGCAGGTCTACTGCTCAGCTACACGTGTGACTCACGCAGAGTCTCCTTAAACACCTGGAGGAAGACTGGGCTGCTGTAGGGCATCTGAAAGAGCTTAAAACCACCCACGGATTTATTTCCTCACCTGTTGCTAATGGATGAAATTCAAGATTTCTGCTCTAGTACTGTGACAGCCCTAACAGTTACTCACACGTGTAATTCCTGATTTCAAGAGACGACTTTGCAGGATTGTATCCTAAAATGGGCTAGCAGTAAGTACTTATATATTTAAAAAAATAATAAAAATTTCTCTCTAAACAGTGCTCTTTGGTGTAACATTTTAATAGAAATTATATTTCTCTGGAATATCTGTTCTAGAGTCAACTGAATAGACACAAACTAAGCTTGTATCTTACACGAGTTTATTGAATTGCAATTCTTAACACGATTTGTGATCTAGAATGACTGAAATCCTTTGCTTCGTCAAATATGTCATAATCTCTTTGACACCTGCATACACTACAGGAATTGCTAGAGTAAATTTCTTCAGCCAAATTCTTTTTAATAACTCTTAATAAGATTTTCTTCCACCAAGAGTGCTTGTGGTTTTGCATTTGTTTTCAGCAGGAGATTTTTTTTGTCCCTTGGATTATACAATCTTCATAGGAGTCTAAACACACTTGGAAAAATAGGAAGCCCTGCCTGGGAATATAAATTGCATTGCTGTGCTTAGTCACAAATGGCTGAGTGCAATGAGATTTTACAATAAACCAGAAATGTCTGTGTTTTGTTGTGTCAATAAATGTTCCAGTGATGCTCTTAAAGACAATAAATTACTGCTAATGGAACACTATCCTCAGCATGTAGAAGTCATTTTCCACTTCCAGACATTCTCAGATTAGGTTTAAATTGCTATTAGAAAATCCTAAACGTGTTTGTTTGAGGAAAATCTTTTTAATGCCTAGAAATAATCCAACAGTGGCTGGTTAGAGCAGAGCTAGCTGGAGTATTCCTGGGGAGCACAGTTTACACATTTGGAAGGGAGCTCAGCTCCAACAGATCCTTACCACTAGCAGAGGGAACAATACAGAGAGCTTTCATAACCTGTGATTTTTTGCAGCTGCTTGATGGTACTGCTCAGCCGAAGAGAAAACGTGTTGTCAGTCCTCGAAGAAAACCGTTGTGAGAGTCGGAGTTTGTCACATGGGTGGAAGACTCCATCCTGAGCCAGCGCATCTGGGCTGCAGCGGGCAGAGGGTATCTTGGTAATGCTTGTTTGCAGGAAGCTTTCAAGGTAGTAGAAGTAAGCGATGGATGTTGTAAGCATGGCAGCGTAGGAGGTGGACAGGGGAGCATAAGAAGTGATAAGTGAACGAAACAGCAGAAAATAGGACCCTGGTGTAAACCCACTAGCTCTTCTGTAAGTAGAGCTGTTGGTTTCCCTGAAGATCCACTGCAATTCCTGGTGTTTTCATCATTGGCGTTCACGTCCTTGGTAGTGCCTACAGCCTGGACCCCAAGGTACAAATGCTGGGGTCCCTACACATCCTCTTCTCTTCAGCATTGACTTTAGCAGCAGAAAATCAAAGCAGGACAAACCTGTTATTTTTTTTCTTATTAGTGGCAGCAGTGCTAAACATCAGTATACTATACATGTTTACAAGTGTAACGAGCTGTGAATGATCTTCAAGACTGTGATACTCTTCCTGGTCCTACACTGAAAAATAAAGAGTGAACTGGAGACATAAAGCATGAAGAGGATTTTTTATACTGACTTTCTGAGTTTTTTCAGGAAGAAATCCACAGAGGATTGAGCAGGAATTTCAGAGGGGCTAATTAGCACCACACTCTATGAGAACCATCACTGGCAGACTTAGGCTGTGCTGGATTGCTCTGCACTATCTTACAGACTAATGACCCCCACAACACTGAGCAAACGATTCTTTTCTGATCAGTGCCCAAAAGTGATTCCATGCATTCAAATTCATCATTGCATTTCCCTTAGTGTAATCCCTGCTTTGCTTCTTAATTCATTTTACTTTATCGAATAAAAAAAATGAGACATGAATAAATTGGCGCTGCTAATGGATATATTTCCGTTACCTATAGCAGGGTTTGCCCGTATGCGTGATGTCTGGCCAGTGCTGACAGACTTAAAAACAAAGGGTACCATTTTGTGTTGGAAGCTGTCAAAATTGCCTGTGCTGCTTCCTATTTTCTGTTGGTGTCTTGAGCTTTTGTAAGCCTTGTTCAGTCTTCATGTGATAGGTAACTTTGCATAGTATGTGCAGGGGTCCATGAGCATGGACATGTAATGTCACACTTGTGTGTAAACATATTTATATGTATGTGTAGGTACATTATATATGCATGGAGTGTGCTCTGTAGTTTTATTTTCAATTCGACTTAACAAAGAGGTGTGAAATGCTGTAAAGAGTATGCATTGCAACTGCACATTTATGTGGCAGCATATTGGACCGAGCTTTCCCTGATGTCTTTGTTGATATTCTCCATGGGGACACAAAGAGCAGAAGTATGAATGAACTCTGATTTTTGTTGAGCAGAAGCAAGGTTAAGTGCACTCAGTAAAAGAGGAAGCAAATCTGAGCCAGAAGGCTCCAAGCAGTGGCAAAAGTTCTGGCCGTTGGCAAGCTTACTGCACATTTTCAGATGAGATTCCTCATTTAAGGACCAAATCTTGCCCAGGGTGTTAGCTCTGCTGTGAGTGATAGATTCTCAGGGCCACAGAAGTCTGAAGGTGAGCTCTCAGTGGTACATGGGCTAGAGGATTTCCATGGATCTTCCAGGGGGAAGCAGTTCAATACAATGCTTTCTGACACTTGTACTTGCTTATATGCCTTTCTTTTTGCCATTGTATTCAAATATTGATACTAACAGAACAGAGGAGTGAAGCTGGCATGGTGTCAGGCGGTTAACAAACCAGTAATTAACGGATATGGCGGCAGGAAATCTTGGCTAGTTGTGTCTGGCACGTAGGAAAGGGGGGTGCATAGGTGTGAAGCAGGTGGGATCAGAGAGCAAAAAGCTAACAGCCCTAACACAGGTGGGAAAAGGGTTGAGCAAGGGCCCTCATGGCTTGCTTGCATGGAGAAGGGAGTTTGCAGCATCTCTCAGACAAGACCGCTCTGTTGCTCTGAGCCAACAGGAAGTACCAGGCTTCTTCACAGAGTCAGGGAAGCAAGCGATTCAGCCCTTTCATGTTGAAAAAAGAACTCCAAATAACAAAGCTACTGCGGAGTCAAAAGATGCATTTGTTCGAACTGAGACACCACAAACTGTAAAATCTAAGCTGAACCCAGAGCTTTGCCCGAAAGCCTTAAAAAGGCTTAGTTTGGCAACTGGCGAATTTTTTTTCTTTAATATAGCAGAATGTGACATGATGGATAAGACCATAGAAGCCACGAAGCGGAGAAAAGTGATTTGCTGAATGCTGCATCTAAAAACCTGCAGTGCGTCCACCTTTATCCAGGGATGAACCTGTGAGTAGGAGAGTGTTTGTACACAGGGAGCAAAGGGATTCCCCTGTGCATGACATCAAGGGTATTAAACTTTTACTATATAGCATTTCTACCTTACTGAAAAAGAAAGAAGTTACGAAAAATCAGGATTCTGTGATGTGGAATATCTTCTTTGTCATGCAGTTCTGGCTTTATATAACTTTCTGTAACCTATACAGTTTTATATAATTCCCCCTTTAGCTTTTCTGTGTGGGCAAAGCCAATCCCGTGTGAAATATTTGAGGCCAGCTCTTCCATGGTCATCAATCACTCTAGTTCTTCTACTTTCCATAGCAGGTCACTGCAACTGAAGTTTTGATCCAGTGCAGGGTAGTTAACACTGAAGAGTTTTGGGGGAGGGAAGTTCCACAGTTACATATTCAGATTTGACAGAGGTTAGCATCCCAGTATATGAGGTGTGCATGGAGATGACATACTTCCCCACTTCTGAGCACCATTGGAGGTGCCACCTGCTTAAGCACCTGCCAGCAGCTATAGAGGTGTGGGGCAGCATGGCTGTCCCTCTTCTGCTCCAGCATCTCATGTGCCAGGTATGGCAGGTCAACCCGCAATCTACCTATGGCTGACGTGGGGGTGCTGGAGTAAGAGCCAGGCAGCAGCAGCTCCCTGCAGAGGTGTGGGACGCAGGCAGCACCAGGGCTGAGCAGTGCAGCATGGGGCTGAGAGGCTCGATCTCACAGCTGGCCAGGCTGTGTATTAGATTAAGCATCCACATTTTCCAGTCACCAGATTTTCCCTGCAGGAAGAGTCAGTCATTGTCAGGATTTATAAAGACTGATGAGACCTTCTCACTGAAGGGCAGAAGGAACGAGAAGTGTCTCATCATTATGAGTCTCCAGCTCTTCAGTGACATTTGATGAAATCATATTAAGCATAATTATATTTGAGGGGAGCACGTCTAAGTTCTAATGAGCCTTTATAGTTATTCATGATCTGATTTCCTCGTTTTCATTTTGCAAAGGTTTGTTTGCTTCATTCGGTTAAATTAAGGGAGAGCCATTTTCATAACCTCTTCCTTTCAACTTTCAGGTCCTTTACTGAGCTTTATGACTATGCACACACTTGATTTTTACCTGCTAGGGGGTCCCATCATATATGTGAGGTTGCAGACAAGAATAGCTTTACGAAACAGCACTTGCAGGTTTACAGGCTACGTTTGTTTGTTTGTTTTTTACCAAAGGGAATTGTTATTAAAAGAACGTGGGTTTTGCATTTTCAGAAATGACTACAGTTAGTGGGATGAAATCCAGGCACTACAGGTGCTTCACACAAGAATTATACACAGATTTAAAGCATAAATCCCATTTTGTCCATTCTGAGGTCATAGCCTGGATTTAAATGGAAATACACAGAGCAGCACACTGACTCGTACGAAAGATTAATATCTTTTCTCTGTGTGCTCTGGTTCATTATTTAAGTAAGTCCCTGTTGTGGGGGAAAAGGTTCTGGATTTTAACAGCAGTGCATATCTTCATTAATTTTTCCCTTCTCTTTCTGTGTCTTTTTCAAGAGAAATCCAGGTTAGATATACCCTGTGAAAGCTGAAAATTCTGTAATTATAATTATAATTAACTATTTAGATTGCCTGCACTAAGGAAGGTGAAGAACTGATGAAGGTGCTAATTGTTTTCTGTATAATGATGTGTTTCCCAGTAACTTTTCGTGCTAGTCTCATTAAAAATACTTTTTTTGGGAAATGAAGGAAGTTTGAAATAGTACATTGTGAACAATCACTGCAAGAAAAAGCTTCTGATAAAAAATATGAAACACCAAAATCTTAACAGAACATAGTTGTTCAACATCGTATATCTATAACTGATAAATTTCCAAAATTAAATGCTGATTATTAAAATGTAGATTACGTTTTACCTTTGTTTATATATCCAGACTTCCCCTATCCACTTTTCTGTCTACTGGACACCACTGATTGTCTGCTACAGATCTACAGCAGACAAAACCTGAAGTAGCATCAGTTCTGAAGAGGCTTTCCTCTTTCTCTAGGCGACCATAGATCAGGCGCAGGGTGAACGCTGGAATTTCCTTCCTTCTTTGCAACTACAAGAGCCCTCACATCCTTTTGCTGTATTTTGTGTGAAATATTAAACAACACACTGTCAGCCATCCGGCTAGAGTGAAATAATATTTTGGTTGGATGGCAGTCATTCCGATGCCGACCTGGTAGTTCAATGCAGTTTTCGAATGCAAAATTATCTCCTGCAGCACTACATCTTCTCTTCCATTAACCTAACAAGGACACCTCTGCTATTATAGATACTGTATTTTCTTTCTGTATCTTCTTAGATTGTCGTGTAAGTGTATTGTAGTAGATCCCATGTAGTTTCAGAGCGAGGACAGCCCAGCCGAGGATCTGAGAATTCAAGCTCCTGTAAACTTCAGGAGTTTTGGAAACTCAAAACTCGCATCTCGGTGTTTGCAAATAGCCCTTGTTTTTGCTATGAGCTGGACATCTTCTGAATTCTGGACTGTTCCAGTCTCACTCTGAATCCAGTGTAGCCTGAATATCTCTCCGATTTCACCTGTCTTTAAAGACGATGTGTTTTTCTTCCCACGTGCTGTCTCTGTGAAAAAATAAACAGGTACTCCAACTTCCACTTTTTGCAAACAATGACCGGTAATTTCGCTCTGCTAGAGCCTGCATCTACATGAAAGGAGTTTTCAATAGGCTGCCTCCGTCACCTATATTTTCAAGTCAGAATATTTGCATATACTCTCTCTTCACAAGAACAAATAAAAGAGAGAAAGCAAAGTAATAAAGGGAAAACCGAGGATAAAAGAAATAATTTGCAATCATAGTTAAGGCAAAGCACCACGCTACATCTTTGTTTTTCAGGTAACCCAAAACAACTTCAAAGTTAGGCTCTGGAGGCAGGATCAATAACCATAGCAACTAATTGCATTTACTGCACCTGCTAGAAAGTGCAGTGGCTGTGTCCCTGAATACCAGCGTAAACCAAGCTGCTGCAAATACGGACAGAATCTGGCTGAAGGTGTGTCCTTGGTGCTTCTGGCTACCAGGATGCTTCCACTCTGCTGGTGGTGCTCAGACTTTGTTCTGTTTTTAAGAAATATCTCGTGCTTTCTCTCCCATTATTCTCGACACCGAAGGCATTCTCCAAGGCAGAGTTAAAGAAACGGTGTTGTCCTCCTTCAGCCCATGATGAGTACAAAAATCTCAGCAAGCAGATGGACAGCCGGCACAAAAAAATTGCTGCCTACTTGAAAACTAGATGATGCCATTTTTGCCCTTGTGCTCCTTAATGCAGCTGTCCCTGCCTCTCTTCTGTTTGATGTAGATTATACAATATTTGGGGCAGGCATTACCTTTACATTATTTAGTTGTGCAGTGCATAGCCTAAAGGGCTTGTAGTCCTGGACTGGGGTGACTATGGGCTACCTCCATACAGATACTGATACACTGATAGGGATTTACCATTGCTATTAGCAACACTCCTCTATTAGCATCGAGCTGAGGAGTTTGTTCCACTGCAAACTGAACACGACTACGTAAGTCCAAACAGCACTTCTACTAACCGTTTAGCTGTGCTGTATTTATAATGTTTACAAAAGTAGAAGCAATATTCTGTAGCTGGAACTTCTCCTTCTGGATATTGCACAAGATGAGCACACCTTCTTGCTATTTATCAAATATTATAATTAATTTTAATTTATTTGTGAGACAACAAGCCATTCTGTGTAAACGGCTGATAATAATAGGAACTCCCATCTATGTGACTTAGTTCTATTTGATTGCACAGATAACATGCTTCTGTTTCTATTTGTCGGTTCTATATACAGAACTTGTAGAAGCAGAAAGAGAACTGGGTCTGAAGTGTACAGAGGAGATCAATAAACAGAAACAGAGACATCTCTACATGTTAAACATTTCCTTTCTGGGTCATATAAGCCTTGCCAGGGATTGTTTATGGATATACGTTGCTCTTTAAAGCACAATGCTTTCATTATAGGTGTTCGAATGGTACCTTCAGGGAACAGACCTTGTGATTTTGAAAATCCATGAAATTTGAGTTGGTTCAAAATATTAGCTGATAAATATTAACAAATACTCACCATCATCGTTTGCTTGGTCTGGTATAACTCTCAAGCATTTTATTAGTGGTTTCCAGTCATTCCTTTCTAATAAAAGAAGAAACTTTCATTGGGCAGATGTCAAAATTAATACTTGCACTTACTCATTTTCTGTTCATGTACAGCTACCGTCTCCCTCTGTGTATGAAAGGCGCTTCTGTTTTCTCTTATCTGACTATAACCACCACCTGGGAAAATATGCCCTGTTGCAGCTCCAAGTCACGGAGTCACAGATACGGCTTGTGCAAACATAAATGAAGACATTGACGAAAGCCAGAGTGATAAATCTGTGTCAGAGAGGTGAATTTGGGGCAGTTTTTGCCGTTCCATGCAGCCCTGCACGGCAGCCCAGCCGGCACAGCGCTCGCGCTGCCCTGGTCTCCATCGCTCTCCTTCTCTCTCCGAAGCCTTTGTTGGCAAGTTCACGCATCTCTAAGCAACATCGGTCTCTGCCCGTATTTCTGACGGAACTGATGGTGGATTTGCTCGGGGGGGGAGGCGGGGGGAGCAGGGAGAAGGCAGGCGGGGGGGACGGG
>Ga0065711_1043896_pt1 | contig 14446 bp, 5 predicted proteins | sample Hoacrofraction12_FD_59098 | JGI IMG/M metagenome (GOLD analysis project Ga0065711, IMG submission 59098) | Hoatzin crop microbial communities from Cojedes, Venezuela - Epithelial fraction 12 v2 (version 2) | ecosystem: Host-associated > Birds > Digestive system > Esophagus > Crop | place...
TTCACCTTCACCCACATCCTCTGTGGCCGGTCCCTCACATTCCAGAGCCCCGTATCTGTTGCTTAAGGGCAACTGGGCAGGTGAGGGAGGTCGGGAGGGAATTCGCTTGCCACCCCGAGCAGGGACCCATTTCCATTCCCCCCCATCTCTTAAGTCCCCTCTTTCTGCTTGGTGGCAAGAGGGTAGGGGGTTCTCTGCTTTTCGTGGAGCAGCCTCCTGCTGCCTCTGCCTCAGGGAGGGCAGGGACAGGCTCCACCAATCGATCTCTCTCTCACACTCCCAGATGCTCCTCAACCTCTCCACTTCCTCTTTCAGCTCTGCCACCAGGCTGAACAGATCATTCACCTGCTCGCACCGAACACAGCAGTTGTCTCTGCTGTCCTCCAGTACGAGCACCAGGCTCAGGCACTCCCTGCATGAAGCTCAGATCCATTTTGTTATTTACCTTTGAATGTACTCTAGCCCTGCACTAAATGCGTGGTAACTCTTTTCTTAGCGAAAAGAGACAAGTTATTGCAGAGTTGCTGAGGAACAAGTGTTTGAACATTGGAAGTTACCAGAGTAACCGGCTTAATGAAAGCTTTTAGCTTAGTTTATATAGTACATTAAATTGCCTTACTATTTCTTGAACAATAATATAAATAATAGTACACTCTTCAGTTCACCTCCATTCTTGCTTCTGGTAAGTTTCCCTGCACATTTCTGCTCTGACTGTTGCTTTGTTTTTGGATCAGTACTATCTTGCTCTTTCACCTTAGATCCTATTGAGACTTCAGCAGGGTATACAGTTCTGAGTGTTGATGCACAGAAACAGGGAATTTAGATTCAAACAGATGTAAAGATGATTTGCAAGGATTTTTATTTCTTTCTTCCTCTCATAATCTGTTTAAAAAGGAACACCAAACACAGGCTTTTTGCTGTTATCTGTCCACTTTCTCCATGGTTGGGTCATTCAGCCAGCAGATGGGAGCCCCTGATTTTAATCCCAGAGGCAACTTCAGGCAGTATACTCTCAACAAGGCATTACACAAAGTTGAAGTAAGGTGTGTTTTTCCCAATAGTTCTTTTTTACTGGAGATTCTGTTAACAAAATAACCATTTTTTTCTCCAGTCTCCAGCTCTCTTTGCCTGTCTTGAACCTGCCTTCAGCTGATCTATCCTAACTTACAAGTAGCAAAATAAGTAGAGATCAGATTAATTCTTCCTCAATTGCTTTCAGCACTATGTTCTTTCCTCCTCTAGGGAAGAGAGACAGGGACAAAAGCTGCGTTACTTCTCCATAAAAAATATCAACCAATGTCTTTTTACCTAATGTGTTTCCTAATGTCTCATTCTTAGTAAGGAAAATATCCTTCCTAGGATTTTATTCCTTATCCATCCCTTTATAGACTATTTTCCAGTTTATTTAATTGTTCCTTGAGTTTTCATGTCTCCCAACCCTTATGAGCCACTACGTCAATGGAAGAAAATAATAAGTCACTCTGAAATCTGTGTCTCCTTCTATGCTTTTCAAAACTTTTTTATTCAAATATACTTCAGCTATTAAAGAAACATGATACAACTTCTGCTGTGGAATATGTGGTTATTGCCATAACCCACCTGGTATTCTATTCAGAGTCTTCAGCTGTGAGAATTTGCTGCTGCAAATACACTTCACTCAAAGCCGCTATGTAAAAGCTTTTAACATTCTCATTTGCTGCTCTTGACTCCTTGTACTTCAGCATGTTCACTGTTAGGCTGCTGGCTTTTGTGTCTATCTCTGTTTCATCTCTTTTGTTGTTAACACTAGCTTTCTACTTCAAGCTTTCATCCTAGGCATCAGAGAGAATTGGCAAAATCACCCTGCAAAACAGCTCCACCCCACTAGCTAGGAATAAATAGTGTTAAGAAAACTAGTTAAGCAACTGACATGTCTTGACCTTTGCTTTTCATGCTATTTACAAATATCCCTCATGTTCTGCTCCTCATCTGATATCTATTTACTGCTTTTGTATGCTGAGTGCCAGGCCCTGGGGTCAGGGACCACTTTTCGTTCTGTGTGACAGCACTCAGCAGAATAGGGTATGAGTGAGACTGTGTACTGCAAGTAAACAGCACCTTGATGGGAGTGTGGACAGCAGAGCATTAGCCCCTCCTGTTCTGACAGCTGCTTCTGTGGCCCTCATTTACACACATGCAGGTCACGCTGCTTGCTTTGGAAGTGGTCTGCTCTCAAGTGTTCGTTTTGTTTAAAGACAGAGATCTAGAACTGAACTCAGTGCAGCACAGAACCATTTTAATTCCCCATTTATTGCCTTTGAAAGACCAGGACAGAAGCATAAGAACCATTTCTATGCTTTTTTCACAGGGAAAAGGAGTTAATTTTTTCTGAAAAATGGGGCCTCAATGCTTTGTCTTTGTTTCTGGCAAGCAGACATCTTTCAGCCTACCAGACATAGGATACTCTCTGGCAGGAGCTGCCAGTTCACAGGCTCCCACAGGGCTTCTCTCCTAGATTTACTGGCTGGGAGAGTTACATGCAGCATTTTCTATAAAATATATATTAAAACGCGTCTTGTTTTCTTGGACTTGTGTAGGAAGATGAGTTCCCATCTACATTTCACACTTCTGTTGGCCTTAAGATCTTGTACAGCTGTTCTGTTAGTGGACCCATTTAACATCATGTATTACAGTGGCTAACACTTTTCCAGCAGTACTTTTCATGTATGAACGAATATAAGGTTCATCTACATGGTGTAGTCTGGTAAATACACACATTGTAAGGGAAAACTTAATCACTCTTAGGCTACAAAGTTAAAAAATGAGAAACTAGTCATTTATTCTTCCTGCAAGTAAGTTCGAAGGATCAAAGAAATCCAAGTGTGTAATAATACATGAAGTCAATTATCACCTGCTACTTAAAAACTCCTAAATATGACAATGAATGTCAAGCAAAGTTAAGATTCAAAAAAGTATTACGTCTGTAGAGAACAGAACAATAAAGAAATATTATCTTTACTCATTTTATCTAAGTTTTAGAACAAGGCTTGCCTCAGTGGGTTTAGCAGCATTTCTTCTACCGTTCCCTTTCATGAATACATGCTTTAGCTACACATCATAATCTTGGTCTGGATTTTTCCTTTCAGAAAGATAAAGAGACCACATAACAGAGAGGAGAAAGCAAGAGCTGAAGCAATAATATGGGAGCATCTAGCATTCGTTGTAAGATATGTGTGAATGTATTCCACGTTGCTATGTCAGCTCCTCTGAAAGGAAGAATTCTGTGATAGCAAGGAGTGGCTGTGGAAGAAGTCCTACTTCACGGACAGTTTGTAAACTGCAAACAACCGTAACTGAATGCAGTATGTGTTACAGCAACCGTCACCTTTTAGTGTTCATATGTGCCTGCCAGGAAGAACTCCAGGTTTTGATCTGAGAAAGGCACAGTTTTCATGTCGTATTTGAAAGTGACTGGGGTTTTTAGGGGTTCCTTCCCACTACAGTTCTGGTAAGAAGATTGTAGAGGATAGAGCTCGGGTAAACTCATTCCTTTACTTGGTTCTGACTAGAGGTTTGAACCTGGGTGTCCAGTGCTCCTAGGAACAACCAAGACACAAGGAACCATTTTTCTTAAAATCAATCCTTGGTCCCCCACAATGCCGTGAATGTTAAAATTGCATTGAACATTCAAAATTCAAATGCTCTCCTCTGTCAAAAGTTTCACTGGGTTGGAGTCTGTCTTTCAGAGTGCACTGTGATTTGTACCTTATCAACAATATTTCCAGTTTCATTTCCAACCCCCTCTTTTCACAGCTTTTCTTTGTACTTTTCACAGTACTTTTTCTTCGTTTCATGTTCCTAATGCCAATACTTTTCTTTTTCCTTTTCCACTTTTTTTGCTCAGTTCTCCTACTCATTTTCTTACCATATTTAATACTGTTTTAAATATCCCCTGTCTTACTACTACAGCTCTGCAGGGTCCTGCTGTGCAAATTGGCACTTTAAGTGGAGGCACTTCATGTAAGTGACTAACAGCCATCCCTGGTGAGATGCTTAAAGAAACAATTGCACTGAACTGTACCTCTTGCTTTGAAGAAAAATTAGATAGAAGGGAAAGAACTCCAGCTAACAGGGGATTATAATTCAAGTTTCATAGAAAATACAAAACTATCTAAAGCCTTCAAGACCTGTAAAACTGCAAGAGGCTTTTCACAGTTAAAGCAAAATATTAAATCTATACTTGGGAACCAAGGGCTCCAAGTCAGTGAAGCCCCACAGTGTTATTAAAATTTTACAACTCCTAAGACATCTGCCTTGTCATTGTTAAAGATATTCTGTACTCACTGAATTATTATCCTGTTCTATTTTACTTGGAGTAGCCCCTAAAGTCAACTTAATTTTTATACTTTTATGCCTTTACCCTCAGGTTAGACAACAAAACTGTTGTACTTCTCATTTGGGATTATTCATGATTGCCTGAGACCTTTCTGACAAAACTTTTTTTCACTGGCAAAGATCAGCCTGACACTCTTCAGACTGAACTCTTTTCAGAAAGATTTTTTAATTTCATTTCCTTTAAGACCAGATTCTTGAGGACACTTTGTTTTTTCAGGTCAAAATGAGAAGTATCCCGTAGGTCAGTAAATGAGGTCGTTGCCTGTAATGTTCAGTGGTTGATGGCTAAATCCATGATCTGAAACCAACACTGGATTGTTACTTTGTGATGGCCCAATGTCTGGTTTTATTTTTTTGATTTCTGTTGTCTTTTTTTTTTCTGAACACCGTTAAATTTTCCCTGCTGTCGAATTCGACAATGTTCTTTGTATGTAGGTCAAAAATTAGAGTACTTTCCTACCCTAATTCCATTCTCCCATTATATCTAGTGATTCCTAAATGGAAAATGCACACATTATCTCCACAGCAGAAGCACAGGTAAGGACTGGCTCCCAGGGAAGACAATCAGTTACTGCTGTGCTAAAGGAAGATCCTCTTTTTTCTCAGATGTTATTAAGTGCCCCTCCTCTTCTTTTCCTTCTTACTTGGTATTCTGGACCCTTAGTAGATGGAAAAGCAAACTTCACAGCCTGAGCTATTTCCTTCAGGTAGGCAGAGTATGGCCATTGTTTTCTTTAGTTTTTATAGATACAAGGATAGCTATTTCTTCTGAAGAATTTGAGTTTATATACATTAAGGGTCCAAGTGCAATGCTACTAAACCATCCAGTTCTTATCCTGCAGGTTAATTCACTTCTCTAATTGAAGTAATCCAGTCCGGATGAAAATGACTCTGAGGTAAAATCCTGGTTCCAATGAAATCTGTGGAAAAAAGCTTTTACAGACTTCAGCAGAGCTATGATTTCACAGCTAATTAGAACGTACTATTATAAAAGTATGTTAGGTTCTTTTGGGGAGGGGAGAAGTGTAGAAACTTTCTCTGAACAGAACTACTATCCAGCAGCCAAATCAGCTAACTGGACAAGTTGAGTTTTTTTTCTTGATGATTTTATATTTTAATGTAATATTACATATAATATTTATAATATGAAAACAAAAGATAGTTTATTACCCTAGATTTTTCTCTACAGCTTTGCATGCCAACTAATCATCAATTGACAATCTGTTTACAATGTTTTCTGCCAATAAGAATATTTAGTTCATACCTTTTTTCCATTTCATTCCTAGCACAAATAATAAGGAAAAAATACAGCAATAAAAAAGTGTATTAAGGGAGACAAGCGAGCATAAAATAGAGGTTCATACTAATTATGAGCAGCTTGCTAGCAATATAGCAGTTTCTGATTTATGTGGCTGAAGGTAAGGTACACTTTCAGTATTTCTCATAGTGTTCTGGAGGTGATGAATGACCTGTTTTGCGATTTTAGTAATTGCACAGAGCTAGGGTAAAATCCATTCCTCTAACTCACTCAGGAGATAAAGACATGAATAGCTGTGGCCATTTCGACATCCCAAAATTGTTGTTTTATCCTTTGTTTATAAACAGAAATCCAAAATAATTTTTGTTCAGACCCACCCGTTTTCTGTCTAAACTAACCCAAGATTCTACACATCTTCCAAAATTAACATTGAGTAGCACATAGTAGACAGACCGCAAACCATGAGGAAAGTAGCTATTTTGCATATTTTTACTTTATTTATCTGACAAGAATAACAATATTTCATTGTAAGCTTTGAATTTGCCTTTCAAAGGAGGGGAAGAAGAATTTATTTAAGCCATACTGTTTCATGCCAAATGGCTTGTTTATTTTTAAGGTTTGTTGATCTAAAGTTGAAAAATAGAATGGAAGTGTGTAATCTGTTCTTTATAATAAAAATACATTTATTAGAATACAAATTCTAGGAAAAAAATCAGTAATGGCACTAAAAATGAAGTTATATTAAATTTTACAAGTTATTTACCAGCATTTGACTAACATAAATGAAGCTTGGAGGAAAAAAAATGTGTAATTAGAGAAAAACAAGGAAAATGATCATGCCAGTATGATTTGTGATAGTGACATTAAAATAGTGACAGGGAAGATACTTAGTCAGTATTTCAAGTTTTGTTACATATTATGTTAAAGATTAAAATCTTTGATTTAATAAAAAAAGATTAAATAAAGGATGTTCTAAAGAAGATGATACAAGTACTAATATTCACTTAAAAGATTTCTTCTTAAATTCCATCTCAAAAATTTCTTTTGCAAAAGTGAATAAAACTCCAGCCAAACTGGGATGTGACTCCAGCTAAAGTAATAAAAAATTTATTTCAGAATGTTTCAAAGTTACTACAAAAAATGAGAGTATCAGAACATAAGTGACTTTTAAAGGTAGACCAGGCAAACATTGAGAACCAAGACCATCTTAGCATTACTGATCGCAAGGATGGGATATGCTGCCAACCAGCTCCATCAGTTGGACTCTGTATTGTTAATGTTTGCACAATGGGTGCAGATTTTAAATATTTATTGCATTTGGAGGATAGTGGGCAAATTGCTCATAGTCAATAATCTGTGTAAATATGTACATGCGATTTTCCTCTGAGATGGGTGTTTGTACACTGTCACTTTTAATTATAGGTATTTTTAAAGTTTTCCACCTCCCTGGCATGTTCTTCTGTAGCTTAGAAACAGCCAATGCGAGACAATTTCTTAGAATCCGTTCATCTTTAACAGAGGATTAAAAGTGTCACAGGCATCCTTGCCTGGTGTACAGGTTCATTGACAAATGCCGACCTTGTTAAAAAGCGAAGGGGAATTATTATGCATTAGTAATTTCAGATCATTTCCTGAAAACACTTGTGAATGTCAGGATGCATTAGTACACAGTTAATTCACAGAGCTGTCTGTCATTCTGTTGAACTCCTGGAGACCTGAATGATGTAGTAGTGTAGTCCAAAGAGCAGGAGCTTGGTTCTTCAGCACACGGAGAAGTGACTAACAAAGCACTGGAGTCACTCTGCTGGCATTCACCGAGTTTTTCCAGTTGGGCCAAAGATCCAGACCTGTAAACCTCTGACTGCCTCTGAAATCAGTGAAACTCCTTCTGAAATCGGGGTGACAGTGAACAGAGAGGAAGAGTCAAGACAGACATAGAATTTAAGCTGTGTGAGTGTGGTTTGTACTGACAAAGGCTTTTGTGAATGTGAGTTTTGACAAGAGTGAATAGTGCAGCATCTTGCAGAGTACAACAGACCCTCTTATTAGTTTTTTGTTGCAGTACAGTTCTGGATAGCAATATTAGCCTAAGAACCGGTACCGAGGTGCAGCGCTGTAGTGCAGGAACGGGGCAGCCAGCTCAGGAGTCTGTGTGACCCGTGCTCCAGAGACTCGTCACTGAAATAGGCTCCTGTGGACTCTTCTAAAGTCTGCTAAGGAAGTTGAAATCGTTTGTCTGGGCCTGAGACTAAGCCCTAAACTTGGGGTAATGTGAAAGCACTGACTTAACAAGTTGTTGACATTTGAAACAGATGCTTTTTTGCAATAAAAGTATGTCATAACTGTCTTGGCTTTGTTGCTGCAATGAGCTTGGATGTTCCAGGCACGTTCAAAATCAAGTAACTCAAAGAGAGTTCAAGCTGTATACTCTGATTTCTGCTTCTTTTTATTCTACATTTCAGTTTCTTCAAAAAAAAATTGCTTCTGAACATTTCCATTAGCCTAAAAGATATAGAAGTTTACTGGATAAACTGCAGATAAAGGCCGAATGAAAAGCAGTGAAAATTAGTGGGAGAAAGAATCAGCAAAGAAATACAATGATGGAACTTGCCAGCCAGATCAGATACAAATGCAAGAATGGGTGTCATTTTCTTCTGTAGCCAGAAAACAAACGTAATCAAACTAAAACAATCCTGCAGGAATTTTTTATTATTTTTTTTCAAATCAGAACTGTGTACTTATTAATTTATTCCTAGTACCTGTTTTCTACTGCAGGCAGTGAATGCCAGGTACTGCAACTGAAAATATGGGGACTGCAGTCCCTTCATTAGGGTTGCCTGATGTGCCCACTTCTTCTGGTCAGGTGGTGGGGAAGCCTCCATTCCTCCTGCAGACGTGCAAGGATGATGTCTAGCCCTGGGGTAAAAAAAAAAAGGTAGATAGATAAATAGATAGATATGTACCATAGGCATATATACTAATCTTTTCATAAATACATAAGTAAGTAAATTCAGACAGCTGAAGAGTTAATTGTAGAATGATTTCTTTTAGCTGTGGATTTTTTTGATAGTTGAGCTCTAAAAGCCTCTAGAAATTGAGCTTCCTTGTTATCTATTTCATTACAAGAAAAATATACTTTTTTCTAAAGAATATATAATGTATGTTACTGAGGAAAAATCTCTCTGAAGTAAATATGGGGGGTTTTGGTAGTTCAACTGCAAACAGAGAGGATTAAGTCCCAGTCAAGTTAAGTGCAGATCAGTAAATTATACCAGAGCATGACTAATATTCTTTTTCTGTAGATGGAAATCAGTTGTTGGATAATAATAATTATGAATAGATTTGTGTTTAACAGCTCTATTAAGGCACTATCAGTCCTCTCAATTCCTCTGCTATGCAGTGTGTAAGTACTGGTAGCAGATTACAGTTCAGAAAGAAGAGACAGAGAGCAGTGGATAACTAAGCCATCAGATTTTATAAAAGTGACAGTTCTGACCCTAAGCTCCTAAAATGAGAGTGAAAAAACAAGAGGTAGTTTTACACCATCCTGTATAAACTGATGGAGCTGACATTTTTAGCACTTATTTCAAAGACCTGTCTGAAGCTCTGCACTCGGCGCCAGCTGCAGACAGAACTGAGAGGAACTGAACGGAGCTGGAAGCGATTTCAGTGATGACAATTGCCTTACAATCAAAGCAGTTTTTCTTCAGCTACTTCAATGCCTGCTCCAACATTACATTTCCATGGGAATTAGAGCAAATCCCAGGTTCACAATATGATTCTAACCTGGAATCCTCCATTTTGATGATTTCTTTTTCATAGTCAGAGTGCTTTCTTCTTGCATTCGTGCTGCATCTTTCTCCCAGTCTGTTTGTCAGAAGTCTGTAGCCTTTTTCTCAGATGCTGGCCTTGATTTACAGATGACCATATCTGACTGTATCAGTGGGCTTTATGTGAGTTTATTCCTGCATAAAGCCCACACATAAGCCATGGACAAGTTCCCCAGCTCACTAATTCTGCAGCATTCAACATCCATGAACATGAGACATCAACATAGAACTGACCCTAGGGATAAGTAAAACACTGTTTTTTTCTTTCTAAAACTTTCTGAAGTAAATGGTTTCAAAAAGAAAAGACTTCAAAAATATCTGGGAATAGGATTTCAGAGGAAAGATGTTACTTCTACAGTCATGAGTTACACACACTGTATCACTCTGAAATGACTCGCACAGCATCTGCTGTCCTGGCACAGGCTGTGAATCAGATGCCTTCTGATGCTGCCAGATAGAAATACCCAATCCTGCAAGAAGACACTCATGATGACATTAGGTTAACCACAGAGACACTGAAAGTGGTATTGAATGGTATAGGTGGGCCTATCTACCTATCTTTCTAACTAGAGCTGGAGTAGTGCTCTTTATTCCTGAAAATGCAGCTTGACAACTTTTCCTTTTTTGTAGCTAATTTCAGGACTGCAATAGAAGCTCCTTATGGTCAACTAAGAAAACAAAATAATAAAAAAAACCCACGGCAAATAGTGAAGTACTTTTTTAATAATGAAAGAAAATTACCTCTTCTGCCTGAAGACCTAATCTAACTGGATTCAGAACGCAAGACAATGACAGATATTCAAGAACTCTGTAAAAAGGCTCTCTGCTTTGTGGACTATAAAACAAATTACAGGAAATTGAAACAAAAAGAATCTTCCTTATGGAAAACAAAACCAACAAAAAAATATTCACAAGAATGTTCAAACACATTAAATTTTCATGAATATGAGTAATTAGAAGGATTCAAGGATGTGAACCAGCAAGTCCTAGAGAGATTAAGGTTTCTGTCTTTGACATATATTGGGCATTTCATAGTTTCACTGTTGCAGACATTCATTTTCCTGCATGTATAGTTTGCACAGTCACTTTTATGGTATATACACTTCATCGCAACTGTAAATTCAAATTTCAGTTTTTGCAAAGAATCTCCCAGGGTCATAACTTCTATTCTTGTTACGGTTTTAATTACTTGCTTATATTCTTGTCTGAATAGTGATGCATTTTGTAGGACTCAATTTTAGAAAGACTTGATGGTGTTAGTTACTGAAATTTAGAGAATTTTTTCTTCCTCTGGCAATAGGTTTATGCCCAAATTCTAAAACATTAACTCATTTTACTCATCTAACTGACCCCTTTTGAATACTCTCAGCCCTCTTGAGGCCCCAAAGATTCAGGGATAAATATAAATTGCTTCCATATTTGGCAAAACACTGTGAAAGAAGAGACAGAGTCTGATTTCCACCAGTAATACAGCTTTATAGCGCATTTTGTCTTAAATTTAGGATAAGAATACTATTGTGTGCTAGGACTTCTATACTGCACTGAAGTTTTTGTGAGACTGCCCAAGCAGCTCCCTTCTACATATTCGCATGGCATGCCAAATTTTGCAAAGATGCTGGGTTTAGCCCAATACTTCAAATTCATTTTCCATTCTTTCACGTTACACTAAAAAATCAGGACTTTGCAGTTAAGGTCCTAGTTTTTTACTTAGAATATCATTCTAGCATTAAAATATACTTGGACTTCTACCAGTCCCCCTCAGAGAACTTCTTGTATTTATTTAGTGACAGCTTAGTAATGGGCACAGTTACACTGCAGTTCAGAGCAGCAACCCAGGGCTTCATGCCACTGACTCACAGCAGAGTAAGTCCAGAACACATCAACAGAGGTGTTGTTCACAATCCAAACAACTAAGCAGGATGTAGCGTACTGTGCTGCAAACACATGGTTTGTATTCATTCGGCTGTAACGTCCTGCGGAAAATTAACTTCATAAGCTTGCCATAACTCCTCTGTTCAGTCTCCTTGCAAGGTGGAGCAAGAAATTTTAGCCAGGATCTCTTCACCTAAGAAAAACAAGAGCTTCTGGCAGGACTCTCTCCACAAAGTTCCCCTTGCTTTAACATTTGTTTCATACTTTTCTCTGAAATAACTCTACTTTTCATGCTAATTGCAGCTTGCAGCTCATTATTTTCAAGGGTGTTTAAAATAGGCTACTGTTATATAAAAGGGTCATTTTGAAGGAGAAGGTATCTTCTACTCTCCCTACCTCACTACTCCCAATTATTTTGTTGTCATTCTAATTGGTTATTACTCAGAGATAGAAAATTTGCTGCTGTTTGATCTTTTGCTTGTTTGAGTTTATTCTAGTGATTCACGTGCTCTAAAAATGGTTGAAAGCACCTAGAGCACAGGAGACACCTCCTGTTCTGTCTTCTGCTGCTCACAGCTGTGCAAAGCACAGGCAACCACGTCTGAGGTTCAGAGACCATTTGTGCCTTCTCCACCGCGGCAGTCGCTGTCACGTGTCTCCAAGCCATTAAATCTGCTCAGGACTGGATTTTGACTCTCTCCAGCTGCCTAGATGAGAATATGCAGAAAAAAATAATTTTATTTTATTCAGTTACAACCTAAACTCTGTGTGCACTATTATAGATGTTGCATGCTCCTTCATTCTCTGCCTTCTGTGAGTGGCATAACAGTGAAAATGGATGGGCATTTAGTGCCAACAAAGAGAATGAGCTGAGTGTGGTGTGGCTCAGCAGCAAATCGTTAGCCTTTGGGAACAACACAGGGTCAGAGTAACTTTCCAGGAAAGGACTACAACCATGAGATAGGCTCCTTAAGGCAATCTGCTTTCCCAGGGTCTACAGGAAGGTTGAGTTTCTTCTTGCTGCTCTTTTCCACCCCGTCGTCTGTCTTACTTTTAGTTTAAACTTCAGTGATATGGACATGATGAAATGCTTTCCCATCCCAGCCACCCATTCCCAGTAATCACACTGTGCTGCAGCAATATTATAACCCTGAATTTTCTGACAGAGATAACTGCTTAAAACAGGACATTGAAATTCAAAGCTGAATTAACTGAGAAATCACTTACACCCATAGTCAGTTTTGTATGTCATTAGTGTGTGCATGGGCAGCAGGAGTCTGAGAGTGGTGAGCAGTATGAAACAGTAAATGGGAGAAACTGTGCGGCTCAGGAAAGAGGGAGCTGCAAGACAGTGCCTATTGACAAGGCATTACAGGACTAATTCTTGCAGCCCTCCCATGGACGTAAGTGGACTTGGTTGACGGTAGCCAATAATAAAAGCACCTGTTCAGGCAGAGTGGGAGTAGACCACCTTCATGTCTTTTGTGGTGGCACAGTGGTGACAGCAATGTTAAGACTTCAAATATAAATTGGTAACTCTTTCTCTAAAATTAGCTGTACTGTTCTCCATTAAGAAAGAAAATAGGGTCTTGTGGGGAAAGTAAGAAGACAGGCAGCTTTTTTAAGAGGAGAATGTTCTGGGTAACTTGTAACAGAATCAGAGGAGTCCTGGATTAGGCAAAAGGATGGAGAAATCTGTGGTGGTTCCTGTTATCTTCAAGGGGGAGAAATATTGTGGAAGGAAGCAGGGAGTAGGAGTATCTAATGTAAATAATGAACAAAACCATCCAACCAACCCTCCTTTCTGAGTGAGGTAATGAGTAACTAGCAAATGGGTATGCAATCTTGGTCTTACTACCATAAAGGCACTTTGGGACTTTAGGCCACTTTATAAAAACAAAAAGACAACAAATTTTGCAAATATTGTTGGTCACCAGATGTTTGACTCAGGTTCATGATGACAAGTGCAGAATGCAATGGTAAATTAGACAAACTGGGACTCCTTCGCACCCTTGCAGGTATATGTGAAACACAGTCATTTTCTCTATTTAAATGCCTGACAGCTACCCAATGTCATCATATGTTTCCAAACACATTTTCCAAATGTTTCCTCAGTAATAAGTTGTAAAAATATGTTGTAAATTAGACTGAAGAATTGCAAAAACAAAGAAACTCCTACTTTTAGGACTGCAGAAGAACTAAGTTGTCAGGAAAGGGCCATTTCATACAGGCCTTTTGGCACAATGCTTCTAAATCCTGGATCTTTCAGGGGTCCCTTCAAGTTTTTAATATAGATATCATGCCCTTTCCCTTGGGAAGCGATGTTACAAGGGCGCCAAAGATTTTCTTTTGCCTGACCCAAATATCAGCACAAGACAATATGCTTAGAAAAGGCTAGTGACCCTTTCAAAAGCATGAAACCTGCTGTTTCTAAAGAGCTGATCTGTGCTGTTTATTATTACACAAAATAGACATTACACATATATATGTAAAATTATAATGTAAATTTATTGAGGAGAGACTTTGTAAATTCACTGAGATTCACCTTCAACCCAGTACTGTAAAGATCTTGCTGGATCCAGTCCCATGCTCATCGCTGAAACCCTCCTTCACATATCACAGAATCACAGAATCATAGAATGGTAGGGGTTGGAAGGGACCTCTGTGGGTCATCTAGTCCAACCCCCCTGCCAAAGCAGGGTCACCTACAGTAGGCTTCAGAGGACCTCGTCCAGGTGGGTCTTGAATATCTCCAGAGAAGGACACTCCACAACCTCCCTGGGCAGCCTGTTCCAGTGCTCCACCACCCTCAGAGGGAAGAAGTTCTTCCTCATCTTCAGACGGAACTTCCTGTGCTTCAGTTTGTGCCCATTGCCCCTTGTTCTGTCGCTGGGCACAACTGAAAAGAGCTTGGCCCCATCCTCCTGACATCCACCCTTCAGATATTTATAAGCATTTATTAGGTCCCCTTGCAGCCTTCTCTTCTTCAGGCTGAACAAGCACAGTTCCCTCAACCTCTCCTCGTAGCGGAGATGCTCCAGTCCCCTCACCATCCTCGTAGCCCTCCGCTGGACTCTCTCCAGTAGCTCTTCATCTTTCTTGAACTGGGGAG
>Ga0065711_1043897_pt1 | contig 14445 bp, 8 predicted proteins | sample Hoacrofraction12_FD_59098 | JGI IMG/M metagenome (GOLD analysis project Ga0065711, IMG submission 59098) | Hoatzin crop microbial communities from Cojedes, Venezuela - Epithelial fraction 12 v2 (version 2) | ecosystem: Host-associated > Birds > Digestive system > Esophagus > Crop | place...
AAAAAAAAAAAAAAAAAAAAAGAAAAGACTCATATTCTGTTGGTATTTGAATCCTCCTCCTCTCTTCCCTCACCCTCCTCCCCTTCCTCTCCCGTGCCTGCTTCCTGAAGGAGAAAAGAACATATCAACCCAAAGACAGCATTGCAACCTTTTCTTCACTATCTCCCATGGGGCGTAAATTGAAATTGAATTAGACAGGGATATCAGGTCTGCTCGCTGTGATAACTGTAAAAGGATTTTATTTAAAAACACCCTGACATTTGTTCACCCAGTTTCAAATATTTAGCTTTCCTCCTTTCCATTCCTGGCAGGGGCGACTTTATTAATTGTCGCCTTTGATTCAGAGTTAAAGCTTGAAAGCACTGATAACAGCAGTGGTGACTATTTCTTCTAGCAACGTGGCCCACAGCAAAAGGATTTCATTTTCTTAAAGACGTTATGTGTATACTGAGAGTTTATTAAAAAGAAGGGGGGAAGGGAGGGGGGAAAAATCCGTTCTTACGTGCGTAATACCGGCTGTTTCTCACTGATACGAGCAATATCTGATCTCACTCTTTTTTTATATATTATTTATTTTCTCTGGGCTGTTGCCCTCTCTGGGTTTTTCTTTTTCTTTTCTTAAAAAAAAAAAAGAAATAAATGGGAATGGCAACTGGAATGAAAGAGCACTGTTGACAGGAGAAAATGGTAATTTTTTATTTTCCTCTGAAAATACTTCAAAGTTTTATATAAATATTAACCTTTTTTTTTTTTCCCCCTTCTTCAATGTGGTGCTGCAGAGCACAGATAAATCCAAGTGGCTGTGGCATGGGCATTTAATTTCCTTAAGAAGTTTTCTCTGCTTCACGGAAAAATGTTGTCTGAGACCAGAAGCGTAATGGGATGATTAAAGAGAGTCATCTACATCTGGTTATGGTTAATAAGGGCCAGTACAAGAAGACTGCGGTGGCCCCACAGGATTGTCACAAGGCGATGTATAAATTAGGTGATATTAGAGGCACGAGTCTCGGGTCAGCCTCTTGCTGCCTGTTATCAAAAGATTGAGGCAAGGGAATGGAGCGACAACAAGAAAAGTGACTTTTGGATCTGCGTTATAAATTGTGAGAGACCTAATTACAAAAAGTCTCAGGCACCAGTTTGCCCGCCTGCTCCTGACGTAGCAGTTGTCAGGGAGCAGGCGTGTGCCAGATCTCCTCTTTATTAGACTCTCAGCTCTGCATATGGTGTTCTGCTGACCCTGCAGCTCTCCGAAGGCATGCTCGGGGTAAATTAGCCGGCAGATGAGCCTGCGAGGGACTGAGCATCTTTGCAGAGATGCTGAGCGCTCGTAATCCCCTTTGACTTCAGAGGGAGTGCAGCGTTCCCAGCACCCCTGGCTCATGAGGCTGTCCAGCTCTGTGAAGTGTGATGGTTTGGTTTTGGGGGGTTTTTTTGAACCTATGTGTACTGTGGTTTTTTTAATGTCAGTCTTTTTGGCATGCATGTCTGAGACCGGAGAGGAGCCTGTGCAAGGGGACAGTCCAAGGAGCATGCAGCACTGTCCCACGGTTAATCCCGTGGGCGACACAGCCGGCTTTGGTTCTCCCCAGTGGTCCACGTTTGCCGAATGGGCCCGGGGAGAGCAAGAAGCAGGGTTACCCCCTGAGAAGGCTCCGTTCTGTCTCCTGCTCCCCATCTGTGTATCAAAGATCCCCATCCTTTTCTCCATGCAGAGAGGGAACTTCATGCGTACATCTGCTTTTTGTGAGGGCTTTGTGGGCTCGTCTCTATTTATCACTGCTTCCAAGAACAGGCTGAGCACGACCTCTTTCAGGCTGCCTGCTGCAGCAAGGTCCATGAAGAAGGCTTAACCTCAAGTGCCCGAGACCTTCTGCAAGACCTGCTGGTCTTGGTCAACTGATCCAGCTGCTTTCCTGGGCAAGGGTTTCCGTGGTCAGGCTTCCCCTTGTGCTGAGAGCTTTGCGCTTTGATTTCTTCTTAAGAGTTGTGGAAGTATTGTGGCATGCAGCTTTAATATTATGTGTTCCTGCCAACACCTTTTGATGAATGAAAGCCATTAAAATTTGAAATTACTGTAATCAAGTAACGTGGTATTGTAGTGTTAAACTTGTAATCAGCCCCCTGCATGTTGCTTTCTCCAGTTTCTTTTTTTTTTTTAACTTGTTAATTCTTCCTTTAACTGTTCACTTTTTTCAGCCCGGTCTCTTAATAAAAGCCTTAGTATCCCAGCAAAAATAGCATTTTTCCTTCAGTTTTTTTTTTTTTCTAGAGCCAGCATCTCACGAAAAATCATTTGTCATGTTATATGTTGTGGTATTTAAATAATTAGCGACAGCTTGCTGGCTGGGGTCTGTTTGTGCGTAGAAAGAGGATTCAGAGATAAAATGTCTTTGATAGTCCCAGCATCGTAATGTTCGCACTGACGTTCGCAAGGCTGCTGCTAGGACTTGGATTTCAGTCAGAAAGTGCTTCTGTACTTACAGATGTGGGCTTGTGTCAGATGGCTTCTTATCTCCAAACAAGTGGTGTGGCTGAAAAGGCTCTTTTCACGTCGTGTCTCGTGCTGGTGCATCCTGGTGCAGAACAGTCTGGCTTTTGATTTGAATGTATCTGCTTCGGTTTAGCGTGTCGCAGGCTAATTAAACATCCTGCAGCACATAGCTGTAGCATACGACAAGCAGGGTGGGAGCAAAGATTCAGAAAGAATCAGTCAGAACAGGCTTTTTTAGATTTTTAAAATATGGATAATTAAGACCAGAGAGATAAGTATGGTGTCCAATTAAGGAAGAAAAAAAAAAAAGGCAAGGGAGGGGGGAAAAAAAAGCTTGCGCATCTCCATTGGAGCCAAAACCAGATGTTTTTCTCCCTTATTAAAATATATACTAAAAATACCACAACTTTACAGTTCTTGAATTGTTGGAAATGGTTTGCAGATGAAGTCATCGAGTTCTTTTTGTTATTATCCATCTATCCCTGTGCTTTCTGGGAAGTCTGTCAGCGTATTCTGGACTCCAGTGATGACCTAGAGAGAGAACAAATCAAGGACTTTTTATTTTCTTGGTTTAAGTGCTGATTTTTCAATCCACAAATGACTTGGAATTTGCTAAATTAAGTTCAATTCTGTGAAAACACTCTCCTGTAAAGTGAATGCATAGAGAGAAGGGAGAAGAAAGAGAGGAAGAAGAAAAAATGAACCAAAATGCAAATGCGCCCTGGAAGTGGAGAAATACGGATCATGTCCTTTCCTTTATTATTTTAGTAGGAGGTTTGCTGATGACTGCAGCCTTGTGAAGGGAGATATTCTCAAAAGCTGCTTAGCCGAGAAGGAGGTTCAGAAAGCAATACTGCTGCTTTGGTGGAAAACAGCCTCTTTTGTTTGGGCTTATACCGAAAGCAACATTTTTGCAAATGCCTTTCTGTTGATTTTTCAGGTCAGTCATCAGCTGGGCAACGTGATGGATCTCTTCACCACCAGCCTCTCCCTGGCGGGACTGCAGCCTCCCAGTGACAGACACATTGACGGCATCGACCTTTTACCTGCCATCTTGCAGGGCAAGCTAATTGACAGGTTAGTTATGAGCCCAGAGCTCCGATTTTTGCCTCCGAATGGAAGTGATGCCAAATTTTGGTTTATTTTTTAAATCAAGTTTACAGAAATACTTTATAAACTGAGTTGATGTGTCTTTGCTCCTGCTCACTGAAGTGGGGTAGCACCAGAGCTTTACGCTGTGTGCTAACTCTCTGGTGGTGCAAGCAGGGGTGGGATTTCCTGACATACAGCGGAGTCTGGGGACAGATGAAAATGTCAGCGGGTTAGCAGGGATCCCTGGAACAACATATGGCAATAGGGGAGATGAAAGCCTGAGAACTGTAGCCTGGGTAGGGGAGAATACATTATTTATTACTGGAAAAACATCTGAGAGTATGCTGGGTCTTTATCACCCCTGCTTGAGAGACGTTGGAGGTAAAGGCTGGGCGGCTGCGATGATGTGGAAGCTCACCTCCTCCCAAGGTCCTCTTTCTCTGGATGCTGTTGCAAGAATAGATTTGGGTTAAAGACCTAGGATCTTTACAGGCATGGCGGGGTGCTGTCAGCTGTCGGGCACAGGCACTGAGATCTGACAGCAGATACCCTTGGCTCTCTCGTTGGAAGGGTTGCAGGTCAAGAGAGGTCTTGTAGTTATGATTTTGATGAGGAATTTGGTAGCCTGGGAAATCCAAATACAAACATATTCTTTGTGAGGTAGCGAGGAAATATATGCATGGAAAACATATTTGAGTTCTTTTCTGTGTTGGATGTGAGCCTTTGTTCTGTAAAAATGCTTTTGTGCCTGTTAAGCAGAAGCATTGCATACAGTATTACCTGAGAGCTCAGCCAGTGGCTGACGTGAGGCGTTGCAGGTTCCTCAAGCACAGCCTATCCCACCTTTACTGCTGAAAGTTTTTAAGGCTTCTTTGTTATTTTAAAAGAGAATGTCATTGCAGTCACCAACCCCTTGGAACTGGTGCTGTTTGTGTTACAATAGCAGTCACTCAAGGCACATCCATGGCTTTTTCCCTTCTTTTTTTTTCCCTTCTTTTTTTTTCCCTTCTTTTTTTCCCCCTTCTTTTTTTCCCCTTCTTTTTTCCCCCCTTCTTTTTTTTCCCCCTTCTTTTTTTTCCCCCTTCTTTTTTTTCCCCCTTCTTTTTTTTCCCCCTTCTTTTTTTTTCCCCCTTCTTTTTTTTTCCCCTTCCCCTTCTTTTTTTATTCCCCTTCTTCCCTTTCCCCCCCGTTCCCTTCCCCCCCCCTTCTTCCCTTCTTTTTTTTCACCCTTCTTTTTTTTCACCCCCCTTTCTTACCACCCCCACCCAAACCTGACCAGGTCACAGTTCCCACAGCCTCCAAAAATTTTCCAGGGGATGCAGTTGTTAAAAAGGAAAAAGTGAACAGGGAAGAAAGAAATCGGTAATAGCAGAATTTTGAGTACAAGCTGTAATCCTCTTTCAAAGATGGAAAATACTTTTTTTTAAAAGTGAAAACCTAACCCCCACACCTTCAATCGAAGGGACGCACAATAGCTTGTCACGTAGTGAGCCTTATGGCAAGGAAAAAGGAGACTGGCTTATTTTGTGGTATGTTTGTTTGGGCTTTTTATTTAGTTAATGGGGCTGGCGTAGATCAGGTTCTGCATTTTGGCAGATCTCTCGAGCTGCCTTTATTTCACCAGCGTTTCAGGTGCGTAAGGATGCAGGAGCAGGCACTGCTGGCAGCATTGTTCACGGGCAGCGCCTGGTGACAAACGAGAAAAGCTCATTTTTTTTTGTGCAAGGAACCCGGAGGGGAGGCTACAATTTTAAAGTAGAAGAGATCTAAGGCCACTCCTGACATTCAGATGTGGAGATTTTAATCTTATCTTGCATTTAAGGACCGTTTATTCAAGGTGGCATCACCAGAGTGAGTAGGTTTTGCCAAGTGGCATCTCTGAATGAAAGGCAGAGATGTGTGTACCCTACCGATAGTGATAAACGGCTTCACGATCCTGCCCCGTCAGCAGCCTGAAACAACTGGAGAGAGCTGACTATGTCTGATGTCCCTGTCCGATGAAGCCACACCAACAAATCAAACCTCTCTCCTGCAGTCATTTTTTATACTGTTCCCTCAAAAAACAAGAGCACGTTATTGGGGAAACCGACTGGAACGTTGCTGGGATGCCCAGCGTGTACATGTGTGCAGACCAAATGCTCTGAGTAAAGTGCATTTCTGAAATGTATATTTAATTAGGAGGAAAACCTCTGGGAAAAAATTGCAGTTTTCAGTGGTATGTTTAGATGATGCAAAGGGAGGTTTTGGGAAAAAAAAAAAATGGACGGGAGTTAAAAATAAAGCATGTCTGGCTGCCAAGTTTTTCCATATGGAGTTTTTCTGAGATGGCGTCCAGAACAGGCTAGCATCTGGTGTCCTCCCCGGCCACCCTGTCCATGTGACACCAACGGCACGCAGCTTGGTGCTGCCGTAAAGAGGAGACTGAGCGTCACGGAGTCTGTGAATCCCCGTTTCTCTCACGCATACACACGCGCGCCATTTCTGAGACATTTGGTGTTTAAATCCGCACGCTCTGTAGGAAATAACAGGGTCTGATAGTTCAAGGATTAACAATCACTGGCAGCCAAGCTGTATAATGTTTCATTCTTGCGCGGTGTGAGCTCTCAACTTGATGAACACTTTAAAAAATGTTAATTGAAAAGCTGGCGGTGGAGACTCTTAGGAGGCAGCCTGTTTCTGCCTGATAGCCGAATCGGAAGCCAGACGCCATTACAGTGTTTGTCTCCCTTATCAGCCAGGCTGCTGCCGTGGTGGCTGCCCGGCCTGGCGTGTTGGTGGTTCTCATCCAGCTCTGCTCTCCTTCTCAGGCCCATATTCTATTATCGTGGCAACGAGATGATGGCAGTGAGAGTCGGGCTTTACAAGGCTCACTACTGGACCTGGAGCAACTCCTGGGAGGAGTACAGCAAGGTAACAGCTCACCGACCTGCACCCTGGTCTTGTTGGCTCTCCTGAGGAAAAATAAACCTTTAAAGCAGGGTTTTAAACTGAGCAATGTCGCTGTGCACTTGCAAGCCAGCCTTTTATTCACAGTCTCTTAAGAGCTGCCAGATCTGCTGCAGAATCTAAGGGGACTGGTGTCACAGCACCCCTCTGCTGAAGTCAGAGACAAGCAGAGCAAAGGAGCCAGGCCCGACTTGTTTGGGGGGGTGCTCACTTTAATCAGCACTTAACACCCATTAATATTACGCTTCTTTCCCTGCTGAGTTCTGAGCTTTCGAGTGTACCCTTCCAAAGTTCGGAGTCGGCTGCCGAACTGATCATGTCTCTCACAATTTCCAGTACAGAAGACCTGGTGCCCTGAACTATTTAAATGGAATAGGGATGAGTTGGTTGGTTTGGGTTTTTTCCTTGAAAGGAAAAAGGAAAGCCGTAGGAACCGCACAGTGGAAAGAACAGCAGTTTTTGAAAACAGCAGAGTACATGTGTTTAATCTATTATCAGCACTTTTGTGAGCCCGTATCATACTATGAGATGTTTTACATTTTATTTGCCAAATAGGCACAGCTTTTGTAATTTCCTGGCTGATCTTCTCGCAACTGGATGTTAAGCACTATTATTTTTCTTCTTTTGTATCTTCCTTGCCTCAGACTTGGGTACTAAACTCTGGGGCATTTCTTGAATGGCAGGTTCACACATGTGCCTTGCTGATTATACCTTTAGACATGAACTAAATTCGTTATGGCACAGCTCTCAGCGATTTTGACAGCAGGCGGGTAGTGGGGAGGGATTGTTTGTATGATTTTTTTTTTAGTGTCTTTTTGTTTTTTTACCTTATGATGGGTCCTCAAGGCATCACAGGTGCAGAAGTAAGTGCTGATGACATTTGTGGATGTAAAAGTGCATGGTTTCTTTCATTGGGATGTCCTGGGGGTAGAAGGAAACATCAGCTCCAGGGGAGCCATTTACATTCAGGGCTGTAAATATGTGTGTTTGTGAGACTGTAATGCTCCAGGAGTCAAGGTTTCTGTTTTACACGGAATAAGAAGGAAAGGAAAGTTGGCTCCAAAAATGCATTGCACGCGCTGTCTCGATGCTAATTCTACACAGCTAAAATGAGATCATGTATTTGTCTGGGTTAGTATGCGAGTAAGACCCGTGTATCACACGTGGCACAGTGTGGAGGGCTTTCCCTGTGTGAGAGGCACCGGGAGGCCGTGTGGACGCGTGTACGGGTATGCGGATGGGCTCGGAGGCGTGCTGTCCCGTGTGCGTGGAGGAGAATGTCACACGTGAATAATCGCTCTCCATTGCACGTACATACGCATACGTACCTAGTTGGGGAAGAAATAAATGTCTGTATTGATCTAAACGTATTTGTACGTCTGAGTATGTAATGGGGACCAGTTACTCATTTCAGAGACTCTCCTACTGAGAGCAATGGCAGTTGTGCAATTAAGGAATATTTATTTCTTTCTAAGTCTTTGTTTAAATCCTGTCTGATAAAAGTCAGCAATTATACTGTACATCAGAGAGATGATTAAAAATTCACTTGCTTTCCTGCAGCTTGTATCACATGTGGTTGATGTGGGTAAAATTGGAGCACATTAGTGGACAGACTAGCCATTAACAACATGCAGAGGAAGCTGAGGCTGAAATTTGTTCCAATTCTCCTCATGTCCTCAAGCCATCAATTACAAGCCTTGCAAGTTTAAAAATAGAAATAAATCAGAATGCAGAACAGTTCCACAATTCTGAGTGCTGTTTTAGGAGTTTTGTAATCTCACCTTACGATACAGTTGCCTCTTTCCGTGACTGGTGGTCTCAGCTGTATTGACATTGGACTACGGTTTTGCTGCCAGAATCAAAAAGGCCGATTTGTTTGGTAATTTCATTTGAAAAACATATTTAAATGCATGTACATGTGTGGCATTAGGAATTCTGCCTGTCAGCAGGTTTGCTGGTTGGAAAGTTTGATTTGCCCTCCCAGTAGAACTTCAGCTAATGAGGCCTTGTTAATTGTATGATCTTTAGCGTAGGTCCTTAAATTATTGTGAATTCAACGTGAAGATTTATTAAACTTTCAAGTATGAAATGCTCTACGTCCGAAGGTCCAAATTCAGACGTGGAATAAACAAATGACTGTGGTTGGCACATCATGCATTTGAAAGAGATCTGAGATTGGCCAGATGTGTCAAAACAGCTGTCTGCAGATTTTGAAGAGGTTTATTTTATGGGCAGTTGAGAATCTCATTGTATTGACAGATACATGGCACGTTTTAGCCAAACCTCCTTTCACTTTCAAAATTACCTGGTTAATTGACAGCGTGGGAAATCATTGACACAGAAAACTTACACTGTTTTTAATCCACACTGTGCATTTTTGTTTGTCTTTTAGATGAGATTATACCATTAAAGTGGCCAGAACCGCATTTTGATGTTGATATTGGAAAATGTGAAGTTGGTGCCTGTCCTGGGTCTGTTTAGGACTCCGAGGTCTTTCAGGATTAACTAGAAAGAACATGTGCAATTTTGGCCTCTAACCTGGAAAGCTATGTGTTTGAATGTGGTATAAGTAATAAAGTATGTATATACAAATAAAAATGTACCAGAGAGAAGCAGCTTACAGAAAGCAAAGCCTAGGGAAGCATAACAGGGATATGAATGCTTCTGTTTACGCTGGAAAGATCCCATGCAAGCAGTACACAGGTTTACAGTCATCTTAGACTCCCATGACATTAACATGCCCTTGCTGGTCTGCATCCTCTGCCTTATGGCCTGGGATTAAAATTTGTCATCTGTCGCAAAGATGAAGTGTGCTGTTCTGTTCTTCCTGTTTTTTGTTTGTTTATTTTTTAACCCCCGAGCAAGATTTTTCTAGTCTGACTCCTGTCATCAAGTCTTGTAGTCTTTCTCCGTGCTGGAGGATGCCTTGATGCCGTCTTTTCTGCTGGCTTAACTCAGTTACTTGGGTAACTTGCATTCTTGACTGGTTAGTCTCTTGAAAACATGAAGGGAAGGCTCACTCACCAGAAGCAAGTGGGAGGAAGCACTCTGTGGGACATTTTTCCTGTCGATTGCATAGGGTGCGTATTTGGGTCTGTTTACCTGGCTTCCATCTCCCTTTCATATAGCTGGCTCATGTTTACGTAGTTTGACATCTCTGACGTCCAAGAGGTGATAAATGGGACAGAATTAGATGAAGGGAAACTTTACTTGAAAAATGCTTTTGTATTTTTAAATAGTAAAAGATTTTTAAATAGTTTGGTACAGGGAGAGAAATCTTCCCCGTGCACAAGGGCTGAGTCCCTGTTGCTGTAGGGTGGTGGATATCAGCGCATCACCTTTTCCACCATCATTGACCACCTTCCTGTAGCAAAAATCAGCAGTGCTATAAATAGCCACGTGTTGTGTGTTGGAGTAGAAGTAAGAACTAAGGATAAACCTGAGGAGATCCCTCTCTTGTATGGCGTTAACAAACAGGAATTTTCCTGGACGCCACCTTCTTGTTGCTCTTATCATCCATCCTTTTAGCCTGTACGTCATGCTTGCTCATTACCAAATTTGACCTGGATTGCAAAGTGCATGACAAATATTGCATGCAAACCTGGCATTTCTGCCTTACTGCTGCTGGTGCCCACAGCCGTGGTGCTGGGTGCACAGCTTCCACTCCTAAAATACGAATGCTCAGTGCCAGCACTGTTATGAGTTGTTTTGTCCACTGGATTGAAAAGAGAGGTACATTGCACCTTCCTTTTTTGGAAGGAGAGATCTAAAAGGGGGAAAACAATGGGTTTTCTCTACGGTTTTATCTGAGTAGCTAGCAAGTCCTTCAGGAACTGTGTAGTTTCATGCTGTGTAGAGGAGGCAGGAGTGTGAACTAGCAGGAGAAAGGAAATTTCCTTCTCTCTGCCTGCCACAGACACTATCCAGCAGAGGACAGTTCTTGTGCCCTCCAAGAGCAGTGATGCAAGAAGGTAAAAAAATAATTAAGAAAAAAACATGGAAAACGCCCTTTGGTTCATTGGAGAGTGGCTGATAACATCAACCTTTCTGCTCTCAGCTCAGTATCTTGTTAGTGGTCTTCAGTGGTTTTTCGTGAGCGCTCCTGTGTCTTTAAATGATGGGTGTAGGTGCCTGCCAGAAGACCCTATTGTTTTAATGTAAAATGCCAAAGGGGTTATTCCTGCTGCAGTCTGTCTGATTGCCCTTCTCCTCGACGTGAAGGGATCGATAAAGCCTCTTCTGCAAGGGGGATGTGAAGTCAAGTAGAACCTCACAAATAATGACATTTGATTGTGGTCCTCTGAGCATATGAGCTAGCCATTGATCGCTTCTGCTTGAGAGCCGCTGGAGGCTTGCTGATCTGCCCATCTTCTGGGGTCTCTTCCAGACAGTTAACACATTAGAAGCAATTTTTGTTCAACAGGGTTGAAGCTTGGCAGTCACACTTCCAGGTGTCTGGTCGTGTAGAGCTCCAGTTTGGGAGGCTTTTGCTGGGAATTGCCAGGGGAGTGAGAATGGCCACTTACCCGTGCTGTTCAAACAGCAAGAAGCAAGGTTCCTGGCTTAAATTAACTGCTGTTCTTTTCTCCTTCCAATATTAATACAGTTTTGCTGGTCTGGGTTTTGTGTGGTGGAATGAGGAGCCATGACCAGGAGACAGACCCCAGATTTGCTGCGCCACTATCAAAGTCTGCAGCCGCTTGTCTGGTCGGAGGGATCTGGGATAGCGCCAGGGTGACGAATTGCCAGCGGGCTTACGTTAACACAAGTGGTGATTCCATCACTTGGCGGAGAGCCCAAACTGGCAACCGGCTGTATTTGTCTCATGTCTATATTGACATAGCATCTGTGGTCCATTTGCTCTGGAAATTAAAGCATAAGCTGTGCAACCAATAGCTGCTAGATCTTAGGAACGGAAAAACAATCCAGGTTACACGATTGCTGGGGAGAAGGGCAGAAAGACGTGCTCACTGAAAGGTTTACCTGATGTGCAGGAAGTGTTTTGGGTTGGGTGGTTTTTTTTTTTGAGAAGAAAAGAATTACTGGAATTTCTCCTACAGCAAACAGGTCTGTGTGGTGATGCAAAACATTGCGCCCGTGTAAGAGACCGCGTGCAGGAGCTGAGCGATTCCTGGTTGCCATCTGATGCTCTGTTACGGGCTCCCTTAGAAGGCACAGAGCTAACGGGCTCTAGATTTTCATGCTGTTATAATTGAGGAGAAAAGATCGAGGAATTTGCTTAAAAACAGGGAGTGACCTTTCTACTTTAATCAGTGTTACTTGTAAACATGCAAATTAGCTTCGATAATGTGCAGAGTAAAATATTAGGCACGTGCTTGAACTGGGTATTGATCACCTGCATATTGTTATTAACAGTCTGCCAAATAAATAGCTTAAAGGACATAACAGCGGATGAAGTGGTGGCTGATTGAGTTTCGTTATCCTGGTGGACAGGGCAGCCATAGCTACCTCTTTGCTCTTCTCCCACATAATGTAACTTTATTGTTGGGTGAAGTTGCCACCCTGTTGGCAGTGCCAGAGAGCTGAAGCTGGTCCCTCGTCAGTGGAAATGGGGAGAGCTTCTGTGCAGCCCAGGGAACGACGCGGGTTTTGCTCCAGCTGAGAACCCAGCACCTTCACACTGATTGTTAAATCCTGCAGTGTTCTTGGGATCCATGGGGCGTGTTGTCAGCTCAGGCTTTTATAAGAAAAAAAAAAGGGGGGGGTTCTTTAATGAAGAGCGAGAAATGATCCAAAACGGTGACATGATTTAAAATTATCGTCTAGAAGAGAGTCCCCCTCCTCAGCAGGTCTGCTGTCCTGCAGCCGGCTTGGGCTAGCAGAGCTGGAGGGCAGCTCCTTCTCTCCCCCCAAGACATACACCAGGAGTTTTGGCGTGCCCTCCGCCCCAGCTCCCAGTACTACACGTGACCAAATTTGCACACTTTCCAAGCGACCAGAGGCATTGTCCAGATGCTCCAGAGTGTGGATTGTCTCGTCTTTAAATACTTCTCAAATCTCGAGCAGATTTAATTTATACTGGTTTTGCTCCAGAAAAGAAAAGCAATCCAGACTTGGAGATTCCAGGCTTTCAGTTCACTGGTATGGCTGATTTTTCTCTTTCCATCCTGACAACTAAAAATGCTTTGACTTACCAAAAAAACAGAAGACGGAGTTGTGGGTGCTAAGTTAAGGGACGGAAGACTAGGCTCCTCTCCCTGTGTCTGTAGTGTATTACTTACTGTGGTGCTGGGCAATGCCTTGATCAGGGGTGTGAGGATATCATTTTACCTCTTTTTGCTCATTTGTTGGTAAGCAGGTAGAAAATATTTTAAGCTCTCTCTGTAGTTTGAACATTGGCAGTCATGCAGTACGTAAAAATAGTCAATTTTATTTTGTGGACATAAAGTTGAAAGGCCTTAGAAATTCATGGGGTGGTTTCACCCACATTTTAGGAGTGTTATTTATCAATGTTGTGAAATGGTATGCTTGATTTCTATTTTTTTTTTACTTATTTTATTTTTTCCCCAGTAGACTACTTCTGAATAGGGCATTGAGTGCTTAGGTTAGAAAGACAGCTTCTGGCTGGTGGCATCAGGCGAGTTGTCACAGCACTTTCTTTCCTGGGAATCTTTGGGACATAGCCTGGGCTGTGTTCTGGAGCCTCCGCCCTAAGGATTTTATAAGAAATAAAAGATAAAATGTAAACAGAGCAATGTATAAACAAATACCCAAGAGACTAAAATCTTCTTTCCAACTAAAGCATTTGCAGCCGAAGAGCGTTGTACCAATTAGCAGGCTTTTAATTAAATTGTTTGATTTGCATCCAATTTATAATTTGGATGTTATGTAGGCTGTGATACCTTTTCATTAACTGTTCCTTTTGAGAGGAAAAAAAATAAATCTATTTTTTACAGTGTGTTTCAGAGGCCTGTGGCATCACAAGGTGGAAAGGCCAATCATTTTTGTATCCATTTAAAGTCCATTATTGGTAGCCCACTACAACCTATCAAGCAACTCTCTTATTTTTCCAGTCAGTGATTCAGGAATCTATAGCTCTGTGCAGATAAATGGGATTTCATGGCCTTCTAAACTTCTTGCTTTATTGAAAAGCAGAATATTAACTGCTCCACTGACCAGCTGTCCGTTAAAAACACAGGATATTTTTAGAAAATTGTTTGCCAATCAAATCCTACCAACATCTGTAGAGAGCCTTTTCAGTTTGTTTGTTTTATAAGCAAACGCTACAGCTGCTTTCCCACCTCCATTGAAATATTCCCATTTACCTGCTCTCCATGTCTCTGTCCGTGTCTCGGGGCATTCTGAGATATTGTAAGGAGCGCAGCGTGTTAGCTGGAATTGTAAAACTGAGCTTTAACAAGTCCATTTGGTGCTGGTCCTTGCTGGTCTATGGGGCCCCCTGCTCTATTTGCCGTTCAGTGAAATTAGTGCCCTGCATTTTTTGCTATTCCCAGGGCTTAAATGGGCTCTGTTAGCCCTCAAGACTGCAGGCCAGGCTCTAGGTGATTAGGGAGCTCGACACCTGGCTAATAACCGGCTGGGCTTTGGGGGATGCAGCCTGGCAAGGCGTGCAAGGGCAGACGCAGAGAGCTTGTTGCTCTGGTCTTGTGAGCTGGCAGCTCGCTCTGTCCCTCGGTGGCCAGCAAACACTTTAACCCGTTGCTGCTAGCAAAGGGAGCGTGCCAGTACTTCTGCCCTTCCTATCCACTGCCGGGAAAATGCCAGCTCCTGACCCCGTAGACTTGAATGTTAGTGACAGGAAGAGCTGAAGAGCTACTGGAGAGAGTCCAGCGGAGGGCTACGAGGATGGTGAGGGGACTGGAGCATCTCCCCTACGAGGAGAGGTTGAGGGAACTGGGCTTGTTCAGCCTGAAGAAGAGAAGGCTGCGAGGGGA
>Ga0065711_1043898_pt1 | contig 14445 bp, 11 predicted proteins | sample Hoacrofraction12_FD_59098 | JGI IMG/M metagenome (GOLD analysis project Ga0065711, IMG submission 59098) | Hoatzin crop microbial communities from Cojedes, Venezuela - Epithelial fraction 12 v2 (version 2) | ecosystem: Host-associated > Birds > Digestive system > Esophagus > Crop | place...
CCTGGACAAGGTCCTGTGCAGCTTGCTGTAGGTGACCCTGCTTCGGCGGGGGGGTTGGACTAGATGACCCACAGAGGTCCCTTCCAACCCCTACTATTCTGTGATTCTGTGATTCTGTGAATGTGTTGGGTCTCTTCCTACGCATAATTCTTCTTCAGAAACTCCCTGTCACTGGCTATAACAGCAAATACATGGAGAAACATTGTATTAAATATAGCAATTCCCCAGATGCCCAGCCTCTGCAAATTTAAGTGGATGTAGCCTTTCCTTCATTACTTTATCTAAAGTATCACTGTGATATTTTCTATGATGATACAAGATGGTAAATCCATCAGAATTATGAGGAACACTTTCAACATAACAGCTGGCATTCAACACAGAAATACTCCTATGAAGCTGACCATAAAGAATACACGCTCAGAATATGCAGATACTTCTAAGGGCTCTCCCCTGCCATGTGGCTGAGAGAGAAGTTTAATGGTAACAGGACAGTCCACACATTAACACAAGAGAACAGAGGGTACAACTTGTGTTCCCATCCAGGTAATATCAGCAAAGCAGACATAAATATTGCCATACTGCTTGTATGCAGTAGAGGTAATATTTCATAAGCTGTTTTATACATGAAGAAGTCCATTCACCCAGAACATGATCTTGAAAATGTCAGAAGATATTTTCAGATAGTTAGGATCTGAAAATCCCACTCGGGATCTATTTCAGGACATATAGACCATGAGTAAAGAAGGTCCCTATAACTTAAGTGGGAACCACAATATTTCCCTTGATTTATCTCAAAACCTGCAAAGGAGACAAAATTGCTGAATCCTGAAAGAATTAAGTGGTAAGCAGCCTCATACCTGTTGTAGCTGTTTGCCCCAAGAGCCAGGTTCCTAAGCAAGGTAATCCTACATGCTTCTTCAGAATGGAACTGTGTTTGTGATTAAACATTTCTGTACTACCACCAGAACACCTAACATGGACACTTCTAGTATTGGAGCTGTCTGCATGAAAATGTAGATAGGAAGAGTAATCTAGAAGGTAAGAAATCTTCCATAGATTTAGGGCTAGAATTAGAGCCTGGTCTTGATGCTTTGTGATAGTCTCAACAGAGAGTAGCATGCAAACTTCTTTTATCTTGGAAGACAGAAAATAACAGGAATAAAATATCTTTCACTCTTCTGAGACTTCGAGATGATCAGAACTTTAGCTAGAACATGCCATCTGAGGAAGATTCCTGGAAGAGGGTGGGGTAAAGTGACTGACTGCAAATAGAGCATGAAATTGGATAAAGTAAATCGTCTTTAGAATTTCTAGGATCCAACAGAGCACACAGATCATATTCCAGGCAGTTCTCAAAGGATGCGACAGTTCACAAATGAATCACAAAGTCCCATCAGTATCTTTCCACTAAAACCACTGGCACAATTGAAATACTGTATTTTTACCTTTATCTTCATCTCTTCTGTAATTCCAAAAGATTGAAGCAAAGGGAAGTTTCTCATCATCTTGAAAGCAGTCATTATCTGGATGTCACGCCTGCCTTGTCAGGAGCCTTTCTAAGTGATGTGCACCTAACCACCTGTGGAAACCAGAACCAGGTGTAAATTCTTTTTCAGTCCCGTGAATAATTTTGTTAACAAATGCAGATGTGAAAATTCACTTAATCCCATTTTGTCAATACGGCTTGCTAACAGCCCTTACTCTTCTGCAAGTTTGATGAGTGATGGTTTTTCTGACCAAATAAAACCAGCCTTGTGTTCTTGTACTATGTTTACAGCAATTCTCTGTTAGCCGGGCCTGGTTCTTACAAGCCAATAATAAATGAGACAGACACAGGGTGAATATAAACTTCTGAGCTGTTGAAAGGAACCAACAGCAGCAAACATGTTTCCTTTCTGCCTGGGCTGGAGAAGCAGGTCACTCTCACGATGTTTAGGTAGTTCTAACAGACCCAGTCATTTATTTTGTATGCATTACGATGCATCCAGACAGAAAGAGTGCCAGCATGTCTGGGTACTTCTGGGACTTCTTTTCAAAAACATCTACCTAGCTGTTACTCTTTCCAGAAGAGCACACAAGAATCATGGCAAACTCTGAAGTAAAAGTGGGACATGAATCAAAATTCCCGAAGTAGAACATGTCAGAGTATTAATCTTGCTACTTAATCAGGTAACTGGCTCGTCAACATGACAAAAATTCAGGGGATATATTCCATCTGGACTTTAGCAAAGCATTTGGAATGATGTCACGTGGGAAACAGTAGCTGCAAGAATTGCAAGCCAACTATGGAAGCAGCTAAAGTGGAAATGACAAATGGGAAGTCATTGGCCTGGAGGGATTTTACTGGTGGCATTCCTCGAAGAACTGACCCGGGACAAATTTAACGTAATTCTTTGGCCCAAAAATAGCAGTATCCTAATGAAAGGTTCTGATTAAACAACTTGGGAGGCAATGTCAGTGGCAAAAGAATAGATGGAATGGTATCTATGGGACAACATTTAACTGTTCTAAGTGCAACAGGGAATAATAACAAGAGTTTTTGCTATGAACCAAAAGCTTGTCAGCTGAAAATCACGAGGAGGAATTCTGACACGTATTAGTTGGATTGCCAGACTTAATGTATGGGAATGCCTCTCTTAGATCCTCACAGCTCCTTACAGGCTCCTTCAGTTAGTGGTGCTGCTGGCACCATTGCTGTGATCCAGAGGCAGAGAGAGGCAGGCAAGGGGCAGGCAGCAGAATCACATAACGCGTATTAAAAACACACAGAAAATGCAGGGAGAAGTAATACCGCACAAGTTCGTTATGTGGGACATGGGATTTTGGACTGAACTATGAGAAATTCTTTGTTCTAACACATATGTGTAATATGGGACATCCGGCAAGGCTGTGTCAGCCACACACAGGATGACTACAAGAAGGACCAGGACAATGGAGCTCATTTCAGAGGAAGCTACAAGCAGACAGTGAAGATTCTGTTACCAAGATTACCTGCTTTCCAGGCTTCAGAGGACTCCTAATGGTGCTGTTCAGCCAGTAATGCCACAAGTTAGAGCTCATGTATGAACCTTCCTCTTATCTGTAGGTGGGAGGAGATCTGGATCTAGAGCTGGCCTGCTACAGTCACTGGCACCCCAAAAGTCACAGATAATAGACCAGGGAGTAAAAGCTTCTGGTTAATATCCACAGTGGTGTCTCTTCATCCAGGGTGGAAGAATAAATACATTCCTAAACCGTGCCTGAGCCATCCAGTCGTGGGAATGAAGGGGTGTCTGAGGAGTAGGACTCCTCCTACAGGAGTTTCTGCTGGAGCAACGGGACTACCTTCCTCCTCTACCCTGATTGGTATTGCTGATACTCACTGTACTGAATTACAGGAAGAAGTTGATAGCAAAGGAGGTGCCTTTCCCTGTGACCTGGGGCCTGGAAGATACATTTCAGCATCAGGTCTCTTCCAACCCAAGTTCTTCTACGATTTCTGACCTCTCAAGGTAGGCTAGAGTGAAGGGTAGTTATATTATTTCTCCTTAGACGCTCTCTTCTTATGATAACCTCCTTGTCTTGACTAGGAACTTTCTTTAGAAATGTTTACCTCTGATCTGCTGGGGAGGAAACAGGAAAGGGGGAAAGAAGTATCCTAATTTGCTGCGTGAGCAGCAGAGCCTATGAAGGCTGTATTCCAATGGATTTCTGTCCTGTGTCACTCAGGCTCCTGCCCATTCAGCTGACCAGTATGCCCAGTCTCCTCTTCATGTCCACCACCCTAACTCCAAGGTGTTCCTCCAGGGCTTCAGGAAGAACACTCTTTTCCCTGTAGTATGCCCAGTCCTTCCTCCCCTCCTTTAACTGCCACTCAGTTTCCCTGCTCGGTACTTGTAGCTCTCTTACAAGACTTAGCTACATTTTTGGCATGCAAAGGTCAGAAGGGAGGACCCACTGCTACAGAAGACAAGGGAAGTGGCAAGTCAGAATACTGAAAATGGCCGAGTCCCAGAACATTCCTGAGGCACCTGGGCCACTAACAAAAGCTGAGCCATTTTCTGCTTTTTTGTGCAACTGTAGTAACATTCATACTGGGTTGCATTTCAACTTACATGTAGAAGTTTACACTCAAATTTGGAGATCTTTTAAAAAAACATTAGTATTGTGAAAAGCAGGTGGGTGTTCTGTTTCACTCCCAAAATATGGAATTTCCATACCCAGAGCATAATATTTCAGCTGTATAAAGTCCTAGGAAATTTCAGAAGTTGTTTCCTTTTGGAAAAGATTCTTCAAAACATTTTAAGTTCTTGGAACCAAAATACCTGATTCCCAGAAATCCAGACCTATATTTTCAAACCATGAAGAAAACTTATCAGACAAGAACAAAAAATGTTTTCTAGAGCATCAAAAAGCCCCCAACCCCTGTATTTACCTTCATCATGCCTTGCAAGGAAGGGGAGCACTATTCTTGCTCTTTTACAGATGGAACTGAAGCTCGAAGGCTAAATTGCTTACCTGCTGCCAGACAAAAGCGTGCTGGAACGGGGAACTGACCACAACAATCTTAATTTCCAAGACAGCGTCTTAAACACTGCACCATTTTTCGTGCAAGGCCCACAGAGTCTGCACTATGCACAAATACACCTCGGGTCATGGGCTAATACGTGAAAATGAGAGCTTCAATATGCTTTGACCTGCCCTTTGTTTCTTGCTCTCTCTTGTTATACATTGCCCACATGGAAACAGCGTATATCCTGCAGCACTTTCTCAGAAGCTGGAAAATCATTTCCTTCCACTAGCAAACACACTGTTTGGGCTGCGTAGCACCACAGAAAAAGCCAATGCAGCTTTTCATTTACTGCTGTGTCTGCATGTTAACATGAAGAAGGTCAGTAGGAGTGTACACAGTACTGAGAAAATGAGTAGTTAATTATTGCTAGGCTGCAAGAAGGGAAAATATATGATTTATTTTGGTTTAGAAAACTGCAAATCGCAAAACCTGCTACTTTTTCTGGACTGTTTTTTGTGGAAGGGCATATGTACAATAAAATTTGCGACAATCATTGGAAGCTATTCAACATGCTTTGGGTATTACAGAAAAAAAAATGCCCTCTCATCAGTGGGAACAATCTCAATAAACAAAGTACAATATTTAGCAAGAAAAATCCCATTTTTCTTGCTCGTGTGTATAATTTGGCAACTTGCCAGTATCTTTTGGCATACTTATTCCTCCTGAAGTGTTTGTGCTTGAGGGTTTCATTGCATCATCAACAGTCTATAATGCTTCAGAACTAAGCTGTGTTTAGACCAAAATGTCAGATTTGCTCTTCATGGCACAAGTTTTAATAATTTCAAAACTTATCAGCATACAACAGCAGGCCTAAACTTAGTACAACCAGATGTTTCTGTTGGGATGTCAAAACGCTGTTTCCAGTCCTCCAAAGGCTGGTTATATTTGCTGTTCATATTCCAGCTAGAATAAATAAACAAAATGCATTCATATTACAGAACAGATAAGACAGCTGTTTTAAAAACATTCTAAGAGGGCATTTTTATCAAATGTTTTGTCCCAGCCTTTCCATCAAAACAATCTGAACAGGTGGACCAAAACTAGCAAATTAGTTCCTCTGCCAAAGGCAGGCTAGTCTTTCCCAAGTACTAATAATTATATGAAATTATGCATAAACACATCTAATATCTTCATGCGATTATGTTGAAAAATAATAGTTTTTGCAGGCTACAAAAGTAGCAAAACCTCTCACTTCCAGAGCAAGACAAGGAAAGAGTCCTGGGAGCACAGGTTGCTATACTGAAGTTCACCTGTTCCTGGGTGGTTAGAAGGAGGCGAGGCTCGTGTCCAGTGTCCACCAGCAGAACAGGGCATTCTCACAAAGCCCAGCTGCAGGATGACGACCTCCCACATGAGTCTCAGGCAAGTCTCCAGGCAACTGGCAAATGGCAGAGCAGTCATAGAAAATTTCAGTGTCAATTCTGGAGGCTTACTGCAGGATGTTCCTTGCTGTAGTTTTAAACAGACAGAATACCAAATATTTGAAAAAGACATTCACTACCCTAACACTTTAAAGACATGGCCGGTCAGCCCACTTTATTAGGTGGAACACAGCAAGTGAGACGTGATGATCATTAAAACCAACATACACCTTCTTCAGGGTTTAGGTTTACTGCAGTAGTATTCAACAGACACGTGCTGCTGCAAATTCTGTGCAGGCAATTACAAAACTTACCAAGCATTTCTGCACTGGAATGAACTAGAGATCACGACCAACAGACATGTACAGTTCTATAAATGCCAAATAATGGAGTTCACGTACGCAAATGTTTTGCAACATTTAAGTAACAGGAAAGCAGAAGGCTCAGCGCCTGGCAGCAACAGCCGCTGTTCTGAAACCATCTAACCATTTTTCTAGGGAAGATTCACACTCACCAAATTGCTCAACTTCACAAAGTAAAAGAGTAGCAGAGATCATCTCATCTCCTAACTCCAAGCTAAGTAATTTATCATCCTCTGTCACATCATTTATCCTGGAAAGAGTGGTTTAATAATTGTTTCACACTATCACGGTGCCCATTTTTTAAGCACTTGTGTCACCAAGTGACAGAAGCAGCATTACTGAAAAATTCTCAGTTTCTCCTGAAACTCTTTGTTTTGCAGGTAGTCAAAGATGGAGTATCTGCATGTAAGCAGTGCTCTGTTTCCACTGGAAAGCGGTTTTAGATGAAACAATTTGGCTGAAACTGTCCAACACATCAGTTTTGTCCAGGAAAAAGAAAAAAAACAAGGCGCCCTCATTTGTTCTTCAGTTTAATCAATTCTTCTTTTCCTAGCGAACACCGAATTAGCTTTCTGGCAGTGTCGCTCTGTGCTATGTAGTGAAACTTCTGTCAACATCCCTACAGCGAATGCATACGCTCACTCTGACTTCAATCATCGCGTGAAATCACCTGAGAACGCAGAGAAATCAAACATGGCCACATTTTCCCAGAAAGCAAACTGAAGAAATTGTAATGCTTACAGTGAAAATAGGCTAAAAAATAATACAAACTCAGAAAAGGAAACGTGTCTGTGTGGGAGGGGAATGACAATGACAAGTAGAAAAGGAACAGCAAATAACAGAACGGTGGTTTGGAAAAGAACACTGTAAGAGTCAGGTGTTTCATCTGTCATCTTCATAAAACTGTGCAATGTCCAAAAAAAAAAAACAAACCAAGAACATCTGCTAACTTTATAAATAACACCGCACACACATCCTTCATAACGTATACGACCCTGCAATGGGCTTTAAAATAATGTGTACCATAACGAAGTGCTAAAAATTAATAAAGACAAGAAGGTAGTATATTAAACTTAAATGTATGTGCTACACCTGTAGTCAAGAACAATATTGGTTAGGTTATATACTGTAACTACAGCTTATAGACTGCTTCTTTCTTTAGAAATCTGAAAAGACATAGTTTATTCAGAACCTATTATTAAGGCAGACATCCAATTTGGGTAAAGATTTTCAGTAGGGGCAATCCTTTAGTCACCTGTTCTAATGATCATTATGCTCACCATGAAAAAGTGCTTTTTAACAACAATTCTTTAAAGTACCTTCGTTTCTACCCCAACATTTGGTGTTAACCTCCCGTATCAGGTGTACCGGTCAAGGTTTTGGCAGCAAGGAAGGCGGGATGCAGGAGTCACCCCACGCCGGCCACTGTTCCAGCTGGCACTGCAAAGGACCCACTGCAAGACACAGCTCAGGCCAGCAGCCAAGTGGGTGGCACCTCTGTGAAAATGCCAGACATGCAAAGGAACGAGGGGAAAAAAGCGGGGAACAGCAGTACAAACACCAAAGCCAGAAAAGAAAGAAGGGGAGGAGGTGGTCCAGGCCTCAGAGCAGATTTTCCCCTGCAGCCCGTGGAGAGGACCACGTCGGAGCAGATATCCACACTGTGGCCTGGGGAGGAGCCCACACTGGAGCAGCTGGTATTTTCCTGAAAGAAGTGCAGCTCGTGAAGACCCCATAAAGGAGTAGGGGAGAAGTGTGAGCAGGAGAAGCAGAAGAATTGTCACAAGCTGACTGCAACCCCCATCCACCGCTCAGGGGACCGAGGGGGAGGAAAGAGAGGACTCAGGAGTGAAGTTATTCCTGGAAAAAGGGAGGCAGCACGAAGGTGTTAATTTTTTTGTTTCTCACTATCCAAATCTATTTTAATTGGCAATAAACCACATTAATTTTCCCCAGGTTGAGTCTGTTTTGTCTGCAACAGTAACTGGTAAGCAATCTTCCTGCGTTTATCCATACCCACGAGCTTTGTCATCCTTTTTTCTCCCTGTTCTGTTGAGGAGCAGGGGTGAGAGTGGCTGGGTGGGTGCCTGGCAGCTGGCCACCATTAACTACTCGCAAAACAAGTGAAAAAAATACACGTTTGTTGAAAAGGAATAAATTTTAATGTACAAATTTACACTCACCCTGGTATATTTTCTGTACTGATCTCTCAGTATACACTTCTATCATGTTTTCACAATAAAACCACAAAAAGTAATTCTCAAACTAAGGAGGAAACTGCAGCGGTCAGCATGATTTATTCTATTCATAATTTATTCTACAAGTGTTTACAGATTAACCACAAAAATAATTGCTCTTCCCTTTTCTCAAGGAAATAAATATTTCACTTCTAAACTCAAGAATCATTCAGCTCTCTAACAGTCTGTGCACTATGCCCCAGCATCCCCTCTCAAAACGAGCATGTTTTTATCTCTTGGGATTCCAAGCAGTAGCGCCTGTTGCTCCTCACGTGCCCAACAGCATATTCAGAATTCTTCTCCAGCGACACCCAAAAACACACTTCAGTGAAAGAAGTAACAGCTGAAGATGTCCGTCTTCAGCGTCGCCTTGCAACACACCCAGCCGGCAACATTACTTTCTTCCAAACGGATCAGACCACACTTTTAACCCTACAAATCAAATATGAGAACACCAGCAGTTCATAACCGGGCTGTTGGATGGGAAAGAAAAGAAAACAAAAAATTGGTCCGCTACTCCAGCCTTGTGCCTGAAACAACGAAAGAGCCTAATAATTTCTGCACTGAACTCACAATTCTGCTTAAGCTTGCCAAAATATTGAAAAAGACATCCTCATCTTGATCTTAAGCTACAGATAATGGAAAAAAAAAAAAGAAGCTATCACACCTATAGGTGAGATGTTTGAATACTGTTAGAACAACCATCTAGAATTGCACTTTACACTTGAATTTGCCTAGACTTCACCTTCAACTAGTGGATCTCATAACTTCTCCTCAGCAGCTAAATTTAGATGAAAAATTTATACTGAGGAGAACTGGTCATCAGGCACCTGCATCTTGGATAAATGAGATGGCCCAGTGCTTTTTAACATTTAATAAAAAAGGCAGGTTTACCAGACTTCTGTTTCACAATACCCTTCCTACTCCTCTTCAGCATTACACCACTTTCCTGGAAAGTAATTCCTGCACTGATGATTTAACTGATATGTGTACTAAGGACATGGCATTAATCCTATTTGGTTTTCCCCTGCTGCTGATGTTAGGCTTTTCTAAAAATAGGAATAAGTTACCATTTAACATACTCAGATATGAACTGTTTCACCAAGACAAGCACTCTCACGTCTTTAAACAAGCAGTGCCAACCTTGCATAATGAACAGTCAGTTCCATTACCTATGAAACAATGAACTGCGAAGGATGACCTGCCGTACTTTAATTTTTATTCCTCTCATGCTTTTATACACCTTCCTTCTAGTGGCAGCAGCAGGGATCAAAAAGCTGTTGGCACTGCATTCCAAATTTCCCTTTATGTGTAGTGGATTTCTGCCTTACCTCTCCACCCATGAGGCTGGAAAGCGCTCACAAATTGTGGTTCAGCTGAGCAGTAAAGCTGTATTCCACAAAACCAGGGTGCGATAGTGTATGTTTTACAGCTAGAGCTCAGTCGACCCATGGTTCTTGTTTGCTCTGAGCTGTTCAGAAGTTAATCTCCGGTGTGGAAGCTGGCATTTATTTCAGAAGCTATGAAGATAACAGAATCTCTACAACTTCTTTAGTCAGTTAAGTCAATTTAAAACAAGTTTCATTAAAACCATAATTTTCAAGTGAAAAATTAGTCTAAAAAAAAAATTTCACGGTAAGTTTATTATGTATGTATTCTTTGAATGTATTCTTGACTGTATTATTTAAAGCTACATAAATATTCAGGTCTTACTTCAAGAAGGTCTTTGAAACTATGCAAACACATTAATCAAGCATACCTGCAGGCTGAATATCCTCTTGAACAATACCAGCTCGGTTTATTGACTGTTCTTTCTCTGGAAAACAGAACAGAAAGGACATTACTTAAAAAAAGAAAACCCAGACATCTTGACTGTGCCTAATAAAATAATGTTGAAAATTTTATTCATTCTGGATGCTCCACAGTAAAATTCTGGTGCATATCCACCTACGCAATGCAAATGCAGTATTCACACTTCACTAAGAAAGTAACGGCTAGTCTGTTTTGAGATATTACAAACAATAAGATACTCATTTTAAAGTAATGACTACTGCTTAATAAAAAAATGCCAAAATACCTGCCACGATCCCATCACTTAAGGAATGACTAGAGCTTTTAGGAGCTATCACTCAAACGCTAAACATAAAACTCTTAGAAAATTTACTCTTTCCAGAATCAGTGATCCCCATTTTCAGGCCCTGACAGATCTTGCATCTTATCACAAGCAGATTTCATGACAGCATCTACAAAATTACTGCTTGTAAACCTGTGTGAAATTAAGTATTGGAGGGATATTATCCATACAATGGGCCTGTGTCAGGCTCTTCTTTTTCATTTGAAAGATTCAACCACTTCCAAGCAGAGACATGGACAAAACTATATTGCTTCCCTTTAGTAAACGCTCCTTCTTTTTGTTCTCCCCCCTTCCAGTTAAGCACTTTACCACTGTGGTACTTTGAAGCAGGAAGACAAAGCCCAGCTGGATGAGCCTTTTCCCCATAGCACTGAACTTTCTAAGCCTTTAAAAAATTGCAGGGTGTGCATTCTCAGGAGAAACTCAGAACTAAGCTCACCTTAAAACTAGAAACTTTTCAGCATCCTATGCCACTGGGAATGCACAGGCACTACATGTTATTAGGCTGCCTAGGTACAAGCCTAAGGCTACCAGAGGCTAGCAAGCATACCACAATAATCGGTTCTACTTGCAAGTGGGCAGGAGCTAGGGGCAGATCTTCTCCAGTTCTGTTCACTGGGAGTGACAATTGCCATTCCATCCTTTTTAGCAGACAAAATCCCAGGGAATGGTCTAATTTCAAAGGAAAAGGTGTGAAACCCAGACAGAGAAAACAGAATAAATTAGGGGAAGGAATCAGACTTATTCTAGGACATGGAGGATAAAGATATTTAGTCTTCAGTGGAGACTAAGATTGGAAGAGAGGCAGACACCAAATGGGAATCAATCCGAGAGGTCTGGGAACACACTTGAGGTGAACAGAAAGAGCTGTTAACTGGTCAGGCAAAGCAATGAGTGCAGAGAAGTGACAGATGAGAAATACAGAGACAGGACACGGAATAGTCAATAGGTAGACTGGGGTGGGGCTCAGAAACAACCTGGAAAACAGTTAAGCCAAAAAAAAGGACAACGGGGAAGAGCCAGTCTTGACGAGAGGACAGCCACCTCACAGGAGGGGGCAGGAGCTGAGTCTCACAGTCCAGCAAAATCACAAAATCTACTGTGAAAACGCCCCAATATCAATCCAAACAGCAGCTGTCAACCCACTGTTTTAATTAATGCAAGTGGAAGAGGTCTGTCCTGACGACCTCAAAGTCTCAACGCTGCCACTAAATTATGTCTTTGATATGAGGAAATAGTCTTTTTTAAAGGTACTTACAGACAGGAAAATATTAGAAACATCAAGGCCACGAACTGAGGTACTAAAAAAACCTATAAAATGATAGCTCTTCTCCATGAAATTAAGTCAAACCCCTGTGTGCACAACTGAAGGTACATATTAACAATTTGATTACATACAATTTTTCCAAGTATCTTCCATTTTGTTTGTTAAACTGCTAGGAACTCTTCTGAAGATGTGCGAGAAGAAAAGTCTTCTTTCTGAATGTACTGTGCCTCATTTGTGCGGAATTTGGGAGATACACAAGAAAAACAAGATTGAAGAAGGAAAAGACAGTATTTCATGTTTACATAGTTCAATGTCACTCCAGAGAACTAAAATCCATTCTTGCTTTTTGCAGGATTACTGAGTGATGCTAATCGAAATGTCTGACTTCAGATCCAGTGCCCCAAAATTTAGAAATACTGAGTATTCACCACAGCTCAAGCCAACACAAGATGTGAGCTTCTACAGAAGTTGTCACATAGCTTACTAGACTGCACTCCAAAAAAATCAAATCCTTTATACCTCAAGGGTTAAAATACTTCCAACTCATGTACCACAACCGTGAAATTCCATGTTCTTGTCTATAAAGCATTATGACAACTAATGCTTGTGCTTCTCTCATACCGCAGCAATAAGCACCAAGAAAAGCACATAGGAAATTCATAAAGGTGCGATCAAAGGAGAGTTTGAGCAGCATGCAATCAGTAAAGATTAGAATCAGGCACTAAATAGCAAGTTTAACCACTTGCTAACTGCGCATCACTCATATGCTAAATGGAGATTAATAAAAAAAAACCCCTAACCTGCTGGGGAACATTCTCTCATGTAATTCACCAGTACAAAAGAGGACGTTGTCCACTAGTTCTGTTCTTCCCTTAAGGCCAAGTCACACTTCCAGTATTCTATTTTTGGAAAGTCCGCCATAAGCAAAATTGAATTAAGAATAAGATTTTTTTCAGAGCAGAAAACCTATCTTTGTGGGCAGTTTCCAACTTCACAAACATAGCTTGCTTAAATAAAAACTTGCTTGCAAGTTAAATGTTACTTCAGCTTTGATGCAAGGCTAAAGTCCCTCCAAGAAGGTCACTAAGTTTGTTACCCTTTTTTTTCCTCCCCCTAGAAACCTCTTCACTTGCCTTAGCAGATTAACCACAGGCATCTTCAGGTTATCACCAACAGCTTGCTTAGCTTTATAGAAGTTAAAGCAAGGGAGTGAGGCTGGTTACACCAAACTTTTCCCCACTTCCTTTGGTGGCAATTAACAGGAGTTTAGGAGCAATGGGTGCTCCCTGTGCCGCTCTCGCGGCACACAGCACCTGCCTGGAGCCTCCGAGGCTTCGCACCCGAAGCTTCAGGTGCCTTCAAGCAGCCAAGAAGCTCCCTGGTTACAGGGTTAGTTGCACGCTCTGGTGGGTTTTCTGTGTTTCTGGCAGAAAACTGGTGTTTTCCTCAGCAGTCATTTTCAGAGAAAACTCTGCAGACAAAGACCAGCTCCAGCAAATCATTGCAACCGGTAAAGAATGTGTTACCACATTTTCAGTCAAACTTTTCAATTGCAGCTGGAAAACTTAACTCAAACAACATATAGAATCATAGAATGGTTTCAGTTGGAAAGGACCTTATAGACCATCTGGTTCCAACCCCCCTGCCATGGGCGGAGACCCCTTCCTCCAGACCAGGTTGCTCAATGCCCCGTCCAGCCTGGCCTTGAACACTGCCAGGGAGGGGGCAGCCACACCTTCTCTGGGCAACCTGTGCCAGTGCCTCACCACCCTCAGAGTAAAGGATTTCTTCCTTACATCTAATTTAAATCCACTCTCTTTCAGCTTGAAGCCATTACCCCTTGTTCTATCACTCCATGACCTTGTAAAAAGTCCCTCTCCAGCTTTCTCGCAGCCCGCCTTCAGCTACTGGATGGCTGCTGTAAGGCCTCCCCGCAGCCTTCTCTCCTCTAGGCTGACCAGCCCCAGCTCTCGCAGCCTCTCCTCACAGGAAGAGTGCTCCAGCGCTCGGACCGTAGCTTCTATAACCGCACTTAAATCCTCTCAGTCACCTCAGAGAAGAGCGAAAGGGCGTTCTCAATCACACGCCGGCCAATAACTTGAAGAAAGAGCACTACGAGTACTATTATTATCATTTTTAAATATCTCTCAGGCGAGCCGGCAGCCTCTCGGAAACCCCTCGCCCAGCGGCAGCCCCCAGCACACGCCCCGCCGCCCGGTCGGGGCACAAACCCCCTCACAGCGGCACGGCCGGGCCCCGGCCCGCTCCCCGCCTCGCTCCGCCGCCCCGGGACTCACTGTACTCCTCCAGCCGCAGCAGCGGCCGGAAGTAGATGGGGTAAAAGGCCGCTCCCACCACGGCCACGAAGCCGCCAAAGATACCGAGCGTGCGCGACAGCCCCGCCATCTCCGCCGCCGGCCACAACCCGGAAGCTACGCGCCTCCCGCTTCCGGCCTGTCCCGGAAGCGGTGCGGCACCTGCGCACCCCGCCCCCTCCGGCCTGGCCCGGCAGGAGCGGCGCGGCGGCGGGCA
>Ga0065711_1008056_pt1 | contig 14444 bp, 5 predicted proteins | sample Hoacrofraction12_FD_59098 | JGI IMG/M metagenome (GOLD analysis project Ga0065711, IMG submission 59098) | Hoatzin crop microbial communities from Cojedes, Venezuela - Epithelial fraction 12 v2 (version 2) | ecosystem: Host-associated > Birds > Digestive system > Esophagus > Crop | place...
GGAAAGATGGGGACAATCTTTTTAGTAGAGACAGCAGTGACAGGATGAGGGGTAATGGTTTTAAACTAAAACAGGGTAGGTTTAGGCTGGATATAAGGAAGAAATTCTTTACAATGAGGGTGGTGAAACAGTGGAACGGGTTGCCCAGAGAGGCAGTGGAGGCCCCATCCCTGGAAACATTCAAGACCAGGTTGGACAGGGCTCTGAGCAACCTGATCTAGTTAGTGGTGTCCCTACTCGCTGCAGGGGGGTTGGACTAGATGACCTCTAGGGGTCCCTTCCGACCCAAAACTTTCTGTGATTCTAACAGGAGGCATTTCCGTGACCCTAGGCTCTCCATCTGCAGTGGTCCTCGGCTGGTTGCTCTTGGCCAGGAGCTTGGCTTCTTTAGGTTTGCCTAGGTGCGGACTCCTCTCCCCGCTCTCCTGGGCATGCAGGCACTCCTCACGGCCAAGGGCATGGGATGCGGGTGCCGGCTGAATGGCTGGGACAGCAAAGCAGGAAAGCAAGGAGGGGGTGAAGAGAAGACCTGGCTGTGTCCAGAACTGGGCAAGTTTTTTGCAATCGCTGCTCATTTTGCAGTCACCTCTGGTTGGTGTCTGTGGTTACTAGTTCTGCCTGCCAGTGGTGGTATCCAAGCATGCCAGTTCTAGAGCTTCTGCTCTAGCTTGTAGATTAAGAGAAGTTAAAGAGGAAAGATCCTTTGTTTAATGAAATTAATACAAATGTAATCTGTTACACCAGTAATTTCAGATGGCTTGATTTTTTTTTTCTCTCCACAGAAGATACATTCTTTCAGGTCACATTTTTAATAGTGACACACAATGTGTTATCATCTTGCAGGCCTCTTTCTAGATGTCCTGTCTGATCATTTATGTTGGCTTTTGTCTAGAACAAAGCCACTAGGACAGATCATGAGATGTTGTTAAGCGTTGGGAATATGGATGTGAAGCTTTGCCCTCTATCCCTCTTTTAGCAAAAATAACTATTATGTGTCTATCCTAGTAGCTAGCCCTGACGCATTTAAAATAGTTGGTTTGTGTTCATCTGAATGAAGGAGTAAGATTCTGATGGGTGTTAGGGCTGTTTCGAATAGCTGGCATTGTGAATACGCCGTATTTGTTTTTTGAAGGACAAAAAAAGAATTGTCTCGGAGTTGCCTTTATAGTCTGATAACCTGTCAGGAGTCTTCAGTTGTCTCTTTTTGTCAAAAATGCCTCACACGTGCAGCTGGCAGGGATGCTTCATCTCTTCCTGCGCAACTGGGGACAATGATCTGTCATTGTTACTTCTAGAGAGAATTGCTGTAACTTTCCATACTTAGAAGTTGTGATACGAAGGTTTCATCAAGTTCTTAGCCCCTTAGTATCAGCAGCTGCTGATAAAACACTATCTGGATGCTTTGTAGGCTACTGTGTTGAGAATAATCAGTTTTCAGCATCTCTATATTTAAAGTAGGCTGCCCCTAGGAGTGCCTTCTGCTGACTAACCACAACTTCCCTCGAAAGTTACTTGCTACAGGAAGGATGAAACTGCTAAGTCTAGCTTGTTGGAGGGAGGAACACAGCTCTCCTTGTGCATGGTATAAGACAATGTATACATTTCTGGAGGGGACAGGATAACCGCAAATATTGCTGCCTTCACAACAGGTGCAAAATTTGCTTTTTTAGTTTAGCCCTTTGCACAAGATCTCTCACATCTGAGGAAAAAGAAAAGAGGAAGAGGAGAAACTCATGTTTTTGCACTGAGGAAGAATGAATGCAGCTTTTTGGAAAGAAATCTAGGCCATGTCTTGACCTTTCTTTATTTTAGGAGGATGCTAATGACAACATTTTGATAAGGGCTTAAACATAGGACAAAACTAGAAGATTTTAAAGTTAGATCATTTGCTATTTTTACTGCTAGGCCATTGAGTTTCACGTTGCTTTCTTGTCTAACTTAAGCAATGTTTTGACCAAATTTGTTAGCCATAGAAGGATGCAGGTTGAAAGGAGCCTCTGGAGATGGTCTTGTCCAACTCTGGTAATTTAAGGAGGGCTGTGTCCAGTCAAGTTTTGAGTATCTCCTAAGGATAGGGATTTCACAGACTTTCTGTGCAACCTTTGCCAATGACTGACTAACCTCATGGTGAAAGAATGCTTTCTAATGTTTAATTGTTCCTTGCTGCAACTTGCGCCCATTACTGTGTTTATTGGGTTTACATGGCAAGGTTTTGGTGGCGGGGGGGCTACAGGGGTGGCTTCTGTGAGAAGCTGCTAGAAGCTTCCCCCATGTCCAACAGAGGCAACGCCAGCCACCTCCAAGATGGACCTGCCACTGGCCAAGGCCAAGCCCAAGCCCATCAGCGATGATGGTCGTGCCTCTGTGATAACGTATTTAAGAAGGGAGGAAAGAACTGCTGCGCAACAGCAGCCAGGAGAAAGGAGTGAGACTGAGAGAAACAGCTCTTGCAGACACCAAGGTCAGTGCAGAAGGAGGGGGAGGAGGTGCTTCAGGCACCGGAGCAGAGATTCCCCTGCAGCCTCTGGAGAAGATCATGGTGAGTCAGGTTGTCCCCCTGCAGTCCATGGACGTCCACGGTGGAGCAGATCTCCACCGGCAGCCCATGGAGAGAGGATGCCACGCTGGAGCAGGTAGATGCTCAAAGGAGGCTGTGACCCCGTGGGGAGCCCATGCTGGACCAAGCTCCTGCCAGGACCGGTGGACCCATGGAGAGAGGAGCCCACGCTGGAGCAGGTTGGCTGGCAGGGCTTGTGACCCCATGGGGGACCCATGCTGGAGCAGCCTGCTCCTGAAGGACTGCACCCCATGGGAGGGACCCACACTGGAGCAGTTCGTGGAGAACTGTCTCCTGTGAGAGGGACCCCATGCTGGAGCAGGGGCAGAGTGTGAGGAGTCCTCCCCCTGAGGGACAAGGAGCGGCAGAGGCAACGTGTGATAAACTGACCACAACCACCATTCCCTGTCCCCCTGCACCACTGATGGGGAGGAGGTGGAAAAAATCGGGAGTGAAGTTGAGCCTGGGAAGAAGGGAGGGGTGGGGGGAAGGTGTTTTTAAGATTTGGTTTTGTTTCTCATTACCCTGCTTTGATTTGACTGGCAATAAATTAAACTAATTTCCCCAAGTTCAGTCTGTTTTGCCCATCACAGTAATAGGTGAGTGATCTCTCCCTGTCCTTATCTCGACCCAGGAGCCCTTCGTTGTATTTTTTTCTTCCCTGTCCAGCTGTGAAGTGCAGTGATAGAGGGGCTTTGGTGGGCACCTGACCTCCAGCTAGGGTCAACCTACCACACCATCTTTTGTGTACCCCTCCCCATTAGGCAGTTGAAGGTAGCAATAACATCTCCTCTCAGTCTTCCCTCTCCAGGCTGAACCATCCCAGCTTTCTCACTTTCACCTCCGGTATTGCATGCTGCAACCCACTCATTGTTTTTGGTGTCTTTCTGCTGGACTTGTTCGAGTATGTCAGGATCTTTCTTGTACTGGGAAGTCCCAAACTGGTTACAGGACTCCAGGTATGATCTCACAAGTACTGAATGGAGGGCAAAGATTGTTTCCCTGAATCTTCTAACGCAGTCCCATATATGTTTGGCCATGAGGTCGCACTGCTGACTCCTCTTGAACTTGTTGTCCACCAGGAGCCCAGACCTTTTTTGCCAAGCTGCTTTCAAGCAGGCAGTCCCCAGCCTGCATTGTTATGTGAGGTTTTGCCATCTCAGATGCAGGACTTTGCATTTGGCTTGTTGAACTTGATGAGGTTCCTGTGAGCCCATTTTTCCAGTCCATTGAGGTTCCGTTCTTTGTTTAATGCATCTGAGCAAAGTTACCCGAATTTGGCAGTCATGGGGCAAGATCTTAGTTTTGAGACTGTGTGCTATTGCGAGAGGAAAAGTAGATCAGTACGCTCTTGATCTCCCTGTATAGATATATCCTGTTCTCTTCTGCCACCCAGCTCGAGCACAGTTGGATTTCCATTCTTTCTTGGCACTTGGCCTTCTTTCCTTCCTCTAGTATTTGGATGAAGTGGTGAACAGCTTTGTTTTGCCTGTTCCTAGAAGACACTAGGTGACTTGAAGGAAAGGGATTTGATGCAGGTCTGTAAAATTGTGAGTGATGTGGACAGGGTAAATAGGGAGTCACTGTGCTCACTCATTTCTAGTACAAGAAGCAGGGGACTTCAAATGAAACTAACAGGTGTCACAAGCGAAAGAAAATGGCTCTAGACACCATGGGTAGTTAGGCTGTGGAACTTCTTGCTGCAAGATGCTGCAGGCACAGATGTTTTATTTAAGTTCAAAAAGGGACCGGACAGACTGATGGAAGAAAAATTGATTGAGGACTGTCATGTGCACAGATGAGACATCTGCCTCAGGAAGTCCGAAGTTAGACGGTGCAGGGAGCCAAGAGAGTATTCTGAGAGGAAAAAAAAATTGAGGAAATATGTCTGAGCATTTACTACACAAACAGCACAAATACTCTGTTTTTCTTCAGGAAAGTGATCCAGCTTGGTTGGGTTTATTTTTGTACCATAGCCTTAGTCTGCTGGCTGCAGCTTAGCCAAGACTGTATTAGGAAATATTTCACTCGGATGAATATGATGTTTTTCTGGTGATTCTTGTTGTCCATTGACTTTGTCTGTGTTGAGCCAGCACATTGGGATACTGCTAAGATACAAACCTTAGTTTGCCTTGGGTTCTTCCCCTTCTCTGTACCACAGACATGGAGATACACAGAGTACATCGCTGCTTTTCAGTTCCTCCAAAACTGGTCATGTAAGGCAAAGCTTCTCCTCCATCTCTTCAGCTGCACCCTAGTTATTTTTCTTATGTTGCAGGCTGTCTTCTTGGAGTCTGTTCATTCCTTGTTTACCTGAAAGCTTTTGAGTTTCAGAACAATGTTAGTCTTTAATTCAATATCTGTTTAAAAAAAAAACAACTTCATTTTTTTCTTTGTACTAATGAGCTTGCTGGTTGAAGAGGAGTCATTAACCACTTTTAGAAATCGTGCTATTTGTGGTAGCATGTTTACCACTTCAGACAGTTGCTGTTTACTGTCTTTTGCTAGGAGATGACCATGTTACTGACAGGTTCCTCATCTGCATAGCTTTCAGGGCCACAGCCAAAAGAGTCAGGCAGCGATGCCTTGGGTAATGCCTGTCGTCTTCTACTGGAACTGTAAGCCCCAGGAGATTGTGTTCTTTATCTCCACACTTCCAGTTAGGCTTCAACATCTTTTAGGCCAGGGTGGCTGAGGGAACCCATCTGAGCACTTGAGTAGTAGTCCTTAGTTTTGCATTCTCAGCAAAAGAAAAGGCAAAGGCACTAAATGCTCTTTTGCTGAAAATGCATGTCTGGTTTGAGATTTTTCACATGATGCACCTTCACTTGGTCATGTGTTCAACAACAGGTGTCTATACAGCTTTCTTTTCTGGACGTGGACGGAGACAGACAAAATGTACCATTTGACCCCCATCATCATTTTTATTTCTATGTTCTCTGTCACATTCCCTACCAGATAAGATTTGAGAGAGATGTCAGCAGTGGACACATGGTCTAGTTGGAATCCTCTTAGCAGCTGCCCTAGCCCTATGCTCCAAAGTGTAAAGTTAGAAGATATTCTATCGTTTAATCATCATGAACACGGGTTTTATCATCATGAACACGGGTTTTAAGATCCTGACTGGACTTTACCCTCCAAATAGAGACCCAGTTTCTCTGAAGAACTTCAGTCAGATCCTCATAATGAGCAAGCCATTTGAACCTGCTACTGCTTGTCAGCTGCTTTATTTATATGTGAAAAGAGTGAGTGAGCTCCATGTGTGTATGACCGTTTCCCAGCCTTTCACGTAGAAGGGGGCATTTCCTAGAATGTACCAAAAGCTTTTGCCAAAGCAAAGCTCATTTTCTTTTGCAAAACTCATGCTGCTTCAGCCACAAGTTGCATGATGTGGCATGCTTATGTCTTTTAAGACAGACACATGTGTTACATGCTCAGTGTTGGAGAGGAAAAGAGATACCAGGTATGGCTTTAACCCCTTTATTCCTGTGTGTGCAGCGTGCAGGAGGAGAGGGACCTGAGGCGTGCCACTGCAGGTAACTGCTATCGTAAAAACACTCCGACAAATAGTGCCATGGGAAGAGTACCAGCAGGATAAATGGATAAGGGCATCTTGAAGAAAACTAGTTGTTTGAGAACAGTTGTAAGTTTTCAGTATTACTGCTTTCCCTTGCAACAGCTTGTTACCATTTCTTTGGTGACGGCTACCAGCCCCACAGCTCAGCTGGTAGAAGAAATACCAGATATACAGATGCTCTCTAAATGACCGCAGTGCCATGTCCCAGGCCAACTGAAACCACCACCGCTACTTTGGGCAGTTTCAGATAAGCACACAGAAAAGAGTCTCCTCATTGATACGAGGGTGCATGAGCTCTGAGGGCGTGCTGGCAAGTAGTTAGGGGAAGCGGTGGCATCAGCTGCCACGGCTATAAATTGTCACGGTCTGTCCGTGCCTTTAGAACTCTTGTCAGGAAGCTGAGCTTATCTTAACTTTAAAAGGTTTTTATTTTATTGGTTTCTTCAGCATTTGAGAAATACTAAAATAAGGAGGGAAAAAAAATAGCTTTTTTTCAGACCCGTATCTAACTGGACCAGCACTCTAAGGCTTATTAGAGCAAAAGTGGTATATTGATGTAAAGTTAGCTATCGGAGAATGTTGATGTGATTTAAAAACAAAGTCTAAATTTGAAAATAGCAGAATTGCTAATGTGAGAAAATGGGGATAGAGAAAGATTTTCAGTACAAATCTTCACTTTGTTTCCACTTAGAAGAGAGCAGATATTGGCGTTGTGTGGTGTTGTAATGTATATTTGATTTATATTTTACAGACAAATATAAAAAAGACTTCTTGCCTTTAAGGTTTTATAATCACAGTTAGATGAAATGCATACCAAAAACAAAAAAAGAGGCATTAGTAGAATAAAATGAGCTTGTACTGGTGTGATGTTGGTAACACATTTATTTTATTTCTACAGCTTCTAGTTATTCATGAGTGGTCTGTCTGTGGTTTTACCAGGTTATGATTTGCTTACTCCAATAGCAACAAATTCTTAAATAATATTTTAAAATAGTTTATTAAAAAAGCTGACAAGAATAGAACTGCTATAGCATACAGAATAAAGTAGAACTTCTCCTGTTAAAAATTATTTTTCTTACTCTATTTTCATGTAGTTGCATAGTGTCTTTTGTAATTAGAAACTCAATTTTGACAGTCTAAGTGGTGCGAAATAGAGGATCTTTTGCATTTTCTTTCCCATAAGAACGTAACTATTAATTTAATGTTTCCGTACTGGTGTTCAGACGTGACCCTTCCATGTTTGCAGGTAGGCGGAGGTCAACATGCGAGGAAGGAAGGGATTATGAAGATGACAGATGTAACTGTGTTTGTTTGACTTCAGTACAACCTCAATGCCAGAGAGATATAGCTGCAATAAATAACATTTATTCTGACATCTGGCATAGCTTTTACCAGTAATTACCAGGCACTCTTTAATTTTCCTTTTCCATCACAATCTCATGGTGCAATTACCAAGTTGTGTTGGCAGGTGAAGGCGTATTAGTAAGGTAGAAGACAAAAGAAAAGACACAGGAGCCAGGAATAAAGTAGGGAAGGAAACTGAGACATGACGGAAGGGCACGACAGCAGGAACCCAGGGCTTGCATCCTGGATACTCATACTTATGGAGCCGATTCCAGCAGGATGTGTTCAAGTCATTTGGTCTCTTTGCTGGCCCAATTTTAGCATGCCCAAAGGGATCCCTGATATGCTGTATGAAGGCATGATGGCAAAGCTTGTTCTTTCTCAGCCAATCCTGCTGTTCTCATTTATTGATCTCTCAAGTAAACAGCACTTAGAAAGAGGTGGCCATCTCACACCATTAGAATTAACCCATTAAATTACTTTTTGGTGACTTCTGCTGTCACTGACACTTATTCCTGTTTCTAAAACGTTTGTCTTGTGTCCATTTCTGACTTCAGCAGAAGTTCTGAAAAATCCTGTGTTACTGCTTTTCTAACTGAAATGGTGCAGTTTTCATATTACAGTCTCTTGCTTCAACTTTTTTTGTGTGTTTATAAATAATTTATATACAGCTAGAGTAGAGACTCTTTACAATACACACTAGAAAGAAAAGTTCTCCTTTAGGAAAAGGAGTAAAGAGATAATACACCTTGCAAAGATGAGTGATTTAACATACATGAGATTTTCCGTGTTGTGGAGAACCAAACAGTTCATTAACTTTTCATGTATTAACATTGTCAAATGTATCTATGTGAATTGTCCAATAAGACATATGTGCTCCAAATACTATAAAAAGCAATTTCACCTCCAAAGGGCTATAAACTAAGCACTTGTAATAGTCAGACGTGCACAGAAATTGTCCGTTTTATCTCAGAGTTTGATTCCATTGCTTGTGCAACTTGGCTAACAAAACCGTTGCTGTAATTGGAGCTCAGCTCGAGGTCTTGCAATTTTCAGATGTTCTGGTTGTAGTCAATCTGAACTGTAAGTTATTTTTGTTTAAGCCTTTCTCAGACATCCAGTTAAACTGTGAATCGAGTCTTTGCTTGAGTTAATAACATCCAGGCATACGTATGTGCAGTATGGAATTTGAACATTCACAGTGGTGCATATTTCCTGGAAAAAAACGAGGACATCAGTCAAAATGATACAGCTGGGAAATTATAATGCTGATTTTTCCTGCTGACCTACAATAATTCTTTTTCAGTCCAACACCACTCCTTGACTTCCTGACATCCTGAGAAACAGAATCTTACTTAAGCTGCTGTACAGGGAGCACCAAGAGTTTTTACGGTGAACCCTGGATTTTTAAGCCTGATTCGCTGCAGGGTACTAGAGACTTGATTTTTCAGGTAGCTTTCCGTTAGAAGATTTTGCAAGTACCATCATTTGCGTTTCTCCCACATCGCGTGAGCTTTCTTCATGATGTGACCTGACAGCACTTGAAATTGATACACTCACTTGTCGTCTCAGTATTTTCATTACAGTTCTTTTGTATCCTTTGCATGCAAAGAAATAGATGAAAGGATCTAGGCAGCAGTTAAAATTCATCAAAAACACGGTGTAATGGAGTGACTTCTGGAAAATTTTCTTTTCAGTGCATGAGGGGTCATTCTGAAGCTTCTTAATCATGTGTTGTATGATTGCAACATGATAAGGGGTAAAGCAGATGACGAACACTATAATTACAAATACGATTGTATTGATGGCTTTTTTGTTTATCCCTGATTTTTCAGTCAGCGGATTTTCCTTGGCTGTTTGAAAAAGCTTGCAGCTAATTTGAGAGTAACAAAATAGTATAATCCCCAGGGGAATAAGGTACCCTACTAAACAGGCAGCAAGAAGTATAAATGGTAGATGTGCTATTTTTTCAAAGTTTGGATATTCCATACATGTAGTCCTTTCTTTTTCTTCTTGGGACATGGGTTGTATAAGTAGTGGGAAAGTTTGGCTGAAAACAAGAAACCAGATAAAGACACAAATGCCCTTGGCATATTTAATCCTTCTGATCTTGTATCGGAAGGGGTGGACAACAGCGAAAAACCTGTCAATGCTCAAACATGTCATGAAGTTTACACCTGCATAGGTGTTGATATAGAAGAAGAGAGCGGTTATTCGACATAATGCTTCTCCAAATGGCCAGTGAAATCCCAGGGCGTAGTAGACTATCCTTGTAGGCAAGGCGACACAGAACAGGAGATCGGAGAAGACGAGATTTGTTGAGTAGAGGGTAGTGGAGTTGATCTTCTTTCTGTTCTTGAAAATGACAGTGAGGGCAATGGCATTTCCAAGCACCCCAAGAATTAAGATGGAGCTGTAGAAGACAGACAGCAGTATCCGGGCTATATCTTTGTGCTCATATAAGTCGCAAGTGGAACTGTTTGTCTGAGAAGCTGTGAAAGTGTCCATTTCTGTAACCACTGTTGCTGCGAGAAACTCAGTAGACCTAACATGGGAAGAAAAAAAAAAAAGTAACATTTTGTAATAAATGTAGATAAACCTCTTCTGCATAACAACAGCAGCCTCTTGCAAAAAGTAAGATTATAAAAAACCGAAATGGAACTTCATTGTGGTGTAATAGTTTTCAAGCTTCCTTCCAAAACCAACCAACCAAACAAACAAACAGATAGCTCTTTTTGGCTTTTCTGTGTTGATCCCAGTTCCTTCTCTCCTGAAAAAATCGGGCAAAGGGCAAAATAATAAACCAGGGTTGTAATGTATTTGGAAAGTGAAGTTTATAGATGGTCAGGAGGTGGGAGACTGTGTAAAGCAATCTGAGGGGAAAAAGGAGTCTGAAGAAACCACATGATAAAGGATCAGATGAAGTCCCCAAGGGTCAAACAAGCAGACAAAACCTTGTAGATGTGTTTCAGTTACTTTTGAGGGAGTTTTTGTTCCTAACAATTCATGTTGTGAGGGTTTAACTTGTTTAGAGATACGAAATTTTTTCAGACTGCGTATCATATTGGCATTATAATAATTTAGATTGTTTAATACTAGTTTTAAGAACTGGCTTTTGGAATCTAATTCAAATATTGTTACATACACAAGTACTTATGACTGCTACCTTAGCCACTCTTCAGTGGTGCTGCACAAGAGAGAGAACCCAGCTGAAATATTATACACATTGTCAATTTAGTAGATTTTAGAAATTGTGTAACCTGCACAGTCAGAAGTAGCATGGAAGAGCTGCAAAATTGCAGGGATTTGGGGCACTTAAAAATATAAAAGATGATTCAGCAGAATTTCAGAAGCAGAAAGGACCCCATCCTGTTGATACTGCTTCCAGTGCAAAATACTTCTGAAGTGTTTTGTTACCTGAGAGTTGCATAGTGTAAGCGTAAATGTCAGAAGGGACAGGGCATCTAACGTTACTCCTTGAGCAACTCTTCTGCAAAATGGTGCCTCTTAGAGGCACAGTTTATGGATTAAAACAGCAGTCAAAACAAGATTGCTTCTGCTTTAATGCAGAATATTATCTGGAGATAAAAGCTGTTGTAACCTGAGTTTTAAGTCCATCTAGTACCTTTAATTAAAATGTCTGGGTTATTTGTGAGTATCTGCCTTTCAACACACAATCTTTACAAACAGCTGTAGCCTGTAGTACCTTAAAAAAGTCTTTCTGGAAAATAGCTCTCAGTTTTAAGGCTTCTAAGCTACACGTTTTAGAAAGTATTCATAACTTTGTTAACTTGTGGAAGTATTAAAAGGTTAGGTTCTTCTTTCATGTTTTGAGGAGACTGTCCTACTTATTTCAGGTTGCTCACAGTTAATGTGCCTGCAACACAGACTGTATTACAAGCGAGTCTGATCAGACTTCTGGCTAGGTTAGCAGGGGTGCACAAGGTTCTCTGTAAACAGTAAACCTGCACATAGTTGATGATATGTATTAAAATACATAAATGAGTTATATTGCATATATTTAAGGAAGAAATTTAGCATCCAGGTAGTATATTGTTGCACAGGCAGTAGGAAAGGCAGGTAAGTGATTTCTGACTGATAGATGTACAGTGTTCTGATTCTTGGATACCTGTCAAGTATGTACCATGTGTTGAGAGGTTGGAATACTGCATTCAGGGATGGAAGTCAGATCTGAAGTGGGAGTTTTGTGGTTTGAATAAGGAGATTAAACTGCTAAGCAGCAACTCCAGGTGTAGTGGAGATTTAACAATGTCTGGACTTTTGTATTGACTAATTCTGCATCGTTCACAGTATCTTGTTTTTAATGTGTTTGGTGACTGATTAGTACAGTAGTTATTCCCCTGAGGAGAGTTATGGTATACTTTCCTCCTGTTTCATCTATTCCATTATAGAAGCATGTAGGATGGTTCTTGTTTTACGTAAGTATAACAGATTGCTTTTTGCAGAAAACAGTGTGGGTTTGTGTAGGCACCTGGATAAGAGTCAGTGAGGTATTTTGTTTTGTTTCTCTTCTTCAGATACTTCTGATTACTTGTTCACACTCACAGCATGACATCTATCTTCTACTCATCCCTTCCTTCAAATTTAGGTAAAATCAGTTCTTAAACATATGTAAGGAAGAATAATCTTAAGATTTATGATAAACAGTTCTATTGCAATAACTAGCTACAGCACATTAACTGCATAATTTTATTTTCACTGTAAAGTCGTAATCATTTTGGTTCGTAAATAATGTGCATAAATGTCAGGTCCATTAATTTGTCTTTTTATAAATGTTTGTAAAATGTAGAATGTCTGTTATGCAAACACATCTACCTATGGTTTAGGAAAAATTCCATAATTTCAGTGAGTTTTGTTTTTTTTTTACGTCAGGAGTAGGATTTCGTAAAATGCGTGTTACCTAATTTTGTGCTATGAAGTCGGACCTTTAATGTAATAAGTTAATCTAGAACTTGTTGCTCAAATGAGGATGTGCACCCTTGCATAAAACCATGGCTACCTTGAGAAGGAGTCATAGCTGAGAGAGAGTCTATGTCTATCAGTGGTGCTAGCATGGATATACATGGGGAGCCATTCCATGCCAGGACAAACTGGCCACAAACAAAATGAGGTGAAAGCTGGAGGATGACAGCTCATGGGCTTTCCAGAGCAGCATGCTCGTCAGCTAAGGTGTGCTCCTTCACGCAAGATGTCAGCAGGCTCTTCTGCCTGCTGTGGGAGTCAGCCTGAGGACAGGGGGGAGTGGTCTTTTTGATCCTCTGTTAGCCCCAAAATACTTTTACTGTTAATGTAAGGAGCACTTTTTATAATATTCTGGATGAGTATTAGTATTTTTTCTGTATGTAGGTATGTATGGGCATGGGCATTTTTGAGCAGTCCCCATGGTGTCTAGGTGCTATATTACCTGAATATATTTCACTTTTTAGAAAAATACCTGAGATACTGTATCTGGTTTGGGGCCCAAACAGATAATAAAGTTGCTACCATCTGACAACTCAACGCGCATCTCCTGAGCTATGGTAATTTCTTTGTATATTTGAGCTCTTATTGTTGTTTGATGAACTCCATTCACCTTAGCAGGTATTTCACCTTTGCTTGTCAATCTTGAACAGGGGTGTATTTAAAAAAAATGCTTTCTTCTTAAAAGGTATCTAGACTATTAAGTAAGACAAGGCTTTTTTTTTTTTTTTAATCCTGTTCCTTGTGTCAGGTTGCTGTTTACTTTTTGGCAGCAGACCTTGGTGATCAGCTTATGATACATACAGAGCATATGACATCCTCCACAGAATGTATCCGAAAAAACAACAGGAGGCTCAGTTTGCATACTTGTTGTGCGTTTTGCATTCTTGGAGTGAAAATGGAGAATATTACCACCTTACTGCTGCAAACCTGAGACTAGCTGGACCTGATTCTTACTGATTTTAATGAGCTGTGTGCCTGAATACCCTATAAGGACATGGCCATTTACTGTTCTGAATTCAGATACAGTATTGAAGCTACCCTCTACCAAAATATTTGCTCTTCTAGGTTGTTGGAGTAAATACTCCTCCCCAGTGGCTTTCTGAGTTTATGAATTGTACTGTTTTGAAGTATATACTTGGAAAAAAGATAACATTAGTTCACCTTACCAATTTAATAATTTTAGAAAACATTGGCACAGTTTTTTGGGATAGAGGTACATGCAAAATTTTAAGGCATAAAGTATTTAAACTTTCCATCCTTATGTCAGTATTGTAAAGAAGATTGTTCAGGTTTTTACATTTTCTGAGTCTGCAGGCACACGATACTCAGTGACACAAACCACTTATTTAATGTGACCTCCTGTGTAATCCAGGTTATTTTATTATTTTTTTGTGTATGGATTCCAGTAACTTTTAATTTAAAGCTTGTTTTCTAAAATGCTGTTTGGTCTTGATTTGGAGAACTGAAGCGAAAGCAAACTGGGCATTTGTGCTGTAGTTTTTGGTCAGCCAGCCTCCCAGTTAAGAAATGTGGCTGTCTCTTACTTAAATTTCTCTAAAATTAATTTGCATTGCTGTATTTGTTGAGCTTTTCACCTTTATATAACCTCGTGGGTTTGGCCATTAAAGGTGGACTTCCCAAATGTCTCACCGTAGAGTAAAACAGTCCTGTGACGTCTGTTCTAACCCCAGCTTACTCCCACACAGGAGAGGGGGTTCCAGATGCCTCTTGGTATCGGTGTACCTGGAAGGATACTCACCACTGCATCCCTGCTTTTACTGCTCAGTTGATTAGGTGTCTGAAATAAAGTAACATTGCACTGGGAGCTTGTGGAGTTAGTTCACTGTGATCGCAGAGTACTTCTCAGATTCACAGAATCACAGAATGGTGGGGGTTGGAAGGGACCTCTGTGGGTCATCTAGTCCAACCCTCCTGCCGAAGCAGGGTCACCTACAGCAGGCTGCACAGGACCTCATGCAGGCA
>Ga0065711_1043901_pt1 | contig 14442 bp, 9 predicted proteins | sample Hoacrofraction12_FD_59098 | JGI IMG/M metagenome (GOLD analysis project Ga0065711, IMG submission 59098) | Hoatzin crop microbial communities from Cojedes, Venezuela - Epithelial fraction 12 v2 (version 2) | ecosystem: Host-associated > Birds > Digestive system > Esophagus > Crop | place...
GTCTTGAATATCTCCAGAGAAGGAGACTCCACAACCTCCCTGGGCAGCCTGTTCCAGTGCTCCGTCACCCTCAGAGGGAAGAAGTTCTTCCTCGTGCTCAGCTGGAACTTCCTCTGCTTCAGTTTGTGCCCATTGCCCCTTGTCCTGTCACTGGGCACCACTGGAAAGAGTGGCCCCATCCTCCTGACGCCCACCCTTGAGATATTTATAAGGTCCCCTCTCAGCCTTCTCCAGGCTGAACAAGCCCAGCTCCCTCAGCCTTTCCTCGCAGGAGAGATGCTCCAATCCCCTCATCATCCTTGTAGCCCTGAATTTGGAGAAGTTCACTGTCTGATATGACTCTTAACAGGCTAATATAATGGGATAATGGATTATCTGGTGTTTAGCATAAGAATGAGAAATCAGCAGTGCTGACTTCAGTAGCTAATTTGCACAGTTCATTGGACGACCTTGGTCATCAGCTGTCGGTCATTCAGTTATTCTCTCTCTGTTTCCTCTTCTCTAAACTAAGAATGACAGTACCGTCCAGTGTCTGGCTGCTACGCGGTTAGAAAATAACGCACATTCCTCAGATGAAAAAGTGTTATATAAAACTGTTATAAAAAATTAATTTAATCTAGGATAAGTGCATGAGTTTCTTGGGAAGGCTGCTGCATGCTTCCAAGTAATCATGTTTTTTGCTGATAGAATCAGTAACAAAAGCTTAATTCTTTTCCTGACTAGCAGCATTGAGTGACAAAATGCTTCTGAATCCAACAAAAGCCACGCAGGCCCTTCATTTCTACCGACCTCTGTAGCGACTTTGAAATGGAACGATTCCTTATGGACCAACAGCTACATCGATTGCTACTTTCCATCTGTTGCATATATCTTACCTTTGGTAGTACTTTGATACTACGCCAGTTTTCCTCATAGATTAGTAGTACTGCTGAGAGTCCCGAGCTCAGCTGCAAAGGAAAAAAAAAAAAGTATTTATGAATAAATTACAAAAATTAATTTGAGAGAGCTCCAAAAAAGCAGGGAAAAAAACGTTGCCGGGGTAGTACCCAAGATTGCTGTTAGGAATTACTTGTGATAAAATTTATAATGAATGTTGAAAATGTTACGTACTTCTAGGTGTGGAAGGTGTATAAAACAGAGTATTTTATTCAGTTGAGTGATGTAAGGAAAAGCAATGACGTACCTTTCTTGTAGCCTGCCATACATATTATGTTATAAACCAGCGTAATTTGATAGCACGTGTATGGTGGTTATGCAATATTTTTGTGTGAGGGGAGAATGTATTGCAGCAAATTAAATTGAAGATGCAAATGCAAGAAAATTGAAACATTTTTGTGGAAGATTTTTTCTTCTGTTTTAATTGGACATAACATATTTCTTATATGGTTAAAGACAAGAAGCCACTGCCACGTTAATCAATTATGTCAGCACAACAGAACGTTTCGTGGAATCCAGCAAGCAGTACGATATTTATGCTCTGTAAAAAGTTAGACCCCGTTCAATAATATTAGCAGGAAAGTACATATGTAAAAGATACAAATTGTTGTATTACATACTTCTTTATTACCTAGTAGGAAAAAAAATCCTTATAGGCATATTATTACATAATTTTCCATTATGGACTTTATAATATTCCTCTCTAGCACCCAGAGTTACCCAATGTAAGAATTTGACACTGTTATTTATATATGTTTAAATGTATATTCGTATTCATTCATGTACATTCATACACATAAGGTATCTGACAATATCTTATTTTATGTCCAATATCTTACATATTTCATGTTTTTTTAAACTCTAAGTTATTTATTAAATAATAAAGGCATTGGGAAACATTTTAATACAGCTATTAACTGATATTCATGATGGTATTTTCTTTTATTAATTTCAATTCACTGTCTTTAATTACATTATGTGTTCTTGTCACTTGAGAAACAGAAATTCACTATGTTTTTCAGAAAGACCCCCAAAGCCATCCAAGCTCTTAATTGAGATCAGTTTTAGTTTAAGAATTAGCTGTCTAGAATTTCAAATCTTCTAATCCTTTGACTTCACCCTCTCATGTTTCTTCTTTAAGAGTCTGCAATTTGAGGTTGTTCTGTGTTGTGTATGCTACTGTCATCTTATGGTATTGTTAATCTTTGAGTTTAATCTTAGAAAAGAGGGTTGATGTTCTCATAATCGTGAAACAGCTCTTAGTATGCTTACTCACCATATTCAGGAATATTGTTAATTGTGGATCAATATTACCCATACGTAGGTATAGGAACCAGGAGGGTGACAGCTAGCTCCTTTCCCACAGCTATTGCTGATTAGTTGTGGGAAAGGTTCATTACAATTTTCTGATTAAGGGTGAAGTCTAATAAAAGCATCTTTGTCTGGAAAAAAACAATGTTTGGGGACAGCTTGTTCCCACTGTGGGAATTCTGTAATGCCTGAGAGATGATACAGCATAGCAGGTAATAGTCATATGAAAACACATTAAAATTTAAAATCACAATGGTGGCACTTCCAAGTAAAAGTGTGGCATTAATCTATTTTGATCTTTTCAGTGCTTTTCAAAAACTATCAGCTTTAATTTTTTACCAAAAGATATCATTTTCTTCAGAAAGAAACACGATTTAGATCAGTTACAGTTAGGAATACAGGTAATGTAGATAGAAGGTTTTAAATGAATGGTATAATTAATTCAAAGTACATATCGTGTTTTATTTCTGAAAGCAATCTCAAAAATGACTATGACCCACTGAATTAATATATTGAAAAAAATTATGCATTTATATAATTCTTATGTTTTCTTTCTATGTTAAAAAAGATTTATAGAGCTTAGATAGGTTTGTAAGATAATGCAAGCATCCGTGCTAGGTGTGAGAAAAGAATCTACATATTCTGTTTCACAGGTGCATGTATTAAGATCCGAACTGGTGTGAAATCTCGGTCCCACTGAAGTCAGTAAGAGGGCTACTGCATGTCTGAGTTTCCCCAAACCTGTTCTTTTCTGCAAGAACTGTAGTATTAAATTCCTCTGCAACTTAACTACTTTCATGCAAGTGGCCGTGTAGACTATGACTACGCTGTCAGTTTGGCCAAGCACCTAGCTGTCTACTGGTACTTCTGCATACAATTGTTAACATAAGGTGTAAATACTTGCTGTTTAAATTTCCTGAGAGCAGCTTTTCAAATGTTTTTTGTTTGACTTTGCTGTTCTTGGCTTGTAGATCTCCTCAAAAATCCTGTTATGTTAAACTGAAAATACAAGGCACAAATACTCACAATGAACATTATTCTTACTTCTGTTTCTGCCGGATTTAGAAATACTGTAAAAGCATAACTTTGAATACACAAGTGATTATTTATGGATGAGTTAATCTCTACATGGAATGAATCAAGGTTGGAAAACTGATCTCTAAAGATATCAAAGCATTATTTGGGAATCCTAATGGAAATCAGCCTCCCATATCGGTGTAAAGAGCCCATATATCCTCATAGAAGGCCAGCAGTTTATGGTGTCAGACTACAGGTGGTACATGGATAGCTCTGTTATTCCTTTCCTTGAGCTAGTTATGTCTCTCAACAACCAGGAGTTAAAATATCAAATGTTTGTAATACTAATTTAATGTAAGCTTTGAAGTGTTTTGGTTTTATAAATGTAGTATCATTTGATAATACATTTTTCGAAACATAAAGCGGTACTAAGATGCTCACAGAAAGGTACACTCGTGGTTAAGATACTGATTTTGACGATCTATTAGTCTGAAGTGAGAAACAAGAGTTTACTACAAATAGGCTAATTCTGTGTTGGCTAATGACTCTTGAGTATATGAAATTCAGTCAGATGACACACAGGTCACAGAAATTCAGTGGCAACAAAAAAGGCAATAAAATAACAGCTAGTTATGTTTTATGCGGTGTACAATTTTTAAAAACCTAAAAAATTACCTTTGTAAATGCTCAGAGATAATACATTGCCGTTCATGTATTTATGAATTTATAATAGTTCTGAGATAAAGCGTGAAATTTATACCTTGTTGATATCAATGAGATTTTTGTTAATGTTTTCAGCCAAATCAGTCTGGATGCCTTGGCTCTGCAGAGAAAAATGCCCAGCTAAGTTTTGAACACGTTTAAAACTAGACTGTTTGTATTATGGGATAATTACTTTTCAAGATACTTAAAAATTATTTACAACATAAATGACGTATTTTTTTCTGAAATTTATAGAAGGATTCCACCTGACTTCATGTTTCTTTGGAATAAGCTATCAAAGAGATTTCTAGCAGCAAAATAATATGGACAGTTTTCATGTCTTATTCAACACAGCATATGTTGAGTTTTTAGCAATAAAAACTGTGCCTGGACTGTTTGCTTCTGTGTACTCGCAGGACAGGGCATTGGATGTTAAATTATATTTTTAATAATTTCAAGTACTTTTAAAATATTGCTTTTATCTTACTTATGGCTCTGAAATAATGAAATATAAAGTACTGATTTGTACATGTGATTTGGAAATCAGTTAATGAAACATTTTTTCAGGTATCAGGACCTTAATACATCTAAGGACAGTATGTCTGAAGACCAACAAAATAAGAGGAGAAGCAAAGAAGGTAGTCAAATCAAAGTTTCTATGTATAAAGTGTAACTTGTGGGACCTGAAGGAGAAAAAGGACAATGATGACTTCAAGTCTAGCCACTTCTCAAAACCAAGCAACCACAAAAAAATTTGAAATCAGACTTAGAGTTACTCTTTTTCCACCTTTGAAAAGCCCTGAGATTTGTTTTGGTTTTAATACCTTTCCTATTTTTAAATGCTCTACTTTTGTAGAGTTTCTGTCAATATTTTTCTCTGCTGAATAGGAGTGGTAACTGGAATTTTTTTAGATGTTCTTTGTTTTTATAATTCATTGAATTAATACACTTACCTAAATAACTAAAAGTAATTCAGATTTATGCATTCATATTTCCAAAATTTGTAACAGAAAGTGTGTATAGGTATCTTAGTCAAATGAAAGATGCTCTTTTTTTCTGATAGTTACTTCCTGTATTTCTTTATAATAGTATTTAATGGCCAAAACCAACTTCATTTGCATTGTGTTACTTGTCAGTGAATTATACTGCTTTTATGCAAATATTAATATATTGTTGCAGATTGTGGAAGTGTTGTTGCTCTTCAGAATGCAGATAAGCTAATGACAGAAATGCAGTCATACAAAGCTCCAGGAAAAAACAGGTAAGTAATATTAATATTTAATTTGCAGTTGGTTATGCAAAAAATGGAGACAAAGCAGGCAGCAGTGTACAAGTAAGAGAAGATTTTCTTAGTGCCAGATGTTATACACAGCTGTATATGTTGTCTGGTGTTTCAGTCTTACCAACATCAATTACTGGCCATTGCTGGAGGCAGATATTGCACTAGATGAACAAATTATTTGGTACAATATGAAAAAACATATGGTAAATGGTTTTACATCAGCATTTGACTTAATTAAAAACAGACAATTATCTTGCATACATCTTTAAGATTAATCTCGACTATATTTTTGTACCTCTTTTCAGTCACAGTATTTGTCTTTTTCCATATTTGGACTTTTCATTCTTCAGAAACCAGGTGGCAGAAATCTGAGGCTTGTCCACACAGCCTCTCTTCTGTCAGGCAGGTCATAGCCTTTTTTTATAAATAACAAAGGCACATCTGGTCTTCAGAATTCTTCTGACACCCTTTCCTGATGATTCATAAAACATACATACTGGAAGCAATCAGTTTTTGTTAAGAAAGGGAAGGTGGATGATGTATTTTTCCATTCCTGTTGTTGCCTGGTTTACATTGTTTGTCATTCATTCTCACTTGGAGTCAATCTCTGGCCTCACAATCAGAGGCCACAACTCCCCAGATGGACCAAGAAAGAAAACATGCTTTGGCATTCTTGGATCTTACAAACTTCTTGTTCACAGTGTTTTACAGTCGTGTGGTTATTTGAACTGAGGAGGCTCTTTCCACATATTTTCACGCTGTATTTTGTTTTTATATTTTTGCCTTTTAGCCAAATAGCACCAGCATCCAGACTGTGGCCAGATCAACAAGTGGCACGTTTTCCAAGTAAAAATCAGTTAGGATTACAGATGAGACATCGCACTTCTTTACCTTTCTTCCCGAAGAAAGAGAACGTAGGACGTGGCTTTGACTTCAACTTTCTTCTACAGGCCTCATGCCCAGAATCCAACATTTCAAAATCATTTATGGATTTATATGCTTTTCAGATAATAAATGCACAAATACAACAAAGTAAGTTCAATTTTAAAGGTCACAACTTTAAAATAAAGTTATGTATTGCTATCAAACTAGATGGCAAAGCCTTGGAAGTCATTTTTCTTTAAACTTTAAGTTGTCTTTATGTCTTTTTGAATTCTTCACATAGAGTAGACTTCAGCCATGTTGAGCCTCTTCTTTAATTATAAAGTGTGTGAGTATATTTGCACCATGAAGGAAATAAAGAGAGGCCATAACAGACTTCACCGTTCCTGTTACTCTGTGTAATGAAACTGAACCCACAAAATGTGAAGTGTAATTCTCTGTAGCTGGAGTGGGGCCATGATGCCATCTCTTTCACTTTTTTCCTCATACTGGCAATATTAATTAGCCACATATTCAAGTTAGCAAACATCTGAAATTGAGGAGAAATATTTGCTTAAATTATTAATCAAAGTATTTTTGAATTATCATATTTTATAGTTTTCTATAGAAAATGGAATTGTAAAGTTCAGTATCACAATTAGATTTAAATTCACAACATTTTCCTGCATAGCAGATTTATAGCATAGTCCTGTAACCACACATCAGACAGATTCTTGGTCCGCAGGAGCCTACAGTTTGAAATTAATTTATAAATGAAAATTGTAGTCTGTTTAAGAATACCAAATTAACATTTCATTTGTTTTGATTTTTAAGGGTTAAATATAACAATGCTAAAAACCAGGCACAAGAGATCTAAGGTAAGGTGGTATTATGTATAAAACTGAACACCATTAAAAGTATTATATGCTTTCAAAACTGTAAAAATAGGAATACAGAAGAACTATAGGTAGTTTCCTCTGCTTAATCTTCAGTTTTCTGGATGAACGTGAAGTATTTTTACATATATTTTTTATACGCGCGTGTGTGTGTGTGTGAGCAAACCTTCAGATGTATATTAACAATTTGTCAGTAAGCTGTTACGTCAGGCATTTTGGAGGGTGAAGGGCTGGAAGTTCAAAAAGATATAAAACCTTTTAAAACAGAAATATGTAAGTTGATTTAAAGTTTGCGCATCCGGTATGTTTAACACACGAGATGTCTAGTTTTGTCAAATTTAAAAAAAAAATGAAAATTCTTACATTGAGTGGTAATTTAAAATTGGAGCCTAACTGAAGAAGTCTTAATATTAGATGATTGCTGATTTTTTTTTTTTTTATGTTACTAATTAAAACATAAGGTCTTAGGATTAAACATATTTGACATAAATTTTTGTGGTAAGTGTAAATAGGATTCCTGACAAAACTTTTGTACTTTTTTGTACAAACAAGCTAGCAAGTTTACATGTATTAGTGCTTCACACTACATGAGCCTTAAAAGTTACAAAAGATCAAATATACTGTATTTAGAAAAAAAGATCATTTGGTCTTTATGGATATTAATTAATAGCCCTTTGTACAAAAGGGCTTTGTACAAAAGAGTTGACTTATTGAATCAGCTGTATACTTTGAATACAACAGCCTTCACAGGAAAAAAGTAAAGTGTAGAAGCAATAGCAAGAGTTCTGACAGAAAATCATAAAAATGGCTATGGAAAAAATAGTTAGAATGGAGTGAAATGTTTGAGAAAAATAATTTAGCTGACTTCAGTGTGATTTAATGCAGGTTTATTTCACATCTTAGGCTCTGATGATTTCTAGAGGCATATCATTTGGGATAAACTGAGCATTCATATTAAAGCCATGAAGACTGGACAAAACCTTCAAAACTGTAAATTTCAAAACAGCACGCATTGCTTTTCCTGGCACATTCAAACTTCAGCTTGCCCTTGGAATGCAAACAAAAATTTCCTGCAGATTGCAAACTGATGTTGAGTATAGACATGCAAATGAGTAGTCAGAGCATATGACTGTGTGATTATTTTTGTTGCATTCATTTGCATAAAAATATACAGTATATTCAAGCTTATTTTTTCTCCATTTCCCACAAAAGGAACAGAAATATTATTTGCACAAAATTATTCTCATTATTCATCTGAATAATCACAACAAAGTACTAAAATTCTCAGATCTGTTCTCTTTCAAAGATAAGTGGTACCTTTCAATTAATGGGATGAGAAGAGAAGGAAGAAGGGAGGAAATACCAAATATATCCCCCACACAAGAGGCTTCTGCGTTAGCTGCCATATTAAAATGGCCTTTGGGTAGCTGTCCATTTAACTTCAATGAAAGTGAAGTGCAGACTGTGCTATCTTCCAGTGTACTTTAAACTGTGAGCTAAATCTGTGGCCCATATAATGTGGTTTACGGAATTTTACAAAACTACACTGAATATATGGAAGCTCTATATGTTTAGATTTATAATAATGTCTTTTAAAACCCATAAATGACTTGTAAGAATTGTTTTCTCCATGGATAAAATAGCACTCTGTTATGATAATCTAGTTTTTGCTTTTTAAAAATTGCTTACATGAGATCTAGTTCCATTGGGAATAAAATAACAGGTGTCAGCACACATTGGAGGGTTATGTAAAAAGACTTTAAATATTAGCATAAGAGGGGTGCTCTCGTTCAGTGAGAGTGCACAGCAAGGAAGAAACTTGGGTACATGAAGCCACTGGTCAGCCTTTGAATTCCTGTAGCAAACATACTATGCAGCATAAGACATCGTTAATAACTGACAAGATGATTTGTGTATGTGGACAAAGCTGACTACTTTTAAATCATGGAGAATGATTTATGCCTTATAGCAAAGGATCCCACTTTCTGTACTATGAAATACTTAGAGCTAATTCTGGGTGTGAGGAAATTCATGTATTTTCTCAGGGTTTTGATATTACACTTCCTGTTAGGTTGAATACAGGAATATATAGAAGAATAATCCTTTTCTGATTTTCTTTTCTTAGTCTACTTGGTTCTCAGTGATTAGATTTTACCTGTATCTGTTTTGTAGCACATTATTAATGGTTTTTATGGAAATTACAGTTTCATTTGCCACCAGTGACATTTCAGCCTGTAAGAACAATTCATCTTGCTCCTCTAGAGGATAACATTGTCAATGAAAGCACCAACATCAGAAACATTTTGAATACTATGAATTCTATTCCTCAGCCTATAAAACCAGTTACTGTTTTTTATCAGTATCAATTAGACAATCTATCAAAAAGGCACGCTGAAAAGTCATCAGACTTGATTGTGGCTGCTATTTCTGATAAGTTCACTCCAGTGAAAGACCTGTACTACTTCAGCATGAGTAACTATTGTAAGTACCCTAGCAACAAGAAAGAAGAAATTCCAAGCAATTTAAAATGGAGGGAAGCTGGTGTAGCTACTAATACTGAAAAGAACGACCGGATGAAGTACCAGTTTTCAGGGGCTTGTAAGAACACAGATCTTACGACCCAAGCCAGTTTCTATGATGATAGTTATCCCTACTTGAGCTCAAGTAATGCTCTGATAAACTGTGGAATATTTACAGCTCAGACAACGTTTACAGTGTCGAGTAACAGAGGTGCCTCGACAGCTGGCAATAAGGACAAAAGAGCAGAGAATTCCTCTAGAACTGGGCTAGAAGAAGGAAATGCTACAGAGATGATACTGGATTATAGACCACATGAAGATGTTGAGAGTGCGAACTTTGCGCTTGACAATCAGGATTTAGATTCTTCCTGTCAAAATGCAGTAACAGAAGCCTACCATGCCTTAGAAGATAATTCTGTAGCTGCAGTAATTCCCGGAGCAGAAATGCAAGATCCTTCTGGAAAACAGACAGAAAATAATATTTGTCTCTCTAAATTTGAAATGGAAAAAGAAGCAACATCAGAAGCAACTTCAAAAGACCGAAGTGAGCTTATACCTGTTGTTCATATGACATTCTCTGAACAAGAACCAGCTAGGGAACCACACATTGCTAAACAACCTGCCACAAAAAAGAGTGTAATTTGTAGCCTGCCTCCTCATGTTACTCAGAGCTTCAGTGTTCTTGCTCGCAAAGAAAATGACAAAGGCAAAGTAAAGATGAATAGATGTAAATATTCATCAAATTCTAAAGTCAGTAGCAAGATAAAGATATGTGAAGACTTAATTGTTTCTGATGAGATTTCCACAAAATGTAATGCCAAGAGTCAGAATTTTCCATCTTTGGAACTGCCACACATGGAACCTGAGACTTCCCTGAAGCGGCAAAAAAAACCTCCTCAAGCAGACAAAGCCCATTTTGCCCAGAGTGCTCGGAAACCTAAAAAGCAAAGTTTCTCCTGCAGTTGCAGAGATTCAGTTATCTTAAAGAAACCTGTTACTCCACTTTCTCTACCACATGCACAATCTGCTTCAAATTTTGTAGATCTGAAATACAGTGACATGTTCCAGAAAATAAATTCAAATGACAAAGGCCCAGGTATTTATGAAATGTTTGGAACTCCTGTCTATTCCCACACGTGCAAGCTTGATCAACATGAGAACCATTTGTATAGAGATGTTTGTTCTGCTCCATCTGGGAGATGCACTGCTAGCACCTGCAGATCTACCTGCAGTAAAGGGAGAGAGAGCAGCCGAGTAAGAAATACTCAAAAGAGAACACATCTGAAGCCAAAGAAGACCATACCTGGCACTAAACAAAAGCAGAAAGGTTTCATTCCAAAGGACAGAAGTACCGAGCTGAGTGACAGCAACACAGAGCAAGATAATGTAACAACTTCTGAATCAGATTGTCAAATAAAGACTTCAAGGGGCATAACGTTGTTTCATGAAGACACAGATCATCAGCTTACATTTTTAGAAGAGCTTTCACAATCAACTAAGCAAGATAATTTTTTTTCAAATTTACACTTACCAACTATCAAAGAAGTTGCTTTGGAGCAGTCTTTAGACAGTCAGGATATGTCTAACCACCAGAGAGCTGCTACCTGTAGCCAGAATCTTCTTCAGTTCAGTGATAAAGACTACACAGAATGTGTTGCTCTAAGCAGTAGTCTACTAACAACAGACCAGAACATTTGTGTATCGAAGTGCAGGGTGGACGTGGATGCCTGCAAAGGCCTGGAATCAGACCAGGCCCCCTTGAAGTCTATAAATAAATGTGAAGCATTGCCCTTTTCAGATAGACAGGAGTGTCAATCCCCTACAAAAAAATTAAGTCACAGTTGGGCATACACACCTCAAAACAGTGGTTTGGCAAATGAATTGTCGCAACCTTCAGTGATTCAGACAAAAGCTGTTACAGGCCCCAGTTTCCAGACAAGTCAAGACATTTTGTCCTGGGCAGATAATAAGGATGTGACTGATGAGTTGCTTTGTTGTCTGGCCGAAGAATTGCTCATGCTTGAAGAAAAAGACATCAAATCTTCAAGAACAAAACTTACAGGTTTTAAGATGCAAAATACACATAATAAAGAAGAAGAAATTTTGATGAATGGAGATGGAGCAATAGTAAATAGTGCTCTAGAGAAGGTAAAAGTAATTTCTTGTAACTTTCTAGCTCCTTTGAGTGATGTTGCAACACAAGTTTGGATGAAAGACAGGAAATATGTGCTCATTAATGATCAAGTCTCATTCCCTTGGGCCAGCTGATTCTTCCAGTGCCCAGTTGAGGACACTCATGTTAGAGGCTGCATGTCAGTACACAAGCCAGATGGTTGCTAAGGCATGACAGGAATAGCTATCAAGGCTTATATGATGGGTCAGGGGAAATTGAGAAATTGTGGTGAATAAAAGGGAGAGGCTATTTTAACTGAAAGCATGTATAAAAAGGTGCTGGGGCAGAGCAAAAGCTCCTGAGATCTTGACGCCTAAGGAGTATGAAAAGACACTACAAATGGTTCTTGTATATCCAAACAGGCAATTTCCTTGAATCTCTTGAGTGCAGCAAGATACTTTTCTAGGTATGAACTATAAATATTGGCTGATCAGACAGCCTTAAGGCTGTTTAATTAATGTTTAATCAAAACTTCAAGCTCAGAAGGCTTAGATTCTGGCCCCCAACTCAGTTAAGAATATTCACGTACTGAGGTACCTATCTACCACTACTGCTTCTCCTTGGCCCTGTTAGCTTTTTGTCTATTTAAGCTAAAAATTTATAAGGAAATTTCTTTCAGTACCTGTTGATAGACTTCCTTGTGATTCTGCAGGCACAGGTGCCAGTTATACCTCCATTCTCACTTCTCCTAGGGAGATCCATGGCTAGGTGGAGTAACTGTTACCATCTTTCTGAAGCAGTCTTTTCTTCCTGTGAAGTCATGTCCAAATTGTTTTCATCAGGCTTGGGTTACATATGTTACCTAGAGCAAGGTGATACTCCTATTCACCCTTCAACTTAGCAAACTGTACCTATGTGACAAAAAAAAAGAAAAGGAGTAAACAGATTTGTATATATTGTAAGTGTTGCCTCTGTCTGTCTTCCTGTCAGTGGAGAAAGATGGCATGCATTATTGTGATACATACTTCAAAATATTTACATAGTCTTACTTAGTATAGCAATTGTATCAATGAGCTGGGCAATGAGTGCATATAGATATAAAAATCTATAGAAAAGAGTCATGCCAGGTAAAAATTACTCCTTCTAAAAAATGACAGGATAATACAAAGCCTTTCTTTTCCTCCCTGCTTTCTCCCTGCACTGACCATCACCTTTCAAGCAGAGTTACAGTAAACTCATTTCGGCATCAAATGAACAAAGTGACCTGCTAAACTTCGAGGAATCTACTAAATTACCAGGAAACAGTTTAACTAACAAAGATCCTGTCATGTGGACGAGAGGTGAAGTCCTTGGAAAGGGAGCCTATGGCACGGTAAGTTAATATCTCAGTATGTTAAGAGCTGCGCTGGTTCTCTTTGAGATACATTTTACCTTATAACTGGCTGTTGTCCTATTCAACAAATAACAAATATTTTGGATTACACAATGAGACATGAAATATGACAAACACAAAAGTACTGTTTAAAACAAGTAAATATTCAGGTTTATTTCATGTTTCATTTTAATAAATACTAGTTTCATTGTAGGTATACTGCGGTCTGACAAGCCAGGGACAATTAATAGCTGTAAAACAAGTTGTTTTGGACACGTCAGATCAAGTCACTACAGAAAAGGAGTATCAGAAGTTTCATGAGGAAGTTGATCTTTTGAAGACGTTGAAGCACGTCAATATTGTAACTTATTTAGGAACTTGTCTGGAAGACAACATTTTAAGCATTTTCATGGAGTTTGTTCCTGGTGGCTCAATTTCTAGTATCATTAATCGTTTTGGTCCATTGCCAGAAGTTGTCCTTTGTAAATATACAAAACAAATTCTACAAGGGGTTGCATATTTACATGAGAATTGTGTAGTGCATCGGGATATCAAAGGCAATAATGTTATGCTGATGCCAAATGGTGTAGTAAAGCTAATTGACTTTGGCTGTGCTAGGCGTTTAGCTTGGGTAAGCCTCAGTGGCACACACAGCGAGATGCTCAAGTCTGTGCATGGGACTCCATACTGGATGGCACCAGAAGTTATAAATGAATCTGGATACGGAAGAAAATCAGACATCTGGAGCATTGGCTGCACTGTATTTGAGATGGCAACAGGAAAACCGCCCCTGGCTTCCATGGATAGGATAGCAGCCATGTTCTATATCGGGGCCCACAGAGGGCTGATGCCTTCCCTACCTGATCGATTCTCCGGCACTGCAGTGGATTTTGTGCATGCATGCTTAACCAGGTATGTAGATTTTTAACTGAAAAATGGAAGGAAAGGATGGAGATAGTTTCTTTGTAGAAATTCTTGATGGGATCTTAGGTTACCTCTTACATGGTACATATGACTATGCAGGAAAACTGTTTTGTAAATGCGTTGCTTTTTCACCAGGAAAGCCCTTAAATGATAGTATATCCAAAAGAGCTTTACTCTCTATAATGGTACAAAAAAACCCTTCACAGATTCTCTTTTTGTAGGCCTTATATTCATCATTTACTGTTCCTGTAATTTTCATGCAGAAACATGGCACCACTGAGTTTTAGACAAAATGTTTGCTAAATTTCTTTGATGTGCCTTGCTGTTCCAGTATCCCATTGGCTGAGTCTGGCCTGTGTCAGGCAAGTTGTTTTGAGGACGATATTCTAAATCACAGAATCACAGAATCACAGAATCGTAGGGGTTGGAAGGGACCTCTGTGGGTCATCTAGTCCAACCCTCCTGCCGAAGCAGGGTCACCTACAGCAGGCTGCACAGGACCTTGTCCA
>Ga0065711_1043902_pt1 | contig 14442 bp, 7 predicted proteins | sample Hoacrofraction12_FD_59098 | JGI IMG/M metagenome (GOLD analysis project Ga0065711, IMG submission 59098) | Hoatzin crop microbial communities from Cojedes, Venezuela - Epithelial fraction 12 v2 (version 2) | ecosystem: Host-associated > Birds > Digestive system > Esophagus > Crop | place...
AGAGTTTTTACCTGTTTTAATACTTCTGCCTTCTTCACTGTCCTTATCATATTCTGAAATATCGTCTGATTCCTTCGATGTTACTCCTGCATCATTCATATCAGCCTTTACAGCATCACCCTCTGATTCTGCCTCTGTATCTGAATAATCTTCAGAATCTGCATGTGCCTTTTTAGCCTTTTTAGCCTTTTTAGCCTCTTCCTCATCTTCTTCCATCATTTCACGTTCAATTCGACGAAGAGTCTCTTCATAATTTTCTTCTCTGACTTCTTCCTTATAATCTTCTTTATTTTTAGCATCGTCCGTCTCAAAAGAATCTTTTGCACTTATCTCTGAAATGTCTTCACCTCTGAGTTTTGCGCCGATCTTTTTGATAGCCTCATCATTAAATAACTTTTTAATATCCAGCTTACTTGCATATTCTGCATTTATTTGCGGTGCATTTTCATCTATTTTATTACCGAAAACATCTCTTAATTCTTTTTCTTCCTCTTTTTCCTGCTCTGCATACTCTTCATGGCTTGCGTGATATTCATCATCTGCATTATTTTTATATTTTTCATTTTCTGCATGAGCTGACTTTTCTTCTGTTTCTTCTTTATCTCTATCTCTGTCTTTGCTGTTATGGCGTTCTGTGTAACCTTCCTCTTCATCCTTATCTGATTCAACAGGGATTCCGGTTATCTTACTCTTAAGTCTCTTGGCCTTTTCAACATATTTACCGTCATTAAACCATAATTCAAGTTCATCACAGGCTGCGATACACTTGTCGTCTCTTCCTATCTCATGATACATTCTTGCAAGTTCATACTGCCATCTTTCATCCATTTCAGCTTCAATATAAGCTTCCAAAAATCTTATCTGAACCTCAAGGGATTCTCCCTTAGCTTTGGAAATACGATATCTAAGAAGATACTGTGCCGCATCAAGAGGTGACATTTCCACAAAATCCGCAAAGAATTCATCTGCCTCCACAAAATCCTTGGTTCTCAAGGCAAGAATAGTTAATTTATATGCCAGCTGTCTTCCTCTCGGCGTTCTTTCATAAGCAATCAAAAGGACTTCCTTGGCTTTATTGTACTGTCCGACATTTTCATAAACCTCTGCCACCTTAATAAGCATCTTATTGTCCTTAACTCTGGCCCAGTCTATCTCGTCCGCAATATTGGCAGCAACAGAAAATTCCTTATTATTGTATAATTTTTTAATTTGGTCCGCTTTAATATTATACTCGTACTTATCCAATTTTACCCTCCATTCGCCCTTTTTATTACTATATTATTACCGTTCTTTTAAATCTATACATACAGATTAAGTGTAACACACAGCACATACAATGTCAAAAGTGAAAACATTGTAAATAAGGCTTTTATAAGCCATAAATGATAATGTCCTAGTAGACCACAAATAAAAATGTCCCAAATTGTGATAACCTACCCCATCTCCTTCAACACGTCCAACAACTCCTTCGTATCATATTGTTTGTAATATTCCTTAAAAGCAAAGAACTCTCCATATATCCTATACGACAATATAATATTAAACTTATGAGTTATCTTATCCTCCGGCACCAGCTTACATATATAACCATACAATTCCTTTTTTATATAATGCGGAAGTATGGCTGCCTGAGATCCCGAAAACAATATACCTATAAGGTTCTGTTGAGATATAAATGCTTGAAATAATTCCTCCGTAAATTTTGAAATATCCGTCAAACATGATTCCGGATTACCTATATTATTCAAGATATCTTTTATAACATCCCTTTGCAGCGTCTCCGACAAATCATATATATCCCTGTAGTGCAGATAAAAAGTGGCCTTACTGATTTCAGCCTTTTCCGATAACTCCTTGACAGTTATCTTTTCCAAAGGCTTTTTACTTCTTAATTCTATAAATGCATTTTTAACGGCTTTTAATGTTTTTTCTTTTCTAAGATCCATGGTTGCACTCCTAATTTCTTTTCTATTTTTGATTAGAGTCAATTATTTTACTTATGCCAAAAAACGTATGTTGTTTTTGATTTTTCCCAATGATAAATTAAGTATAAACATTTATTAGACAGCAGTCAATTTTCATGTATTATCATATTTCATTAAAGTTTTATTAAAGAAAGGATACTAAAACTATGGATATGTACGGATTTTACACCGGTCAGATCTTTGATGCTCACAAATGGATGGGAGCTCATTTTTTTACAGATGAAAACGGCAATGAAAAGGTTTCCTTCAGGACCTTTGCGCCTGCAGCCGACGGAATCAACCTTATTCTTAACGATCGAATCATTCCTATGAATCGAATATACGACAGTAACTTTTACGAGGTTATCCTTGACGATGTTAAGGAAGGTGACAAATATGAATACTGTATTTACTCTCGTGGAAACAACGGTATTAATCACTGTGATCCCTACGGTTTCGGTATGGAATTAAGACCTGCTCACCGTTCCGTTGTAAGGCGTCTCGGGAATTATACTTTTACAGACGAAAAATGGATGAAGAAAAGAACAGACACAGCGGATAAACCCGTCAACATCTATGAACTTCACCTTGGATCATGGATAAAAAAGAGCGATGAAGAAACCGGCTGGTACAGATATGATGAAATAGCCGATAAACTGGTAACATATCTAAAGGAAAGCGGATACAACTATGTTGAATTCCTTCCTTTAAGCGAACATCCTATGGACATGAGCTGGGGATATCAGAATACAGGATTCTTTGCTCCCACCAGCAGATACGGATCTATGGATGATTTAAAGAAGCTTATTGATACTCTTCATAATAATAATATAGGTGCCATACTTGACTATGTTCCCGTTCATTTTGCCGTTGATGAATATGCTCTGGCAAACTACGACGGTACCGCATTATATGAATATCCAAATAATGACGTAGGAGTCAGCGAATGGGGCAGCTATAATTTCATGCATTCAAGAGGAGAGGTCAGAAGTTTCCTTCAGTCCAACGCCAATTACTGGTTGGAAGAATATCATTTTGACGGACTTCGTATGGATGCCATCAGCCGTATAATTTACTGGCAGGGTGATGAACGAAGAGGCGTTAACAATAACGCTGTTGAATTCATCCGATTCATGAATCGTGAACTTAAAAGCCGCAACCCGGGATGTATTCTTATTGCGGAGGATTCTACTAATTATAACGGTGTAACAAAATCTCCCGACAACGGCGGGCTGGGCTTTGATTATAAATGGGATATGGGATGGATGAATGATACTTTAAACTATTTCTCCAATCCGCCGGAAAACAGATACGGCATGTATCATAAACTTACGTTTTCCATGCATTATTATTACAACGAAAAATACCTTCTTCCACTTTCCCATGACGAAGTGGTTCACGGAAAGAAAACAATAATTGACAAAATGTACGGGGAATATGAAGATAAATTTCTTCAGGTTCGGGCTCTCTTCATGTATATGATGTTTCATCCCGGAAAAAAGCTTAATTTTATGGGAAATGAGATTGCTCAGTTCAGAGAATGGGACGAAAAAAGAGAACAGGACTGGAGCCTCAGAGAATATGAAACTCACGACAGTTTTTACAAATATATGTGTGTTCTTAATAATCTTTATCTTGAAAACGATGCTTTCTGGCAAAAGGATTACGATAATCCGGGATTTGAATGGCTTGACTGCCACAGTGAGGATAAGTGCGTATACACCTTTAAACGAAGCAGCAATAACAAAACTGTAATAGGTATATTTAATTTCAGCAATAATGTTATAACCGACTACTACATTAACCTAGATTCACTTAATTCCGGGGTAAAACCGCTGCTTTCCAGCAGATACAATGGCTCTCCGGATACCTTCGATGAATCAATAAAAGAATCTGTTGAGTACCGTATTGAAAATAATTCTATGATCTGTAATATTCAACCATATACAGCTGTTTTATTCAATTAATTACAGCTTTCTAAGTTTTAATAATCAGAAATTTTGTTCAGTATATTTTATTTTGCATGTTCAATCTTCATTAATCGCCGTTTAACGATACCTTCGTCGACTTTTTTTCGATTAAGGTATCGTTAAATTGACTTTAACGTCTCATCATCTTATAATTTATATATACAGTTATATAAAGATCTATTTGTCAAAATCTTCGAGGTGATGAAATGAAAATATATAAAAGAGAAAAATATTTAAAAAAAATCCGCCCTTTTTACGATTCGGATATTATTAAAGTTATTACTGGAATCAGACGATGCGGTAAATCCTGTATCATGAAGCTGATTATGGATGAACTTAAAGATAAAGACATAAAGAATGAACAACTTATATATCTTCCTTTGGATAAAAGGGGTTTTAAAAATATTCATACACCGGAAGAACTGGAAGCAGCTATTGAGAAACAGATTGATGACAATTTTGATTTTTTCTATCTCTTTATAGATGAAGTTCAAAATGTTCCAAACTTTGAAAGCGTAATTCAAGCCTTTCAAGAGGAAGAAAATTTTTCTATTTTTCTCACCGGTTCCAACTCTTACCTTTTGTCAGACGAGATTTCAACCAAACTAACAGGGCGATATCTTAATTTTGAAATCTATACCCTTGACTTCAACGAATATCTCGAAATGAAGCAATTTCGCGGATTAACCACAAGCAACGATCTATATGAAGAATTAAATGAATATATTTTGAACGGCGGTTTTCCAAAGACTCTGGAGTTTTCTGACAGACAATCTCGGGAATTTTACACCAAATCCATCGTCAATGAAATCTTTGACAAGGATATAAGAAAGCGCAAGACTATCCGTAATAAACAGGTATTCGAAGCTGTTCAAACTTATATTATAAATAATTATTCGGCTACTTTTTCACTCAATAATGTATATGATTATTTTAGAAACACCGAAAAAATAAACATTACAAAGAACACTCTTAGAAATTATATCGATGTTCTTCTCAAAGCAAAAATAATATACCGGTGCGATCGCTTTGATCAAAAAAGTAAAAAAGTATTACGAGGTGAATATAAATATTACATTGCCGATATGGGGCTGTTTTTTTCTTTGAATACAGACAACAGAATTAACTACGGCTCTTCACTTGAAAATCTCGTATATCTATATCTTATCAGCAACGGATACAGTGTAAGTGTCGGAAAAATCGGTGATTTTGAATGCGATTTTATCACAAGAGACATTAGTAATAACTATGCATATATTCAGGTTTCTCAATCAGTGTCAGATCCAAAAACTGAAGAACGCGAATACAGACCGTTTTTATATATACGTGACGGTTATCCGAGATATTTACTTACAACCGACCGTTTACGAAATCAAAAGGACGGAGTAAAACACCTGAATATTATAGATATATTTCTGGGAAAGGAAAAAATATAAAATCAAAGGCTGTTGCAAATCTATATTTGTAGCGCCTCCAAAAGTTAAACATAAAATCTAACGATTGGAGGTCGATACAACTGCGACAGCCTCTTTTTTACATAAAATCAAAGCTTACCTGCTCAAACTCAAGCTTTGTATAATCATTATCTTCCACATTTGTATTACTGTAATAATCAACCACAACAGTCTGTTGCTTTCCGTTATTCATTCTCTGACCAAGTACGTAGTTCACATCAAATCTTCCTGTTATTGCAGGAGTCACTCCTCTTGCAGGAACTATAAGCTGTACATTATTTGCTCTCAAAAGTTTGAATATAGGTTCCCATATATATATATCCTTTGCCGCTCCGAACGGGTTGTCAATAAATATCGTTTTCCTTAAAGCAGAAGCATTGCTGCTGCCGGAGTTGATACTTGATATGTAATTAATTACACTTATCAAAAACTGTATATATATACCCTGGGACTGTCCCGTACTTCCCACCGCTTCTTCATACGGAAGAAATCTTGATTGTTCAGCCATTCTCTCACGTTTATAGAGACTCAAACGTACCCTGTTCATATCCGTCACTATTACATTAAAGAGCCTCTTGGCACTTAAGCTCTTTCTTATGAATTTCATCTTTTCAGTCTCTGTCTTATAATTATCTACATTCGCCGCAATCTCATCTATATATACAGACATTCTCTCCTTATATGCATCCTCACTGACATAGGGAATCTTAAGTTTAAGAACGGATATATTCTTACCGTCTATGGTTATCTTCGACATTCCTTCAAGCTTTTCAAGTTCTGTCTTGATATTGATACAATTCTGAATACACTGGGTTTCAAAATTATCCTTAATATTCTTAATGTCCTCTACTCCTTTAAGAACCCTGTCTTTTTCCACGCTTATATACTCGCAGGTTTTCTCAAACTGAGCCTTAAGTTCATCTGCTTCCTCAAGATTCTCCGGCATAGTTATATTGGTCTGAATCTCACTTGCAAGTTCCACACTGTTAAGCATCTTAAGAGTATCTACAAGCATCCCTTTTTCTCTCTCGAATTCTCTGATTCTTTTGTATCTCTCTCTTATAAACTCTTCAAGAGAATTAATAATGCCGTTAATGGTTTCGGATACCTTCATATCCTCAACTTCAAGCTCTCCGGTTCCTTCATCTGCTCTTGTTCCGACTTTATCCATGGTCTTTGAAACATCCCTCTTTAACACAGATAATTCCAAAGAAATGTTTTCGGTTTCTTCAATATTTTCAATTACGGTTTTTAATTCTTCGTCCAGCTTATTAATCATTTTTTTACTGTCAGAAGCATAGGCCTTCATATCATAATCGGACTCAACCTCATCATATACGACAGAATCATCAAAACTTCCGTATTTTTCTTCTATAAGCTTCTTACCGTGATCAATTCTTCCTCTGAGAACATCTATTCGTGATTTTATACTTTCTATTTCGGGAGAAAGCTCTTCACGATTATTTTCGAGATGTTTTCTTTCCTCTTCCTCCTTCTCTTTTTCCTTTTCCGACATAGGTATAATTAACCCACTGTTATATTTTTCTCTGAGTTCGTCTTCTGAATATCCCAATTCTTTAATCTGTTTTAATTCTTTATTTCTGTACTCTTTATAGTTATCTAAAAGTCTTTCTTTATCTTCAGTATTAATATTACTGTTTCTTACTTTTTCAAGAACAGCATTAAGCTTTGCCGGAAGACTGCCGTTTTTATTATCCTCTTCTATTCTTTTAACAAGTTCCGGATTATTCTTTATTTCTCTGTAAATATCCTCATCAAAATATTTATCAAGAACATTCTCTCTGTAATTTAATAATTCGCTTCTGCTATCTTCAATATTTTTAAGTTCTCCTTCTATATTCTTGATTCTTCCTTCAAACCCCTTAATTCTCCCGGTGATATTGGCAACACTCTTCTTATGTTCTTCTACAACCTTTTCACTCTTACTCATAAGAGACGAATATTTTTTATACTCGTTATTAAGCTCATATATATTTCTGTAAAGCTTTTCATCCTCTTCTGCCTTGGCAATAATCGCACTCTTTGTCTCAAGTTCCTTTTCAAGCTCCACCCTTTCACTCTCTATAGCCTTCATGCTTCTTTTATAAAGTTCAATCTTTTCCTTAAGTTCCGCAATAACCTCGGATTCATCTTTTATATTTTCCGAGTCACCATCATTAGATCTGCCTCCCATTATCTCTGTCATTATAAACTCATAATCTTCTCTTACAACTTCCAGCTTTTCCTTATTTCTTTCCAGCTCCCCGGTTAACTCCTCTTCCTTTAATTCATAATCAACCCTTGCATTCTCAAGGACCTCAGAATCATATTCCATTCGTTTCCCGATATAAGCTGCAGCATTATCCAGAATTGAAATTGAATCGTCAAATTCATCACCGTTTATTAATATAATTCCTTCTCTGTTAATTATTTCCAAAAGTTTACTGTCGGTTATAACCTCAAAAAATCCTTCATTTATCACAACCGAACTTGCAAGCACAGGATTAACACCATATGTCCTGTCTCTGTTTTCTTTATCAAGGCCAAGCAAATAATCCGTTCCCGACATAACCTTTGCTGTATGATATCTTTCAATATAATCCTTTACCGCTTCTATATCTTTATTGTCGGCGATGATTTTTCCCTCGCCGCAAGCCTTTATATTTCTTCTGTTTTCTTCAATACTATTCTCAATCTTGTATATACTTTTTCCGGTATCATCTATAATATTCTTAATTCGCAAAATAAGATTATCAAGATCTTTTTCCCCATATACCTGGCTGATTTTATCCAGCTTATTAAGGTTGACTGTTAATTTCTTATCGGCTTTTTCTCTTTCTTTACTTGCCTTCTCAAGATTTTCAACATTGAGTTTCAGCTTCTCCGATTCGATTCTAAGATCCATATATTCATTGTTCTTTGCTTTTACTGAATTTTTTATCTCCTCAACTTTTTCTGAAGTCTCAAAATACAAAGTTTTGCATTTTCCCGCTCTCTCTTCCGCCTCCTCAAGTATGAAAAGATCCGTATCCTTCTTCTTTTCGTTTATTTCATTTAAAATATTATCAAGCTTTTCTTTATAATCGCCGATCTTATATTCCTGTTCAAGCATCATTTTCTTAGCTTTTTCAAGATCCTCTGTCTGTCTTCTTATACTGCCGTCTGAATCCATGTATTCTTTTTCAAGCACATCCCTTTTGTTCTCCAACTCCTCAAGTATTAATTCATCGGCAATTATCTTTCCCGCAACCAAATCCTTAAGTTTATCTTCCTCCGAATCATTTCCTTTTGTTGCTATTCTTATAATCTCCCTAAGCTTTAGGATTTCTTCCTCGTATTTTTTGCATTCCAAAAAATGCTCTCCCGCAAGAGCATCATTTCTTCTCTTTATATATTTTCCAATCTCTTCTTTTATAATCTTTTCTTCTTCTCTTAATCTGTTATATTCTTTTACGAGATTGTTTTCTTCCTTTACATCCACGCACACTGCGGCAGTATCGGATTTTCTCATTACATAATTCTTTTCGTCCTTAAGCTTGGTTCGCTTTTCGGCAAGTTCATTAAACATTGTTTTATTAAGCTTAATACGATTATCAAGGTAGTTATTTGCCTTAACCAATTTCTCTACATCCTCATGCATTCCCTTATAAATACCTCTCAGGGAATCCTGTCTTTCGCAAAAGCTGTTAAGAATATCTATCTGCCTGTCATAATTGTTGATATCTTCTCTCTTCTTTGACAACTCAATAAGCTTGTCTTTTATATTAAGTAAAGTCTCCGCCCTGCTGTCATCATAATCTTCATCGGTATAGTTATTCTTGTAGGATTTTTCAATTATATTCTCTATAAGAAGATCCTCAACCACTTTTCTGGCTGTTTTGTAATTGGACTCAAAATAGGTTCTTACATGCCCCTCTGTCTTGTTGATTCCTCTTATAATCTCCCATTCACTTTCAAAGATTCCGTACCCCGCAACAAACCTCTGGTATTCTCTTTTTCCGTCAAACACTTCTACCTTAAGACCCGGTTCTTTTTTAAGATTAAAAAGATATTTTCTGAGGGCACTGTAGCCTATCCTCTCTCCATTTTTTTCAAGGGGAAGATTCTTAATATCATTATCATTAAATTCTCTGTAGAATATGCAATAATTAAAATATTCGATACTTTCAGTGCCTCTGCTTTCGGAACTACCGCCGATTCCCCTATTGCTTCCGATTTCGCCGGTGCCGATTTCGCTATTGCTGCCGATTCCACTGCCGGTGCCGATTCCACTGCCGGTGACAGTTTCACCGCCGCCTCCAATCCCACCGCCGATGTCGATTCCACTGCCGGTGCCGATTTCACCGCCGCCTCCAATCCCACTGCCGCTGCCGTCTGATGCAGAGATATCTCCGCTGTTAGTCCCAATAGAATTCCTATTTGCAATATCCGCAAAACTCCCGACTTCCGTCGCACCTTCATCCCCCGTCATATTATGCTTAGCCTTTCTTGCGCAGAATCCGGTAAGCATATATCTGTAATTATCCTTAACATGCTCATCGGAAAGTCTCCACTCCACAAGAGAATGAATGGTTGTACTTCCCTCATTGGTTCTGAAAAGCTTTTCCACCGGCTGTTTATCATCAAGGGTACAGTTCGGTATCATGTTTTGAAGAAGAAGCAGCATAAGCACGCTTTTTCCTCCACCGTTTGCCAAATCATATATTGAATTTTTACATGAGAACCTCATTAAAAAATCATCATAATACTGGGTTCCGAAATTATACTTTACATTATTTACTCTGACTCTGTTTATATGCGGCATTTTATAACTCCTTTTCCGTATTCAAAAGCTCATACAGCCTGCTCTTGTTTTCCTCGTAGAATCCCGTAACTATCGCCTTGAATCTCTTTTTCGGATAATATCTTTCCATATTCTCAACCATAAGATCCTGCTTTACGAGAAAATTAAGTGTCATCTTTACCATTCCTATTCTGGAACCTTTTCCCGCCTTTGCGGTACTGCCTTCACTTACAACCATAGGCAGATCCTCCCAGGCAAGCGCAAGCTCCTTAAAACTTCCCTCTTCAACCACCGACATATCAACTATAGCCAGCTCATCTACAGATTTTTTTAAAATATTATCCGTAATCTCTACGATATCATCTACCTTTATATAATCATTATAGGTCACGCTGTCTGTTGAAGCATAAAACCACGTCATAATATTATAGATAATCAAATAGCAAAGATACAGCTCCTTATTAAGCCTTACTCCGATCTCCCTTTTCAATTCATCATTGGTATATCCGAATATCCTGTTATTATCCCCTGGAGACACATATATACTGTCTGAGTATTCATAAACACTGAGGTTCATCTTTTTAAGCATCGATGTCGCAATATCATACACCTCGGAATTATCATTGAACTCCTCATATAAAGCCTTTGTTTTTTTATCATTTTTACCGATTTCGTTTCCGGTCATAAGTGTTGTCACTATATCTATGGCCGTATCCATGTTTTTATTGTCCATATCAGACTCCTTAAGATTTATCGCTATTTTCCTATAATTTTTCTATCAGATTTAACGCTGTTTTTCTATTATTACTCTATTAGATTTATCGCTGTTTTTCTATTATTACTCTATTAGATTTATCGCTGTTTTTTCTGTATCAAGCCTTCCCGGATTTTGTTACTGCTTTTTCCATTTTGTTCCACAATCCCGGAATCGCAGTATCATACACCACAGCAATCAATATCGTCATTATAAAAGACAGTATCAAAAAAAGCGTTACCGTATCTCCGTTCGGATGCAAAATTCTTTCCATTACCATAAAAGAAATTCTTTGCAAAATAAAAAAGCTGAATGTATGTTTCCCCATAAAATCCAAGACTACGCTTTTCAATGAAACAAACGACATTCCCACCATAACAAATGCCACAAAGAAGATCATTACAAAATTATATACCAACTGATTATCTCTGAATCCTGCCAATGCCACAATCCCCAGCACCGACAATACTCCGATTATAATTCTTTCTTTTACGCCCGGCTTTATCTTATCTGCAAACACAGCAACCCATGCTCCGAAAACATAACACAATACCGTATTGTAAAATCTTCCCGGAAGAAACATTGACGCAATCGCAACATACATAAGCCCTTCTCCCGTAAGCACCGACAACATTGAATATTCATCTTTTGTAAATCTTACAGCTATATACGTCATACAATACAAACTTAATATTGCAAACATATACCAGTTACTGTTTCCTACCGTAGTAAGCCCTATAAAACTTCCAAGAATCTCTGTTCCGGTTCTTTCATTTCCCAGTATCAGATTAACTATCAAATACATTACTACTGCTGCGTCAAAATAAAAAAGTGTTTTTAATATACGATGCACCGGGAATTTCTTAACATAGGTTTCTCCCTGTTTCAAAACTTGTCTTATACAACCGTATCCGCTGAACGCAAGATACGTTGTAACAACAAATTGAGATTTATGAAGAGGCGTTGCGGTATATATTTTGCAAAAATAATTGCTTTCGATATTTTCTATATATCCCACAGAGTGAGACAAAAATATAAGAATTGCAAAAATCGCATTTACGCTGCTTGTTGCCTCACGGGACAATACAACACCTGAAGTGTTTTTTCTCAATGAAACCAATACAATTATAAATAAAGCAACCAAAAAAAATATCATTCGTCAATAATCCTCCGTAAAAACTCACCCATCTTTTTTCTTGCAATTTTTCCTTCTTCACTTTCGGAAATATCAAATATATGCCCTACACTTTTTTTATAATCCTTATCATATATAACCCTTTCGGTTTCAACCCCCAACTCTTCAAGCTTGTCTGCCATACGTACCGCCTGATCCGTAAAGGTTGCTCTGTTACCGTCGCATATAAACGCAGCAGGAAAATCTGAATTCACATAATTAATTACACTTGCTTCCTCAGCTACGTCTTTTCCTTCTGCCGCATCCTCATTAAAATAAACTCTTCCCATTTTGTAAAATATATAATCCGTTTTTAAATCACCTGTTATTCCGAATCTCTCACAATCCAGCAATGCGCATCCAAGATAAACACCCTTCAGGCTATCCTTTGACATTACGGGCTTGATTCCTGTTTTTGATGCATATTCCGAATTAGTCTGAATACATGCAAACTGGGCCGCAATCTGACCTCCCGCACTGCATCCGCCTACGACAACATTATCCATATCAATATCCAATTTATCTACATTGTCATACAGATATTTTACTAACTCATTTACCTGATAAACCGGGGTAGGATATGTATATTCCGGAGCCAATGCATAATCCATGGAAATAAAAACATACCCGCTATCAAGAACAGTTTCCGCAAACTCTGTCATTCCGTCAGCATCATCCGTTCCCGATTCTGCAATATTCTTATCTCCATATACGTAGCCACCGCCATGAATGAATATGAATACCGGCTTGTCTTCAACTGCATCATCACAAAAATATATATCCATGTAGCTTGCCGGATATTTATCACTATAGGCCACATCCTTTATAATACTGTATTTGTCACCCCAGTTCTCCGATTTCAATCGAACCTTTAATTTTGACGTGTTATCTGATTCTGATTTTATATCTGATTCCGATTTTATATCTGATTCTGGTTTTATATCTGATTCCGACATCACTTCCAATTTCGACATTGCTTCCACTGCTTTATTTTCCGCCTTTCCCGTACCCGTATACTCAAGATACATATTTATAAAGATTTCAGGTTTTATCTCCCACAAAATAAGTGTCCCAAAAATCATACAAAATGCCGTCAAAATAAGAATCTTTATAATTTTTTTAATGAATTCATGTCCTTTTTCTGTTAACATCTGAGCTCCTAAGTTTTATAAAAACATCCCCTAATCTGTCTATGCGCAAACTATGATGTTCATATTAATAAATTCGCTGTCTCCCGTCTTGACAAGTTCCCCCGTCGATTCCAGACAAAAATCTACAACTTCTATTTTTCCTTCTTTATTTTCTTTACCTTCTTGCTTTTCTTTACCTTCTTGCTTTCCTTTACCTACTTGCTTTTCTTTATTTTTCTTGTTATTTCTGCATTCTTCATACACACCGCAAATCAAAGGATCCATAAATGTATCCGGCTTAGCGATAATTGCTTCAATATTATATTCCTTTTTAACGCTTAAGTTTACAAGAAATACATAAAGGTCATTATTGTTTTCAATATTTTCTCCATATATACCTTTAAGATATTCAACAAAGCCCTTGAAGCTCAAATTATCCGATTCTTCATTCCCTGAGATTTTACTCTCATTTATATATTCAAAAAATCTCCTAAGTATAACCTTTATATTATGATTGATTCTCTTTTCCTCAATCTCATCCGGATATACAAAGTCTTCATTCACTTCATCCTTTTGCTTTTTCTCATTTTCTCCCTCATCATTTCCTTTTATATTAAATACATAATCGGTGACTCCGGGATAGAAGCTTTTATTTATCTTTGGCATAAAAAGCGGCTTCACAAAGCTACCCAACACGGCTATGTTATTCTCAGGAATTTTCTCCATAATTCTCTTAAAATCCATCGAGGATCTTATTCCTCTGATCTTTCCGTATTCTATAGCTTTATCCACTTCTTTTTGAAGCATTATGCAAGCATTGAGAAGCTTTGAATGCTTATTAATTGCGATATTTAATTCCCTTTCAAGATTATAAACATCCTCGTATGCTCCGTTCCCGCTGTTCATATTCTTCAGAACTTTATCTATAAGTTCTCTGTTTTTATTAAAAAGCTTTTGCTCCTCTTCAAACCATTTAATCGTATGCTCATTAAATTCCTCGTACTTCTTTACTCCGAGAAATACGTCATTTTTAAGGATGTTTCGAATTTCATCCTTCTTAAGAATCAAGGCATCCACCTCGTTATTAATCCTTACGACCACATCAGTTCCGCCTTTAAAATTCCTGGTGGAAATCATTTTTTCAAGGAGAATCTGAGACAAGGTTATTCCTCTTTCATCTCTTACCTCCTTGGTGTCCAGATAAAACTCCAAG
>Ga0065711_1043903_pt1 | contig 14442 bp, 12 predicted proteins | sample Hoacrofraction12_FD_59098 | JGI IMG/M metagenome (GOLD analysis project Ga0065711, IMG submission 59098) | Hoatzin crop microbial communities from Cojedes, Venezuela - Epithelial fraction 12 v2 (version 2) | ecosystem: Host-associated > Birds > Digestive system > Esophagus > Crop | place...
TTGTTTCAACTTTGCGAAACTGTTTCAGTGAAAGTCCTTGGAAGGGCTCTGGCAGGCAAGTTGAATATCAGACTCCCCTTACCCCCCCCCCTTTAACGCGACACTAACAAGGACTGCTCTGAGCTCAAATGTAGATAACAAGGACTGGTGCAAGACAGGTGAACGAGACAGGGACTGATAAGGAGTGATAACCAGAACCCTACTGTCTATAAGAAGCACTCCTCTAGCTGAAAGTGGTTTTGTGGCTTGGAACTCAGCCAACAGAGACAACTCAGCACTTTTGGGCCAAAGGTGAAAAGCATGCAGCGAGGAAGACTACAAGCCTTCGCAAGGAAGAGTACGAGTCTTCATCCGGAAGACACCCACAGATGACCACCAGATGACATTACGCAAGCACGAAAGAGGGGTGGAGTATGATAATGAATTCCTGGAAATAATTATAATAATCATGCCCATTCCCAGAACTAATTGTAATAATCCAACCCACTTAGATAAACTTTGTAATAAATAGGTGCATGCTTGGTGACTCGGTGCGCAAGTTACGAGGAGCGATCCCCCTTGCACCTGGCTCTGTAATAAACGTACCTGCTTTATAACTCTGTGACTTGTGGAGTTTGTTTCTGCATGTCAATACCACTTCAAGTAGTCCAGCGGCAGTTTAAGGCAATTTCATGAGTATATTGTTTATGTAAACTCTAGTACTTTGCTCATCCAGCAGGGGGGCTTTGCCTCTCTGGCGGTATGAAAGGGGACATTTCTGTACCAGAATTTGGGACCCTAGCAGTCTGCAACACTGAGCCTCTCACCCTCAGGTTCAATGTGTTTAATACCTGACGTTTCATACTTGCTTGCTGCTAAAGTAGAAGTTTTCTCTTAAAGCAGACTCAGCAAATACACTGTTAGTTATGGTTTGCTCCATTAGATGAAGAATAACCACAAACAGAAGAGGGGTAACAAGAATGAAGGTGAGAACGTTTTGTGCAGAATGTGTTAAATTTGAGCCTGTAGTGAGTAATACTGTGTAATACTTAGCACACATTTAAATGAATCTGTGGTGGAAATCTGTTGTAATTATATAGGATGTTAAATACCAACAAAAAGCATGAGCATAATCTGGCAAAAGAACCTCAGTTTTGGTCAGCTTTGCTTTGCATTAACAAAATGCATTGTGTTTTCACCAATGGTGAAGTGTACTTTGGATGAAGTCAGTTAGGGCTGTTAAGATAGATGGCTCTGTGGGAAAAACCATTCGTCAGAACTGAAGAGTCATAGAATCATAGACTCATAGAATGGTAAGGGTTGGAAGGGACCTTAAAGATCATCTGGTTCCAACACCCCTGCCATGGGCAGGGACATCTTCCACTAGACCAGGCTGCTCCGATCTCCATCCAGCCTGGCCTTGAACACTGCCAGGGAGGGGGCAGCCACAGCTTCTCTGGGCAAACTGTTCCAGTGTTTTACCACCCTCATGGTGAATAATTTCTTCCTAATATCTAATCTGAATCTGTCCTCTTAGTTTATAGCCATTACCCCTTGTCCTATCACTACACACCCTTGTGAAAAGTCCCTCTCCATCCTTCCTGTAGGCCCCCTTCAGCTACTGGCAGGCTGCTCTAAGGTCACCCCGGAGCCTTCTCTTCTCCGGGCTGAGCAGCCCTACTTTTGACCTGCTGATTCTCTTCCCATCCCGCTGTGGGGGAGTAAGTGAGACACTGTGTGGGGCCTAGCTGCTATGATGGTTAATCCACAAAAGCAGGTTTTACCAAACTGCCACAACAGAGTGTATTGACACTTAGATGGCTTTGTAGAATGCCTTATTTCAATGAAACATTGGGAAAAAAAAGGTGTATTTAAAATAAGCATGAATTTGAAGATTCAAAGTGCAGGTTTACATACCTAATTGAGTCTTTTTAGCTCATAGTAATATCGAAAGAAGAGGACTTATCTTACGTTACCTTGGTCTGATTTTTCAGCACCTATTTAAAATGCTTTTTCCCAAGACAGATGCCTTGTAAGTTGTTTGTTCTCCTTTGTTTTTCTGAAGCTTTTCCAGTTCTTGTTGAGCAGGTTTTACCAGTCAGTAAGAAATTGCAGCCAACACTTCTGTCTTTGGCTCTTGACAGGTGGCTGTAAAGTGATGAGTCTGTCTTGAGCAACAGTTCTCCTTTCTGCCTGAATTCATAGAAATACCTTTTGGCATAAACTAATACAATCACGCAGGAAAGGCAGTCTTAGTAACAGGCTGAGCTAACATAAATATGCCCACGGGGCAGTTAGGTCAGCTAAAATATAACACTTGATATAGGATAATTATATATAAGACAATAATATTCTAGGGAGCATACTGCTAAATGCTTTGGATCATCTGTGCAGGCCTTTGGAAGACCTCAGTGTTTTCAAGGAGAAACAGGTTCTTAAAGGCAACATAAGCTAAAGGTTCAAAATGAAAAGGCAAACTGAACAGATTTCAGTTTATACCATTTAAAGTTTCGGTGCTGGAGGCACTGAAGCAAGACTTCAGCTGTACAAAGATCCTCCCTATAGTGCAGAAGACTCACCATGGAAATTACAGTTTCATTTTTGATCATTTTCTGTGACATATGTGCATCTGTCTTATTAATTGTTTTGTCATTACCCATGCAAAGAACCTTCTCTTCCTTAGTTCTTGGCATTTAAACAACCTTTCTCTATTTCTTTCACTGTTTCTATATGTACTTCTCAAATTTACCTAGATAATATGATGATTCGTCTTTTAGATTGGTTGGTTGTTTACCCCAGATCTATGTGGCTCTCTTAAGTGTATAATCTGATAGGAGTGGATTGATATATAAGAAAGGTAGTCTCAGTATTTTATTTTGCACCTCTCAAATTACAGACAAGCCTATTTTAATATTACTTCTTCACTCCTCTGTGCTTCTTAAGCAGCTCTGTAGAGGCTGGATAGCTGAATGGCAGTTTGCTTGAACTGACATATCTACACTGACATCCAAAGAATTCAGATTCTGCTGTGTTTCAGTCTAAAGGAAAAAAAAGTCCAGCTTCCTCCAGGTGTGGATGAGAGCTGACTGCAATTCCAGTACCTGCGATAATCACCAGAACCAGATATGCCCTAAAAATTAATTGCTGGGTTTTTGTTGATTGGGATAAAAATCATCTGTGTTAGAAAAAAATTATATCTGTCATATTTAATGCATTTTGCATATTTTAATCTATTTCAAACCAGAAATTAAGGGATATCAGGGTGGCATATTAGTGTGTGCCATTTTTTGATATTATATGGCTAATGTGCTGTGTAGTGCATATATTTTTATGAGAGAATTCTCCGTCATAAGTCACTTGATGGCATGAATAGTCAGCTCAGCTGAGAATTGAATGCAGATATTTCAGACATCTTGTTTTACTTCTAATAAAGCAGACGTCTGTTTAAAACTTGACTCCTCGTCAATTAATGGTTGCCACAAATGTAAATGGATACAGATCCGTGCTCCTAGATGGTATGTAAAGAGCACTGACATTCATGTACACAGACTCTGAGCTGATGTAAATCTCAGTACTTAAGTCAATAGAAGCATAGAGACTTATGTTCACTAGGGCTACAGCCCAAAGTGTATGCCCTGGAGAGATTGCTATTTATGGGAAGTAGCATAAAGCAGTGAGATTTAAGGATGATCAGTACAAATCTCTTCTATGAAAAAACAGTCAGCTGAAGGAGAAAAGCTGGTGTGTGGAGGAGATGGTTTGGAACTGAACTGCTGACAAATGGTGAAGAGGCCAGCATTGACTGAAGTGGCTTATGAACAAGTACAAAATCTCTAGGTGAATACTGACTCATTGAATAAGCAGATAGCACTGAACAAGAAGGAAGACTAGAAAAGGACAGAATTAGGTGTCATGTGGCAGACTGGTACCCCAAGGGGCAGCTGTGGAATCGTGATCCTTCCTGCAGGAACAATCTAGTGACTATCATGCCAAAAGGACCTGTGCCATGTACATACTTCTCAGTCTTTTCTGCCAGTTCCTATGTCACATGCCCAGTAGCATGAACTGCTATTGACCCAACACTGGGAGGTGAACATATCTTAGTGTTCTGGATACTGTGGAAGAAAGACAAATAGAGATAGGAATTTGTTATTATAATCCTTAGAAATATGAATCTGCCCTTAAAATGTTTGCTAATTATGGACAGTATCAAGACTTTTAAAAAGGATGTGTGTTATTCTTGTTTTCTTCTGATGAATATATATGGCACTGTTGTGGTTTAACCCAGTAGTCAGCTGAAATAAGCACCCAGCCATTCACACCCCCTGGGATGAGGGAGACAAGCAGCAAAGGAAAGTAAAACTTGTGGGTTGAGATAAAGACAGTTTTATAGCATAGCAAAGGTTGAGAGAATGACAATCAATAATGATGATAATAATAATCCATAAACAACCCAGTGATGCAGAATGCCACCACCCGATGACTGATACCCAGCCTGCCCCCGAGCAGCGATCGCTGCCACCTAGCAAACTCCTACAGTTTATCTACTGAGCATGACACCGTATGGTGTGGGATATCGCTTTGGTCTGTCGGGTCCCCTGTCCTGGCTATGTCCCCTCCCAACCTCCCGTGCACCTGGCAGCATGAGAAGCTGAAATGTCCTTGACTGCTCAGCAAGAACTGAAAACATCAGTATGTTACCAACATTATGCTCATCCCAAATCCAGAACACAACACTACACCAGCTACCAGGAAGAAAATTGACTATCCCAGCTGAAACCAGGACAAGCACCTACTTTTCTACATTTGTTTAAAACTTAACCTTGAAGGAAAACTCGGTACAAATAATACAAAGTTTTCATTTATTTTGCTATATAAATATAGATTGTTAGCTTTAGACTCCTTGTAGTGACGATTTAAAAGGCTTGTAATTACCTATACTTTTTATAAATTTTTTACAAATTATGTTTCTGAATCCAAAGTATTGTCTGTATTTTCTCCTATTATAATTTTTTACTCATTCAAGTGATGTTTTATTCATAAATAAGAATAATTGTCCTGTTGTGCCAGATACGTTGTCTTTTCACACTCCTACACACTTTCAGCTACAGATACTATCTTCACCATTTCACAGAACTTCACAGCATGCTTATAGTTTTTCTTTCCAGCCTTATTACCTTCTTTGTTTGGTTTTGCTTGAATGGTGCTCTGTGTTATAGCAGAAGCAGTAACCATGTTGAACAGTCATTGTACACTAACAATAGTGTAAGTGCCTTGTTTTGATAACCATGTGGGTTACAGGAGAGTGACTCAAGGTATCAAGTTCTGCCATAGAACCTCCAGACCTTTGTGAAGTAAACTCACTTGTCCCACTCATTTAATTTATTCTCGTTAGCACATTGATCATTCTTCATCTTATAATTTTCTGGCATCATGAAAGCATGGCAAGGTGTTACTGTAATCTTGATAAAGATCGTTTCTTCTAAATATAGCAGTGTGTGTGGAACAGCTGACTTCGAGAATGTCTGCTGTTGAGAATGTGTTTTAACTGTTGGGATGTGTAAGCTGGCTCATCTATTTCTTGAATCGCAGTCTGAAAATACTCACATTTCAATTTAAACTTGTGATTGTATCAACAGTGCAAAATCTTGCAGCTGTGCCTGGCTGTTTCTGATTAATTTGCTGTAAAAATAATCTAAAATTCTGGATTTCATTCAAATGTGAAACAAAATAATTTCCAAAATGTGAAACCTTTTATGATATGGAACTTTCTCCTGGCCTGGCCTGGTGAGTTGATTGGAAGGTCTCATCCTAATGAATCCAGTTATGTATTCTTTCATTTACCCTGGGCAGTTAGAAAGTACCTATTTAAAAAATAAGGTGAAGAGAAATGTCTGGTCTAGCATTTATTTGGATAAAGAAGTGTTGCTTGTAAGTAGAATTAATACACCTGTATGAAAAAAGTCTTGGTAGACTGATCACAGATCTCAAAATTTCTGAAATAAAAGGCATCTCTTATTCCTAGTGTCTTTTTATAAATCTGAAGCAGCTGCACATAGTCTTTTTCCCTCTGAATAATCACTGAGCAGCTGAGAACAATATTACAATGTATTGTAAAATTTTCCTTGTCTGGTTGAGAACAAAAATCAGATTAGTTATCGGTTGCAGTCACTGAAGAGTTTGTCATTTGCTCATTTATATTCTTCCACATAAAAAAGGGCTGTCCATCCCCTGCTAAATCCTGCAGATTAAGAATATTTTTTAATATTGTGGCATTACCCTTTCTGTGTTCAATCACCAGTTTTTACTCCTCTGAACTGTGACATGAAGGAATATACCAATGCTCTGTGTTTTAAACAATATTTTAATGACGACTTTACTTTAATGGTTGGAAAAGCATTTCTAAAATTAAACTAGGAAATTTAGAGAAGAGAATTTAAATTCTTTTCAAAAGCTTAAACCTTGCAGATGATAGTACTACACTGGCTGTTACAGCATAGCATTAGCTGAAGGATTTCTATACCTTCTTTCAGCATTAATTTACATGTGAACCGGGGATTTGAAGTATTAGATTTTCAGTGTTGGGCACTTAGGTTGTTACAGAATCTAAAAGTACAGTATTTTATGTTGTGCGCCAAACTACCAGGCAGTATTCATAGTGCACATCTTCACACTCTTAGAGTTAATTGAGAAAATCAGATATATTTGCATATACAGGTTATCTGCTCTTTCTTACAGACTGTGTTGATAGATGGTATCCAAAGCACCGTATCAAACAGCTTTGTCCCTGCCTCATGTACTCTGCAGCAGGTTGACTATGAAGATCTTTACAAGTAAGCTGAATAATCCATTCTAAATGTGCAGTCACTAACAATTGTACATGTGGCACTTAGGGATGTGGTTCAGTGGTGGACTTGGCAGTGTTAGCTTTACGGTTGGACCTGATGATCTTTAGGGTCTTTTCCAACCTAAATGATTCTGTAATTCTATGATTCTGTTTTGGCTTTCAATAAATTAAACTAATGTGACTCAACACTGTATTTCCACCTTACCTTTTCTAACAAGATTTATATGTGCTGTAATGTTTAGTGGGTTATTGAAGAACAGTGATTTATTTTACCATGAAAGAGCTAGGTGTATTAAAAATCAAGAGACAATCTAGTAGAAAATACGAAGTACAAATTTAAAATACTTAGCTCAGCAGCAACCTTTAACCCTGTAGAAAATCTTGCACTTCTTGTAAAATAATAAATTATTCATGTTTTCCCTGAGGTGCTTCTTTTAATATAAATGACTTTTTTTCCTCTTTGGGAATATAAAGGATAATTTCCATTTATAGAACCAAATTAAAATGCAAAACAATGTCAGAAAACTTTTTCTGGTCAAAAGCTGACTGCATTTCATATAGGTCAGATAAATCTGTAGACGAACGAGAAGATTCTAGCCTCCCTGTAGAAGATTCTAGCCTCCCTATAGCTGGAGAATATTACAGTCAAATATGTTCTGTCACATTTAAGAGAACCTGTACAGTTGAGCTGGTTTCAGTAGAGGTAATAAAGAGAGCCCATGCCATAAGCTACCCAGGAATGCTTCCAGTGTAATGTTATTTGAATTTGGATGGTTACCATCCGTGGAACGGGAAGCTTTCTTTTAGAAAAGGCAATGTGAGATATCACTGGAGCAAATGGTAACTTGTGAGGTGGAGGGCTACAAGATGTCACTGTTGGGATTAAAGGTGTAACCAGTCACAGATTTGTTAAATCCAGTGAGGGGAAAGGGGAAGAAAGTCCAGAAAGGGAAGAGTTTGCATCAAATGGCTTTTAGAGTTGTAAAATGGAGGCCAAAATTTAGATGCTGGACTCCTGTACCGAATTAGCAGAGACAGCGAGCTCCTCTCGGGCACTTCTGAGATGGACTGTGGTGCTGGTGTTTTCTGAGCCACCGCAAAGGAGAGTCCAATTCTGTCCATGCACACCTGCAGGAGGTTTTGGTGTGTGTGAGTGGATTAAAGGACAGGGGGAGTCCCAGCACTGCAGCCTGCTGCAGGGCAGGTTTGAATTCAGGAGTCACAGCTGAGAGCCTGAAATGAGTTACCTGCCCATCACGCACGGGTGAAGCTTCGATAGCTTGTTAGGTATTCCTAACTCTCCTAACTTCTTTTTTCCTTTTTTTAATTTTTTTTTCCCCAGTTGCCTTGGATTTTCTGTTTTTCAGCTTCTGTTTACTGAACTTTCAGATTTCATGAGCCAGGGAAGGAAAGCAGGGAGGGAAGGGGGAGAAGAAAGGGGAAAGAAGAAAAGGAGGGAAGGGTAAGGAGTGAGGAGAGGGAAGGCGAAAGAGGAGAGGAAAAGAGGGGAAGAGAGGAGGGGAGAGGCCAGAAAAGGGAATGGAAAACAGGAAGTCAGTACAAAGTACAGAATAACCAGCTTTGAGCAGTTCCAGTTACTGACTTTGCGATAGAATAATTTTTTTTTCTCGGACTTGGTGGTATGGTACTGAACGTCCAAAGACAGACGGTCTTTGGTTAGGCGTTTAATAAGCTGCCCAAAGTGGAGCTTCTGTTACGGACCTTGCACTGTTACACTCTCTCAGCTCTGAAGGTAAATTTCGAGGCTTAACCCACGCTGCAGTGGGCCATGCTAGCCACATGGGGGTGTGTAGAGAAAGCAATAGATGGAGATGGTGCTTAAAAAGGTAGGATACCGGTGAAATCACAAAGTTTGAGATTTGCTTCCTAGTTCCTGTTCATTCCCCACCACAGCTGGAGACCGGTGGGAGAGCTTCTTGGTGACCTCCTGCTCGTCTCTAATGAAGCTGGCTGTCAGCCAGGCTAAGCTTGGCCACTGTGTGCCAGGCGAAATGTCTCAAGTCCTCAGTAGTGATCTGCAGAGCACAGAGACATCCCTGCTAAGCACTGGCCGCTTCTAGAGCCCACAGCAAAGGAGAGACTCTGCCCAGGTGTTGAGGTGTCTGAGTTCATGAGGACAGAGGGCTAATCAAATTTGTGCTGGAGATGGGGCAGGGGAGTGGACGGAGGTGCTGCCTAGGTGTTGTGCCAGAAGTGGTTTAGAGGAGTCTAAACTTCTTGTTGTACTCATTTATTTCACAGGTGACTTCTAAATTATGCTACGGTAGTCAACAGTTTGTTTAATACTGAGATGTAAGTAAAACACTGTAAGTGAAAACGTTTTATAATTCAAGTGATACCTTCAAAAATGTCTACTGAAATAGAACTGTAAACTCAATGGTCACTGTTTTTACTGAGCAAAAAGAGATCTGATATTGCCAGCATACGTTCCTCATCCAAAACGATTCTGAGTGTGGCTTAGCGCGATGTTTGAGTAAACCTGCAAACCCCTGCTCTTCCTGATAAACTACTTCTTGTCCTACAGTCGTCTTCTGCTGTCAGTGGCAAAGGTAGCATGTATAATGTTACCTTCAGTAAAGCACTGAGATAGTACATGTGTAATGGAATAACGCCACATGTAAGCAACTGGTTTAAGGGGCTGCTGTCCCCTTCTTCCACTAGTAAACCGATCTTTTGAGAAAAAAGCAGACAGGCTTCAGAGCATACAGCAGTTTCTGAAAGCTGAAAGAGTCTTTGTCATGAGTATTTGGAACACAAGCAAGCTTGAAATGTGTTGTCCAGTGGAAGTTCTAAAATGCAATGATTTCAAGAGTCAAGAAACTCCAAATAGCCTTACCAAAACATTGTCTGCAATGCCTGGTTCAGAACTGTTGTCAGACAGTTCAGAAGAAAATGCTTGCTGTCTAAAATGGGCTCAAGGTGCTGACAACATTTGATGAAAATCAGAGCATTCCCAGGAAACAGTTTGATTCTTAGCAAACTGAAATTTCTGATACAGCGGGTTCCGTGAAACTTTTTAGGCAGCTCTGGCAGGAAGGGTGTGATGACAGTTTGCTTTCCTTGTGTTTGTTGAACACTGTGTGGTCCTTGGTTCCTGATAGCATGAGGGTGTTGTGTTAGCTATGAGTTTGGATGATGAATGTCAGTTCAGAAAGGGTCCTGTAATATGTATCTGGAGCTTATACCCACGCTTTTACATAGAACTTGAAAGTAGAGTAAAAGTTAGAAGTAATTTAATACCTGTAAGTTCTGTTTGCGCTGCAGATCTTTTTCAAGGGTATTTAAGCACTTGGTAGGAACACTCTATTTTGAACATCACAGGTGCCAAGTCTCTTTGAAAATACAGCATTTTGGATTACACAAGTGCTTCTGAACAAACTGCATATTCAGAGCTATGAAGTAGCCAGCACACATGTCCTGCTGTTTTCTGCTCTATGTTTCACCCTGGTGGAATTGCTTATCTGTCTCCACCGGGCACTCAGAAAAGTGCACTTTCCTTGTCTGAAGCACCTCCATTGGGTGGACCACCTGCCAGAATGGCTGGTTTTAGAAGTAACTTTTTCACAACTGAAACGTTTGTCTGGAGAAGATTACTCTGCTTATTACTGTCACCCTACCAGGAGTTGGAAACACCTTGTTATATACCAGCTCGCTTGGTGACAAGCTTTTAAACTCATCTGTGTTTCTATTTGCATTGATACGTGGAAGTGAATACATATATTTTCCTGCTTTCCTAGATAACTTTCCCTTAACCCCCCAGGGTTTCTCTGAAATCTAACCTGTTCTGCAGAACTGCTAGTATTCTGAGATTGCATATTCTGGTTCCTGACTGTGTGTGTATTAAGGATTTTGTTGCTGTGTTGCTCCAGCTGTTTGACCTCATTATGACTGAGCAAAGAACAAATGAGAAGAAAATATTTACTAGTATATTAGTTATCGCTGGAAAGTTTTATTGCTAATGAAATACCTCTTAATTAAATGTTCTCAATGCATCTGACTTGGTAATGTTGTAGGAGAGTTGCATTACTGCAGGACTTGCATGGCTTCTATCAGGCGGCTGTGAGTCATCCTGTTCAAGTACACCACAACAGTGGTCCCAGAATATTTGAATGATGCAGATTACTAATATGAGAAAACTTTAAAGTGTTTATGGAGAAAATTAATGGAGGTTTCGTATGGCTGAGAATGTATTAACGGCACATGGGGTAGTACATACTGTGGTCATATCTGTGTCACAGCTGCTCTGTTTCTGTTGCCGTTGTCAGACCTGAATATAAGGATTTTAGTAACAATGGTTTCACAGGCAAAAACATCTCTGGGGTGCATACAGATGTGTGCTGGTGTGTATTACTTCCTTCCTGCTTTTGTTTCCAATACTGGTAAAGTTTAGAGCTTCCCAGATACAGACATATAAAAGCAAGTAATAAGTATTTGCTAGCTCCATTTCATGGTGGAGGGGTTAGCCAGTGCTAAGAGCAATTTACATAGTATTAACAAATACAGCATTTGCTGTTGATAGCAAATTAAATTATTTCCTCCATTACTTGGTCAGATTTAGTAAGCATGTATTATACTCATTTACTGAGCTGGGAACTGAAGAATAAAAAAGGTTTAGGGAAGAATTGTTGTTCCCTCTTAGTGAAGTAGGTAGCTGTTGTGGAGAATTCCACCTCCCACACCAGGCTTTGTTAAGAGGACATACTCCCTGAAATGGCAGGTTTTATTAAAAAAGGCACTGAAACTTCCCCTCATGGGTTACATGCCCGCTATATATTGTTCGTAGCCAAGGCTTTGCTTAGAAAGGAATATGTATTCACTCGGTGTGTACTCACACTGTAAGACTGTACCAGAATGAGGATTGCTTGCCAAAATGCAAAGCGTGCGTGCTGAATGCCAAGTGAAGTTTGTCGATAGAAGAGAATTTCTCTGTTGGAGGTGAGGTGAACGAGAACCTTGCTGTAGTTTCTGGCTTGACAGTGTGGTTAAGGTGAAGCTGTGCCATTCTGTCACTGTTCTGCTGGCAAGGAACAGCTGGCGGTGTGCCTCCAGATCAGACATTGGATGGGGCCTCGGGGCTGCTCAGCTGCATGGGAGGCGGAGAAACAGACGCGACCTGAGCCTCCAAAGGGTTTCTTGGAAAGAGATGGGGCAATCCGGGCAGGTTAGCCTCCTGGACAGTGAGACACCTGTCCTGGGTTTGGCCAGGACAGGGTTAATTTTCACCGGACTCCAGAAAGGAGCACAGCCCGGGGGGCTGACCCCACCTGGCCAAACAGAGCAGGGTATTCCATACCATGTGCCGTCATGCTGGGTTCCGGTTGGGGGGGAGCGGCGCGGTGGGAACTCACTCGCGGCTCGGAAGGGCTCAGCAGTGGTTCGGTCCGAGAGAGTGGTTCTGTTCTGCTGGTTTGTTTTGCGTATTCCCCTTTTTCTGTATCGTTGTTGTTCCTGTTCCCTTTGTTTGCTGTTCTGTTAAACTGCCCTTATCCTGACCCACCAGTTTCTGCCTGTTTACTTCCATTCTCCTCCGCACCCCAGCGGGGGGAGGGGCAGCCGTGTGGCTCTTTTGTTGCCGGCTGCAGCCAAAACCAGAATAACACCTTTGGTACAAATGGTTATTTCTAATGGCACCTGACATGAGAAAATCTAGGACGATTGCTTGATTTACGGGGTGGGACATTCTGAAATTGTTCTGTTCTGTTTATAACAGCTTCGCTGACTGCACCTCATCATTACCAATAGGGCCAAATCCTAAGCTGCAGCAAATCGACCTGCCAGCTGCAGAGTCTCTGGTCCTTGGTAGTCCTTGGTAGCTCATGTAAGTGAGAAATGATCGTGGGGAAGAAATATTGTCACAATTTTGTTTCTGAGAGATGGCCATACTTGGATGATAGAATTAAGGTTTGTTAAATGTGAGAAAAACTGTTGAGGCTTACCTCCTGAAACCTCAGTTTCTCAAAATTACTTCCCTCCGTATTTCAAGACCTGTTGCCAGCAGGTGTTTGAGGTTTGGGTTGTTTTTGTTTTTTCTTGTGGTTAGACACCTGATGAGTTGGAAGGAAATGTGGAAGTGAGTTTGTTGCAGAAAGATTGGCATAAGTCTTCTTTAAATCATCACTTACTTGGAATCTGACTCTGTCTGGGATGCCAGATTATTCAAAAAGCCATGTACCTGGAAGCTGCAGCTTTCTTGTCCAGTTTGAACAACGTGAAGTGTCCAGGGCCTGAGGAAATTTGTGTCTGCTTTCTTTGCTTTCATGGATCATTTTAAATCAACAGTACTGTGTAGCTGCATGTGATAATGTTTGGATCAATGTTCCAACCTGTTTAGGCATTATAGAAAACTGTTCCTTGTTACAGGCAGCACAAAGCCACGATCTATTGGGAGAAGAAGGACACTGAGTCTGCTTTGGACGATGGGGTTGATGAGACAAATTAGGCTTTGTGCTAGGCGCTGGATGGAACCTGAAACTTTTCCAGCTGGGGACAGCATACCAGTGAATTTGTGTTTCCATTATCCATATTGTTAAGGACACTTTTAAACCTTGTGTGTGATCGGAAACCCAGGAGTGCTGTGATCCTTAAAGAAGAGTTTCAAAGACATAAATGATGGCAAGTTCCCATCCATTTTATGTGTCAGAAACCTTTTAAAGAACAGTCCCTCATGCTGACAGCTTGGCACAGAGGGGTTTGCCATGGTGCTGGGTCTGGTGGCCACAAAGGGAGATGCTATCTTTGGAGGGAACGTGTCCTTTTCTGAGTATGGTGTTGGTGGAGGTTTGCTACTGCCTTTGCCTACCGTGTTTTTTCCTGTGCAACACTTCTTTAACTGTCTCAGCTAAGAGCACTGCCACAAACTTGCTTCACATTCCACTTGCCATTTTGCTTATTTCCCACTCTTTCTAGAACTGTCTCCTGATTTTTGCATTCCTCTTTTTTTTTTTCAGACCAATGTAATCCTCTCCTTTTTATCCAAATCTTTGTGGCTTAATTTTTTTGGTAAGCAGAATATTTATGCCAGTCGGGTCTGAGCAACAAGAAAAAGATCCAGTGGGAAGGTCACGAGCCTGTTGTTACTTCCAACACTGTCTCTGTCCAGTAGAGTAGCTGTTTTGTTTTTTTCCTTGCTCTTAGAGTTGGCAGTTCTTTTTCTGTATGTGAGGTTGCTTGCAAGCTCTGGTATGAAGAAACAAATCAATTGACAAGTCAGAAAAGAAACATGATTTTCAAGTGGATTTTAAAAATTAAATTGTGCCTTACCATATAAAATAAATTGTCCTAGTAATATGAAGATGTTACTCACTTCAAACTGTCTGGCTCAAATTTAGAATTTTCTGGTTTTGCTACAAGTCTGTATAGATTTGGTTCTTTTCTTGGGAGATCCCATACTCACTCTAAAATATATACTGCTATTTTTATTTTTGAGGTTGTAACAGAGTATATGTGTATATATCTATATCTATATTGATGCCGTGAAAAGCCAGAATTGAAGACTCAATAGTCGGCAGACTATTAAGCAGGTATTCTTTATTGCGGCGCCGGGCACACGGGGGATCTCTCCTCCAAACGTGTGCACCGAAGAGACACAGTTACTA
>Ga0065711_1043904_pt1 | contig 14442 bp, 8 predicted proteins | sample Hoacrofraction12_FD_59098 | JGI IMG/M metagenome (GOLD analysis project Ga0065711, IMG submission 59098) | Hoatzin crop microbial communities from Cojedes, Venezuela - Epithelial fraction 12 v2 (version 2) | ecosystem: Host-associated > Birds > Digestive system > Esophagus > Crop | place...
TGAACAAGCCCAGCTTCCTCAGCCTCTCCTCGTAGGGGAGATGTTCCAGTCCCCTCATCATCCTTGTAGCCCTCTGCTGGACTCTCTCCAGTAGCTCTTCATCTTTCTTGAACTGGGGAGCCCAAAAACAATCTAGTGTAGTTTGAGAGGGCATCCTAATTCTGATTTCTTGGCTGTAGATTTATGTGTGTATGTTAGTGTGTTTTAGGATTTGTTTTGACAATGAGAAAAATTGCTAAACTTGGATAATACAGTTATATGATGTTTTGAGGGTTTTTTGGCCTTTGATAACTAGATGAGGCGTGTGGTGCAAGTACCTGTTTCAGTGTGTATATTTTATGAAATTAGCTGTCCTACTGTTTATAGAATTTCAGAACTCACTTGGCTTAACTTGTCAGGAGTTCTCTCCAGCCATTACCAAAATGTGCTGTGGATTTCTTGATTGACAGGGGATACTTTCAAGATCTATTATAAAAGTCATGATTTGGGAGGAAGTCAGCCTCCTAAACGTAGTATGTTTTACTTTCAAATCATGTCTCTGAAGTATTGGGGTATGTGCAAGTGTGCGTGTGTCTTAGGATTTCTTTAAAAAATACTGTGTGGGTAAGGTCCTGCTGCCTACTTGATATACCTTCAGAAAGTTGTGGACTGTGTGATGTGGCCTACAAGTGTGTGTGGCTTAATAGCACTTCTTGGTGCAGTTGACACTTTTGCTGTCTGGTGCTAAGCTGCCTTAAGTCCCTTTAAGGCATTCATGACTTTAGAACGCCCCAATCACTTTTCGTTTCGTCTGTTTTCTTTTTAACAAAACCAAACTTACTTTGTAAAGTTTTGATTGACTTGCTAGATAGGACAATTTTTTTTAATTTAAAATCAAATTTTAAAATAATAGAATCAGTACGTTTATATTTCATTTGGAGTTAATGAGTTCACTAAATAGTATGATGATATTGTGAAGGTGACCTTGAATTCACATATAGGATAGGGGAAGTTGATGGTCTGAGCTATTTAAGTCATCTCTTAGCATTTGTAGCTACGCTATCGGATCATTTACTATAAACTTAAGGGAAGAGAGATAGACAAAGTCTTAGCAGGAGCTATAGAGATTTTACCTTTGAAGTTAGTATTCGGTGCTCCTTAATCCTGATCAGTCTTTTAAATCTGCTCTATGCATTCAATAGGAAAAGAAATACTAAATGATAAATCATAAGTATCAAAAAAGAGTGAAAGATAAATTGTAATCCTGTCTAAGACTCAGTTGAAGTGCAATATTAGTTACTGTGATGTATAATACATTACTTAAAATAAGCCAATGCTTGAATCCCCAGTTAATTTTCATTTAGGCAGCACACTTGCTTGGCTAAATGCACTTTTTGAATGTTGATTGATAATACATGTTTCAGTCAGACTTAAAGTGATTCTAGATATGAGCTGTCTACTGTGAGACATTAGTAAAAATGGCCAGTTTTTGTAGATGATTCCAAGTAGGAAAAGCAAAAATGGCATCAGTTTGAATGTATCTCAAGCATTCAACAGCAGTAGAATGTAACTTGTAATTTACTTACTAATAAGTTACAGGTGTTTGATTAAAGATAAGTTTGCATTATTTTAATGGTCTTTGAGTAAATGTATATATAGGGCTTTTTTTTTAGGCTTACATGTAATAGGGGTTTCATGTAGAGGTTAGAATACAGTATAATGGTTTTTATTGTAAAGATTTCTGAAGAGTTGCTGCTTTAGCCATGTTGTGTCCAAAGCTAAACAGTGGGGATCAAGTAGCAGATCAGTTGGTTTGCCTCACAGAATGAGCTTTTAAGTGAACATTGCATGTGATAGGAAACTTAGTGAGAGTCTTGAACTTTTATGCGTAACCACATCACCTTTTTTCCTGGCAACATTTGTAACCCATTGTCCTGGGGCCTGTGCTTGTATGTGGTGGTGCTGGTTTTGTTGTTCTGGTATAAAACCACAATTCTGGTGCAGCTTACTGTGTGTTGGATTGCTTGCTATGGTTCAGTGGAGTGAGCGCCTTTAAGCCCCTAGTCAATTGTATTGTGGATGTTCTGGAATGGTTTTTTGTTGGTTTGGTTTTGCGTGGTGGTTTTTTTTTTTTTAAAGATGCAGTATCTAGATGTGTAACTTTCTCAAGGATGTTGCTTCAGGCTGTCTAGTCTTGAAAGTGATGATGAAGAAATCACTTGCTGCTTATGGAGAAATTAGTCTGGACCAATAAAAATGAGTCTGAGCCAATCAGTTCTTGTGAAATTTGGAGAATTTGTATCTTGCCTTCCAAGATGCAGAATATTCCCTTAGTGTGCTTTACTAAGGCTCTTCAAAGTGAAAGCAGGTTATGTAGGTTAGGAAGGAGTGTCTCAAAACAACTCTGTGTAATTATATGTTTGGTTGAGGTAATTATTCTTTACAGTAAGTCAGAGCACAGTGTAGACAACAATATTGAAGTGTTGCTTCCCTAAGGAATATAGTGTTTTGTGGGGTTCTCGGGGTGGGGGTGGGGGGTTGGGGTGAAGGGGAAAAGAGAGGTGTCTGCCTGTGACATAATGATTCTGTAGGCATGAGTGTATGGGCTACAGACATCAATAATTTCAAGAGGGCCTGGGGTTTTAATTTCTCAGTCACTGGTTATTCTGCTATTCATTCTTTGGTTGGTTCTTCTATGGGTTTTTTTAATGCTAGTTCAGCAAATAGTCCCAGCAGAGATGTAAACAAATTCAGAAAACTTCATCGGGTCCTAATATAGAAAGTATAAGGATGTGCCTAATACATTGTTCAAAAGAACAACCAAGATGGTAAAATTGGATTGCTTGCTATGCACAGAAGAATCCTGTAAAGGAATGTTGAGAACAAGAAAAATCCAGGGTAACCAGTGGCAGGAGTTCTTTATTTAGTAAAGAAGGCTTCAAGAATTGGGACTGTTGAGTGCACTGATTAGGGCAACATCCTTCTGAACTCAGAAGGAATGTTTTCTCTGCTCTCATATTAAGTATTTGTACAGCCTGCTTCTGTGCAGTTTCAGAAGCAGTTTTGCTTGGTGTGAAGTAGATTTACTGAAGGCAGAGTATTTGTAAAAGCTGCTAAAATCCAAGAAGTCTGTACTGAGTACATGTGAACAGCAGTCTCCTATCTGCGTGCACCATCTCTCTTCCAGTCCTTCCCACACTTCACAGCCTTTCATCTTGACAGAACTAGGGTAATCCTGTTTCAGGTCAGGAGGTGTATTTGTCTGACGTAAATGCTGATGTATGCTAAATCTCAGGCTTTGACTTCTAGGTCTGCGGATGCACAGCATAAAGAAAAAGTATCTGTCAGTTTGTGTATGATCTTGTTTTAACAAGTAAAATAGACTTCCCGTTTCTCTTCCCTGAGTAGCAGAATGTTATTGTTAGGGAATTTTGAGGAGAGAAGGCTTTTGGCTTAATTGACATATTTACCCTGAAAAGGCACTTGACACTGCAAATTGCAGCTGAAATAGTTGATTACAACTTACACATGACTGGTTAATAGGACTTCACAAGAAATGCTGGGCAGTCATTAATTTTAATCTCCTCTCTATACGGTCCTCTGAGAAAATCCTAAAGCCGTATTACAAGTAAAAGCTGTATATAAGTTAATGACTTACCAAATACACTTTTTTCTTTTACCATTTTTGTTCTGATTCTAATGTTGCTTATAATGGGATATGATAATACAATTCCATTCAAAATTTGAATGGAATTAATCTGGTATTTTTTTCTTACCTGGCGTTACAAACATCTGTTAATTACCAGCTTCTGATTGGTCATTCATTTTCATGCTGTTGCAACTGTTAGTGAATTTTGCATGTGAGCGTGTGAAGCATTTGTCAGTACACGCTTTATTTTAAAAGCAGGTGCAGAGTAACTAGTAAATGTTCTTTCTACAGTATTTGATCGCTTATAGAACATTATTTGTTTTAAAGATGGGGACACCAGCGCAACAGAGAGTGGTGATGAGGTTCCTGTGGAGCTGTATACTGCTTTTCAACATACACCAACTACAATTACTTTAACTGCTACAAGAGTTACAAAAGTCAATGATAAGAAAAGGAAAAAAAGTGGAGAGAAAGAACAGAACATAGCAAAATGTAAAAAAGTAAGTGAATGTAATTTCTCTTTTTATAACTGTGTTGTAAAATTACAGCTATGTGACATCTCTGACCAAGAGACACTGGTTTTAAAAAGCAAGCTGTTGTTACTGATAATATTCTGCTACCTAGGTTTTCATTGAAATGCAATACTCTGCAGTAAATGGTACAGTCTGCCCTGCCTTCCCCCCCCCGCCGCCCCCCTTAATTCAAATTAGTATCTACTAACCATGAAAGCTCAGTTCTACAATTGAGGCAGAACATGGAGGAATTGGATTTACTGGACCACTTGGTATAGTTAGGGGTGGGGCAGAAAAGGCTTTGGATACCCAAAGAAGAATTCTCTGTCTGAGAGTCTTCAGTTGTTTTAAGTTTAGAGATGCTTGCTGTCAGTTGTCCTGATGTGTCTTCATGTCCATTTATTTGAGTCGAAATTGTGTGGAAGTATGCTGTCAGAAAGTTAGCTACTAAACTACTTTGGTAAACAGCATATTGACATTATAATGTTTAGCTGCAGGTGTAAACAATACAATATGTATGTGTGAAGGAGTAAAGTACATGACATTTCCTAAACTAACGAGTTTGTTTATGCAGTTCAGTTTCACTGGCTTCGATGAGAATTTTGTCCTTTAAAACTAGAAGTCAGAATTAGTTACCAGTATCTTTTTTTTTTTAATCTTAAGTAAAATGTTTCCTTTTGAATGAACAGTTTTGAGTATAAACTTACTACCGCATATTCTTCTGTTATCTCCCCACATTGTGTGAGATGATTTAAAGAACAAGATTTTGCTGTAGGGTGACAAACTTATTTGAAAAGTTAACATTATAGGACACCTATGACACCCACTTCCCCCTCCCCTCTTTCCACAAATAGTGTAGTGAAGGATGTGGGTGATTTACAGATTTGCCAGATAAGTATGGAGTGATCTGTAAGTAACTTTTCAGTTCCTTTGCCTTGAATTGTGATACTCTAGAGAGTCATGTTGTAATATGGGAGCAACATAAGGGTACCTGGGCTACTAGCTCTGACATCCAGTATGCTCTTAGTTTGGAATGCTGAACTGGTTTTTGAAATATATTTCATATGTATGATGTAACCTGTTGCCGCCTTGAAATTACAATGTAGTTTGTTCTGTCATTGTCGTCTTGCATGTTTTATTGAGAATGGTCCACACTGAAAAGCTGTTAATTTGTTAATAGATACTGAATTCCTTAAGAGATTTTTATATTTCCTCCAAAGAATATAAATATGTAATGTTGTTTCAGGCATTTCGAGAAGGATCCAGGAAATCTTCACGAGTAAAGGTAATGTGAGTTTGTTTGGGTTTTGTTTTAAACTTTAATTGTACAGTGCCGAAATAATATGAAGCATCAAGAGTGCAATTTGGGTTATGTATTAAACACTAAAATAATTTTAATAACTAATGTACTATATATGCATCACAGTAATTTTGATTTAAGGTGTGAGCACTACATTTTTATGTCCTGCAAAGTTAACAGAAATAGTGTAGTGTAAATTTTTATTCTGAAGATACTTGGTTTTCAAGAACCAGTGGAGGAATTAGGGCTAATTTGTGCTATGCAAGGGAGTAGAGCTGAGTGCAGACCTCACTTGATCTTAGTAGCTCCAGCTTTTCATAGCTCTAAGCAGCAAAAGAACAAAATAGCTATATTGCGTTTGAAATCTTAACTAGTGGTTCTGCTCTGTTATACCCCTGTGTATTTGTCTGGTGGGACTCAACTTGCTAGTGCTAGCATAGTTCAAGAAATTGTGTTGGGATGTCTACTGTGTAAGATTTTAGTGTTACAGCAGTCTTTTAAGTTTTCTGTGAGATAAAAATATACATGGTTTGAAAACTAGATATTTCCTGTAGTTTTATTTATTCTTGAATTATATAAAACCAAGTGGGACACAATTTGCGCTTCAGATGTATAAGATGTGACTTGCCAATAGTGAAGACAGAATTGAGGGAGAGAATCTCTTACTTTGTGCTTTTTGAATGTGGTGTTTGTAAGTTTCCATTATGTTTTTTCATGGTTTTCTTAGCATCACACCTTTTTTAATGCTGTTTGTGTGCGTGGTTCTCTTGATGCACAAAAGAAACGTAATCAGTAACAGGTAAATTGAATTGCTGAACTACTTGCTGTTCTGTTAATGTTTAATAGTGACTCTGCTCAGGTGGATAGAAAAGGGAGCATTGGTTGGCTGCTGCTGTCCGTAAGGAGCATTGGTTGGCTGCAGCCTGGCTGCTCCCTGTGAGGTCTTGAGGTACAACAGCACTTTCTTTAAAAGTGAAAGGATCTGAGGCACTGCGAAAGAGAATTGTTCAGTGAGGAACAGATAAGGGGAGAAAAATGATGTGCAGTTCCTGTGACGTTAGAGTCGCAACCTTAATGTAGTTGGTCTAGGATTAATAAAGTTTAGCAAGATGTGAAGCAGAAAAAAGATACAGCATGACCCTTGAGGTTGAAAGGGGAAAATCAAATCTGCGTATTATAAGATGGAAACTGGAGTACTTTACATTTGCATATGTTCACAAACTTGAGTAGGAGAGGAGATCTGACCCTCCAACTCTTGCACTCCTAGATTCATGATGCAGTGCAGTTGTGGGAGAAAAATGTCAGTCTCAGTTGTCACCCCACTAAAAGCTAGAATCCCTGTGGAAGGGGGAATTGTATTCCTGAACTTGGGTGATACTTATAAAATGATAAAATTCATAAGAGGACAAATGTAATGCTACTGAATTAAACTCGGTGCTTTTAAGTAATGTAAAATTTTATACCGGACTTCCTTAACAAAAAAAAAGACACCACCCTTAAATCAATGGCATACCTTTGCCCTTCATTTGTGTCTAGTTGTAGACTGACTTTCTTGTTGTAATATGTTTTTCTTACCTTGTAATACCTGGTTACTTTAATTTTTAGGGCTCAGCTCCAGAGATTGATCCTACTGACACTTCGAACTTTGGATGGGAAACTAAAATCAAGGCATGGATGGATCGTTACGAAGAAGCAAATAATAACCAGTACAGTGAGGGTGTCCAGAGGGAGGCACAAAAAATAGCTCTGAGATTAGGCAACGGAAATGACAAAAAAGAAGTCAGCACCAGCAATCTGATTTTCAAACCTCCAGTAGAGGTAACTAGCTGTGCCATGTTGTGTTGTTGCATGCTGGTTTTGTGCCATGACAAAGACAGTCATTTAGATGCCTTTTTTTTTAAAAAAAAAAAAAGGAGGGGCCTTCACATTCATTTTCTGTATCGCCTCACCTGATCTAAGCATCAGAGTTTTAACAGCTTTTTCAGAATTTATAATTGATTTTCATGCATCCTATATCACACTGATATTTTACTCTTGCCTGTCAGTTCTCATAAAAATAACTGAGGTGCTAGCCTGAGTCTGAACGTTGGATTGTCCTTAGACTGTCTTTTGTGGTGGGCATAACACAGTAAACCTTGCTGCTGTGTCTCTGCGCTGTGAGGAGTATCAGGAGTGGTTAGAGTAGATCATAGTATCATTTAAGTTGGAAAAGACTTTCATGATTATTGAGTCCAACTGTAAGCATTGAAGTTGAAATCTCTTTTTTCTGCTATGTGTATCAACTTGTTAAGTGTCCACATTTTTCTTAAGATCTGGTAAGTCTGTTCTGGATTTTTAGGTTTTCAGATAGAATAGAATTTCATTTCCAGTTAATGAAAGATGTTCTGATGGTAGAAGGTGATACTCTGATACTGGGGGGATAGGGTGTAGTTGTTTGTTTGTTTGTTTGAACTCTTGTGATCCTGTAATTTCTAGTTTATGAAGAAATTGTGCGATGTCTTTTTCTGTCCTTAACATCAGCTACTTATCAGCTTAAAATCAGAGCCATACAACAGACCTTAGCCTTTTGTAACAGAAATCTTAAGGAGTGGTTACTGTAGCAGATTAGTGGAAGCATCTTTGCTTCTTTTCCTCAAAGACCATCATGGCATATGGGACACCCTCCTTAGAGGAATATCCCTGCTTACAGAGTGTTTTGCCTACATAGAGGCTACTTCCTTTTTGATTGACAATGACAGTTATGAGAGGTGTGAGTTCATTAATTGTCAGGGTGTGTATTGTTTTTTAACTAAAAGCCATCCTTCCATCTAAAGATAAGGAAAAAAGAAATTTGGAAACTCTCTCAGGATTCTTTTTTTATTATTACTTTGTTACTTTCCTGTTCTGTTTCCTTGAGTGGATCACAAGTGTCCTTTTATGTTTTGTTTTGTTTGAGGAAACTGAAGCCTTTTGAAAGTGTTACGCAAAACAATGCAGCAATTTGTCCTAGTAGTGGTGAGAGTTAAGTGTGCTGAAGGATATAGTACTTGAATTCTGAGGGCATCAATGTGCTGGTTTTCAGCCATGTACTGGAGAGCTAGGGCTAAAGCATTCACTGAATCTAAATTCATAACTAATTGCATTGGTAGGGGAACAGGACAGTTTGATCAAGTCAGTCTGGAGGTTTAATTACAAAAAGGAGGGGGTTTTAGTTCATATAGATTGTGGAAGTATAATCTGCTGTTAACAATAATATAAGTGGTAGAAAATGATACTTCATAAAGTAACTTATGTCTTTCAGAGTTACGTGCAGAAAAACAAGAAAATTTTAAAAGCTGCCAAAGACTTGCCTCCTGATGCACTTATTATTGAATACAGAGGAAAGTTCATGCTGAGAGAACAATTTGAAGCTAATGGATATTTCTTTAAAAGGTTTGTTTATTCCAAATGTTTTAATAAGGTGGCTGTTAAAATGCTGTTTGGCCAAGCTCTTGCCTCAGATATAAGTGGGTCTTGGTTACCAGCAGTGTCTTGCATTTTACTGCTGTGTGATTAAAAATAATTGCAGCTGGAATCTGGTCTCCCCATTCTCTTGTGGATGTCCTTACAGATCTGTTCAGGAGTTAGTTTCCCCTTTCTTTTTTCTACCCTGGTTACAGGATTCTGCATTCTCAGTTGGGTAAATGTGCACCTTAAACCAGAGATTGGCAGGTTCTGCCATCATAAAATTAATCAAAAAGTAGCGGCAAAGATGCTCTCTTTTGTGAGAGAAATAGATTTTGAAGTCAGGGTGAGAACATAATTGGGCACAGATTAACTTGGGGCTATTTTGCTGCCACAGTTCTCCAAATGGTCAATTTACTGAGCAGTGTGTGACTGCTTCCTTCTTCCTGTGGATGACTGTCAGTGCTGCCATTAACTGCACAGACACGCCTGCTTGGGAAGTTGCAAGAGGCCTGTTGGAGCAGAAAGAACACAGAACTTTAGCTCAGTAAAGATGGAAGGGTTCCCTGACACACACAATAGCAGAACTTAAAAGCACATTTTGGAAAAGTATTTAGATGCTCCCTTTCTTCAGGAGTGTTGGGTGCTAGTGATAGTGCAGGTGTTAGGCAAGGATGTGGAGGTGTTATTTTTGTTCTGGTTTTTTTTTATGATTGAGGCATCAAAATTTCTACCCGAGTTTCATTTTAGGACCTGCTATAAGAAAAGTTTAATAAAGTTGAAGAATCTTAACCTCGTGTCTTCATTTTAGTGCTTGCTCTGCTACTGTTTCTTGCTTTAGATGCTATGCAGAAGAATTACATTCAGGGCTATAATTCAAACTTCTAGTATTCTGAGAATACATTTGGAGAACGTACCAGTTAGTCATGAATCTTGAATACAAATGTGTAATTCTCAGATTAACTCACATATTTGGTGTATAGTGCCAAACATCATGTTACGAAGCTAACTAATGGGAAAAATAAGTGATACTTAGCATCTTTAAAAATGAGAAGACACTGTTTTTCTTCTATCCTTTTCAGGCCATACCCATTTGTTTTGTTTTATTCCAAATTCCATGGGCTAGAAATGTGTGTTGATGCAAGGACTTTTGGAAATGAAGCTCGATTCATCAGGCGTTCGTGTACGCCAAATGCAGAGGTGAGCATATACATAAATGAGGTTTTATTTATTTAGAAATCCCCTTCTTGATTTTCCCAACAGATAATTGGAGCAATCCCTACTATTTCTATACGGGTACGTGGGGGTGGAAACAAAGTAATTCATGATAATACAGTAATATTCTCTTGAATATAGGTGAGGCATGTAATTGAAGATGGAACAATTCATCTTTATATTTACTCTATCCATAACATTCCAAAGGGAACAGAGATTACTATAGCATTTGATTTTGATTATGGAAATTGGTAAGTATTTGAGCATGCTGTTCTAAAATACATCTAATGCTTAATAAATTATCTTGCATTGTGTGGCTTTGTTTGTATGTCATTTACTTTCTTGCATGCTTTAGTAACAGGGCTCCTTAAGCACTGTATTTACAGTGAACAGTGGGGGGGGGCAGGGGGGCAGGGTTTCTTCTGTATTTTTGCTACTGCATATCTGCTGCTAATTTTAGCAATAATTATTGTTACTTATAAATGATGTGGAAGAGATACAAATGTAAATGAATATCAGTAAAGATGTACTATGAAAATCTGTTGTATTTAGGTGTCCCATAGTGTGGTGAGAGTACAGGGAAGAAAATCTATAATTATTTGGTAATGCCCTGTTTATTGCCGAGTGCCTCTGTAACATAACTTCAGGAAGACAGTGTCTATGGAATTGTTACAAATTATGTTAGTTTAATATGGGATTAATAATGTTGAAATACACTGAATGCTTAGTGCCTTAAATTCTATAACTATTAAACGTTTTCCTGACTAAAACTGCTGCTCCTTTGATGAATTGGGGAAAGCTCTAAGAAACTGTTGCCTTTATTTGTAAGCATCGTTCTGAAATAGTAAAGGAAATAATCGGTTAAGTTCCACCTGTGTATGTTGGAACTATTATTCAAACACCTTTTTGAAATCTGATGGCAGACTACGGGCTTTGAGTGATATAATCTAGTAATGATTTCTCTTGGCTAGTAGGAAATGTTCTAGGGTATAGGTGTGTAGTGCAGGAACGTTTAGGCTAATGCTGCCCTTGGAAACTGAAGCAGTGAGTTGCGTATTTCTGCATGTGCACTTGGTCAGGTCCAGAAGCAGCCCAACTGTTTCCCGTGATGCTACACCAAGGTAATAACTTTTCTGTGGTCTGCTGACAAGTCGGCTTGGGTGCAGCGCTGTGCAGACATGCCTTCGCTGCTTCTGGATGTGAGCTAGTTATGTCCATAGAGTACTACCTGTGTTAATCAACTTGCGATCAGACTACTTCAATACACCTTGCCCTGTTAAGTGTTCTGTACTTACTCGTACATCCCTCACATGAAGAAAATCTGAGAAATTGCCTGGTTGCTAGGGTTTTTTGGGTTTTGTTATTTATCCTTTTGAAAGTATGTAGTATTTGTTGTTTAGTACCTGTAGCTGACAGCCTGTGTAAGTTGAATGTGTTTGAATAACAGTTCCTGTGTGTCCAAGTGGAACTTAAAATTGTGTTAAGTGACTCCAGGTTCTTTTCAGCGTGCTTGTTCTGTGAATTGTCTACTGCCTTTGCATAAAGCACAAGCTCTCCTTCCATACATCTGTTAATTTCTGAATGTGGTGGTTATATTTCCACCCAGGATGCACTCAGGTTTTAGATGTCTTCCATCTTTCAAGCAAATTCTGATAACCAGTAGTTGAGATTTTTGAATTACAGCAATATTGTATATCTTGGTGAAAATTTGACTCAGCTGCTTTTGATATGGTTGGTTTGCATCATGGCAGATGTTTAATATGAAATGTGTCAGCTTCTGTGATTTAGTGCTGAAAAGTCTCGTTGCTGTACGGCCTAATCAAAATACTCTTTCTTGCATTTAATTGCTTTTAGTAAATACAAAGTGGATTGTGCTTGCCTCAAAGAAAATCCTGAATGTCCAGTTCTTAGACGTTCTGAGCCTACAGAAAACATCAATACTGGATATGAGACCAGAAGGAAAAAGGGAAAGAAAGAGAAAGATATTTCAAGAGAAAAGGAGACTCAAAATCAGAACATCACATTGGACTGTGAAGGAGCAGCCACCAAAATGAAAATTGCAGATAATAAACAGAGGAAGCTCTCTCCCCTCAGGCTGTCCATTTCTAATAATCAGGTATTGACACAAAGATGATCAGAGAGAAAAGCTTTTAAATACAAATACTCTCCTCTTGTAGTTACTAAAGGAATTTTAAAAAGTCACTGAAAAGGGGTATGGAGATTTATCAAAAGTTACAGTGATGGATAAGCTGTTTAGAATTTTTATATACTTTTTTCAGTTTTCCTTGATTGTAGAATCATAGAATAGTTTAGGTTGGAAGGGACCTTTAGAGGTCACCTAGTCCAACTCCCCTGCAGTGAGCAGGGACATCTTGAGCTAGATTAGGTTGTTCAGAGCCCCATCCAACTTGGCCTTGAATGTTTCCAGGGATGGGGCATGTACTGCCTCTCTAGGCAACTTGTGCCAGTGTTTCACCACCCTCACTGTGAAAAATTTCTTCCTTAAATCCTGTCTAAATCTGCACTTGTTAACTTGTCCTGTCACTACAGGCCCTGTTAAAAAGTTTGACCCCATAGTATTTGATTGTATTTAAAGATACATTGGTTCCCATACCAGTTTTAACTATATGTTTTCACTCCTGCTTTGTGGATTTCTAATGTGAAAGCCTCATGTCATGCTTTCAGGAGCTCCCACTGCATCCTGAAGTGTCTTTTGGTCAGTTTGCCTATGTTACTCAGGAGCATTGCATTTTAAACATAGCAGTAAGTAGCCCTGCTCCTATAACAAGTAACACTTCCACCCAGAATATGAACTGTTGGCTGCAGCTCTGTGTAGAAGATTAGGTAGAGCTTGGGGAGTTGGGAGGAGGAAGGTGTGTTTTGAAGCTAAACACCAGATAATAGGTGGATAGTATGGTAAAGCTACCTGGTAACATACCATGGTAGTTAATTTGAAACTAGTCTTTCTTCTACTATGTCAGTTTGAAAGAACTAGTGGGAAAAAATCCATGGGATTACTTATTAACTTAATTTTTCAAAGCAGCCATTAAAGATAAATATTTAACATGAGAAGATGGTTACTTTAGTAACTGTCTCTCTTTTCGTTCTTTTTGGGGGTGATGGTGGTGATTTTTTTCCTTATCTGATGGTTTTTGATGATAATTTAGGAGCAGAGAGAAAGGAGTTAGTCTGGGAGGGACCCATTTCACAGAATCACAGAATGGTGGGGATTGGAAGGGACCTCTGTGGATCATCTAGTCCAACCCTCCTGCCAAAGCAGGGTCACCAAGACCAGGCTACACAGGACCTTGTCCAGATGGGTCTTGAATATCTCCAGAGAAGATCTCTACAATGCCTCTGGGCAGCCTGTTCCAGTGCTCCGTCACCCTCAGAGGGAAGAAGTTCTTCCTCAGAAGAACCTCCTCATTTCCAAGTTCTTAAGCTTTTAACATAATTTAGGAATGAAGGAAATAAGGTGAAAATAAGCATATTAACCCCCAGTTTTCATAAGATGATCAAATTTTTCTGGGGCTTTAGCAGCTAAATGCCTTAAAAATGCTTGGAAGTCCAGAAGGCATGGCATGTGACTGTTACAAATTATAATCTCCAGAGGCAACATTTAAACTTTCTCAAGTGATTTTTTGGTTTTGTGGTTTGTTTTTAACAAATGATAACTGGTATTTGGAGCATTCTCCTGAGATTTTAAGGTACTGTACAGTGCTTATATAGAAAAGTCACTGGAGAATTCGTGTTATTTTTCAAAACTGAACTTAAAACAGTAGGAATTGTGAGAGGAATGAATCTGTTAAAATGTGTATCTAGACATAGAAGCCAGTCAATTAATAGCTTTTTTTCCTGTGGCGAGATACCTGCTAAGGTAAAAAAAGTGTATGAGAAAATGTAAACGTACTCTTAAGACAAACGTTAAAAAACTTTGTCTAGTCCTTTATGTAGAAGTGAAATTGCATATAGGATGAGTGAACACTGAACGCTTTTCAGAGTTACTGCTCCACGGTTTGGGGTTTATTTTTCCAAAACAGAAAACCATTATTAGTTAGCTAACTCTTGTGTTTCCTTATAGTATGGCACTGTCATTAGATTATATAGTAAGAGTTTAAATAGAAAAGGTGACTTTAACAGAATGTACCTTTGAGCTGAGAAGAACCTCTATGTGATTGTTAACATCTTTGACATTCACTGTATTTCACTAAAACTGGTGCTTTTGTTTTTAATGGATGCATAATGTACAGCTCCTGATGCGTTAACAGATTATAAAGTGACTAGATTAGTGGCCGGTGTTAGTGCCCAAAAGTTTCTATTCATTTGGAGGTTTAATTCTGATTTTTTTTTTTTTTTTTTTTTTT
>Ga0065711_1043899_pt1 | contig 14441 bp, 8 predicted proteins | sample Hoacrofraction12_FD_59098 | JGI IMG/M metagenome (GOLD analysis project Ga0065711, IMG submission 59098) | Hoatzin crop microbial communities from Cojedes, Venezuela - Epithelial fraction 12 v2 (version 2) | ecosystem: Host-associated > Birds > Digestive system > Esophagus > Crop | place...
CCCCCCCCCCCAAATTAATGCTTTGCCTTTCCCACGGTTTGTCAACCACTTCAGTTGTGCTAGGATAGCAGTTGAGCTGACTGACCACTCAGCCACATCAGTGAGACACCCTGGGTTTGAAAAGCACTGATTTGAAATTGTGCTGGTCTAATTCAGAGCACAGTTCTGCAATCAGGCATTGCTGAGGGGAATAAAATTATGGGGAGAGAATGGAGATGAGATTGCAGATAGAGAAGAGTAGAAATGTCTCTGGCCAGTAAGTTTTTTTTCCTGGGGAAAAAATCTAGCATGGAGATGTGTCTGGGAGAAAAGTGTCTAGGGATTGTCCTACCTGCTTTGTTTTAAAAGGTTTCCTCTTCAGACCATTGGGAAGTGCTTTGCTTCTCTTTTGGTTAATCAAATTGGCAGGTATCGCCTTTTAAGGAACTAGCAGAGGTGTCTGACTTGTAACAAAAAACCAGACCAAAACAAAGAACTTCTCTAGGATGTGTCTGTTGGAAGTGGGGGGCAGAAATACTTTTTTCCTCTAAATTGGAAATAGGCAAAGAATGCAGTATAGCTGCTGGTCACAAACGTGGAATGGGAGTATGTGTATACTTTGTGTGTATGTATCTCTTAGATAAGATTAGGAAAAATTCACTTTAAAGAGGATGGGCATTCATACTACCTTAGCAGCAGCAGCTCACTTATGTGCTTATTGTCACAGTTCTGGCTTCATTTTGGTAAGCAGAGAAGGAGAGATTCAGTGGTGCAAAGTTCGACTTAAGAATATTTCATTATAGGCCTTTTTCCTTGTGCGATATAGGAAATATAAGACACAGTTTGGCTCTTGATTGAGTTGCCAAAAGTTAGATGACGGTAGTCTTCCAATCTGCATTGTCAGTATTTCTGGGTGTTCACCCAAGGCCTTAATGGGCTCTACACCCCCTTCTTGACACTTCTTGTGAGCACACAGGACTGAGTGCTGTTTACAAAGGGTCTAGGACAAAAGTACTGTATTACAGCAGGATTGCAAGGTTAGGACTGAATTTTACTTAGAAAATAAGAGCTGTAATTTTAAGAATTCTGTTTTTCTTGTCTGTGTCACACATAATATATTCTAAATACCAGACAGATGAAATACATAGTATGTTTTTATTAAGGGAAAATATATTAATATATGTGAGCCCACCTAATATATGTTTCCAGCAATTAAGGCTTACGAGAAACTTAATTCATATGAAAACATCTTTATGCCAATTTGGGAAAGTAATAATCTGGCGAAAGACACTGGAAGTACAAAGTGTCCTGATTGCTATTCATGCTTTGAGCTTTGGGTGTCAAAAGAGTATTTTAGAAAAGATGTCGTTTTATTGGGTGAAAATACACCTTTTTGTTCCCTCCTGTACTAAACTAATGCCTACAAATAAAATTGCCAAAGCCATTGTCAACATTACAAACAGCTTCCAGGTGTATAACAGAATATGTTTCAAGCATTTTGCAAATACTCTGTGAAAGTATTCATAGTGTATATCTTTTAGCATCAGATTAGGAAATTAATCTTCCTGGGCTTTGTACATCCAGAGGGCAGAGTGAGATTCAACTAAATGTACAGTTGTCACAGAGGAAGCCTAGAGAAACTACTCTGCAACTTAAACGTGACTTAAATTCAGTGTTTATCTCTTATTAGTACTTATTTTTCTAACTGGATATTTGTCTGTACATCTTTTGTTTAGTCATTATGAGTATTTTTTTTTCCTCATTTAATATTTCAGCAACTGTATATGCATGCAAATTACAACCTTTCCAGTCTTGGGAAGAGTGTTGCAGGCTGTGGGGGGATTGGACGACGATGGCTATGCATGTGCATGAAGAGAGGAGAGCTTCTGGTTAAACTGTACTACATTTCTTTTATTACATGTGCTGCATGCAGTCAAACTGAGAAATGTAGGTAGTCTTCATGTTTTTGTTTAAAAATGTGGGCGTAAAGGAGAAGGAGCCATCATTTCCAATTTTGACAGTAGGGCACATAATTCTACTTTCAAGTTCCTTATTTCTCCTCTCCTGCCCCATTATATTGTTAATCACCATTGTGAGAAAAGTCCATTACATTATCAAGAATAATTAGAAGATCATTGTTCTTAAACCAATGTTTTTATCGTTTGATGTATAATAGAAGATTACAGAAAAGTATGCAGGAAGGTGTGATTGATTGTGTTTGAGTACAGAATGCTTTGCTTAGTCTTAATGTGTTTAACACTTTTCAGTTAAAAAGTCTCCATACTTCTCAAATGCATTGTTAGACTTTGTGAGCTACAAGATGCTCATCAATTCATGCAGCTATCTATTACTGCTAGATTTTTCACCCAATGAGTACACAGGTGCCTAAGAAAAAATTTCATACACTTAGAAAATCCATATGCCTTTTGTTAGAGGTATATGTATGCTTGTATACACAAATGATTATTTTAATTAATTTTAATGAAACCAATGTGCAGCGTCGTGTTGATCACCAAGTCATCTATACTGATCTCAACCAGTGATTTCCAGTGCAGTGCTCTGTCATAGTTCATCCAGTCTGGATAAACCACCAATTCTCACCAAAAAGGAAGCATAGAATTTCTTCAAAATAACTTGCCTTTTTTCTTCTGAATACATCATAGATTCAGCTGAGTTATGTTCTGGGCCCTTATTTACAAATGATATCTACACAGTCTACAAGTAATTGCAGTCTGAAAAGTCTGTGAGTTTTAGGTACATCATGGGTATACCCCAACTGAAATGAGCGTGTCAAAAGCATCTTAATTCACAGTGATAAATGCTTGCATCTTGTAAGGCAAGTTTCTACTTTTTCTGTCTCTTTGTTAAGAAAATTCGTATTGATTTGTAGATACCATAGTTTAAATGAATAATCTCAAGTAACGTTCTTGATGCATTTATAATTCACAGTAGTTAAAATTAGTAAACGTCATACTACTATTTGTTACTTTAATTCACAAAGAGAATGTGTCCGAGAAAGCAGAAAAAGAGCGATAAACTACAACTCATATTTTTGGTATATTGCATCCATATGGGAGAAGTGTGCTGCTACATCTGTGTACCATCTTGTTTTATCTGTTGATCCCTGTTTCTTGTAAATAGCTGCACATGTGAAACGTACTCTGCGCATAATTATCATGCTTCATATATGGACTAGGAACTTAGTAAACAGATCTGTTTTGTCATAAATAGTAAAAGCTTTCATATGGTAGTGCATCAGAAGTTAATGTTTAAAATTTTAAGCCTTAAAAAGCAGTGTTTACAGTGTTACAGGTCAGTAATTTAGTGATTGACTAATGTGAAGTAAAGTTAGCTATGTCACTCGTGTCACTTGATTTTTCTCTTCATGAGGATAATTTTCATCTTGGTAATAACCAATGTTGAAATACTATATATATGTGATTTATAGATGCATATGTAATTTTCAAAGGCTTAGTGAATGTATAAATCTGAAATACTCTGTTTTCGATAGACTGTTTTTCTGAGATAGTGTTTTTTGTGGTGTGGGTTGTTTTTTTTTTTTTTGAGTTCTGCACTTGCATATTTATTTTCCAGTTTTCTGGTAGAGAATATCTGTAGGTGATTTTAGACTAGCGACTGGTAATAGTCGCTTGATGATGACGAAATGTGTTAAATACTGAATTGTTGTTTCCACAACTGGACTAAACTGTGGTATTTGAAATAATTCTTGCCTTCTTTGGAGCAGCTTGCTAAAGATCTGCTTCCTTAAAATATACTAATGTGCCAGAACTGTAATGGGTGGTCTACAGGAGTGCAAATAAAAATAATGGAGTGATGTTAAGAAAAGGAAAATGTAGGCATATTATTGGGAAATATTTTCTGACATTGAGAGTTGTTTTACTGCTGAAGTGTTTGCTAGAGGAAGTGGTAGCAGCCCCACTGCGTTAGTCACTTAAAAATGACTGGACAGAGGAATGGAAAATGCCCTGTAAGTAACTATCCTGCATTGGCAGTATAGTACATTAGATGACTTATTAGGTGTTCGCCATCCTCAAACCTGTGAATCTCTTCTTGCCTGCCCAGACTACTGTGTGCTCCATTGATCTGTGGTGGAGTGAATGTCTTCACTAAGGAACTTGTGTTTACAGACAAGACAGATGTGCAAGTTGAAGAGCAGTGGGGTGGAAGATGTAGTTTTTGCAAGATGCCTCTTGAAAACAGGCTTATCATCCCTCATTAGGTGCCACAGACTGGTTGTTCAAAATTTGTTGTGTCTTTTGTAGTCTAGATGGAACATTTGACAGTGGTAAGTCTGACATGAATCTCCACTATAGCAATAAAAGTTGTCATTGTCAGCATCGCCTCATTCAGGTAAGTATACAAACAAGCCCTTGAAGATCAGTTTGGTTTTCCTTTCCTGGCTGATAAGGAAGAATAATTATCCCTTGTTTGCTTGTGCTTAAGTTTAAAGGTACAAACTTGTCTGTGGTTCGTTAAAATTGCTTCCCCCTCTTTTTTACTGGCTTATTAAGGCTGCAATTACACTTGTTAGCCAGAGCTCTCTTTTGAAGGCTAAGGAGACCTGCAACAACTTAGGGGAGGGTAGGAAGGCAGATAGTATCCGGATGTGAAATCCCTTTGACAGTTTTTTGTATAGCTTTTACCATTGGCTAATAAATATCAGGGGAGTTGTTCGCAGCTCCTGTTTAATAGTGATTCAGAAGACTGCAATTTACAATCTAATTCACCTGTTGTTTAGTTGATGAACAGGTAGCTTCCTTCCATGAACTGATGTCTACCACCAGAGCTAGATGCTTAAAAATAAATGCTTGCAACTCATCTAGTCAGAACAGTGCTTGAGTAAACCAAACCTATATCTCCAAATCCTTTTATAAGTGTTTATAATGATTAATATATAATAATGATGTATATATAAGATTTACGTAATCAGTGAGTCTACTTATGTCCTGATGTTTTTTTTTTGAATGAATGGAAAACTTCCTCAAGTCACAAATAATTCGTATCTGAATTACAGGAGATATCTACATAACGGATTTATTTTGCAGTGTCATAGTTGCATATAATTTTAGAAGTATCGGAATAAGAATCATAATCTAGTATAAGTGAAGTCCATAAGGGTTTTAGTAATTTCTTGATTAGCTTTTTGAAACAGTGATCAAAAAGATAAAATGCTATTTAAATACTTGTTCTAGCTGTATCTCAGCCTGATGTAGCTGAGCCTAAAAAACTATGCCTTTAAAAAGTTCTGATGTGCTTTGTGATTTATCTTCCTTATGACAGGTGGCTTTGCCGTAGGGCATTCAGCTCTCTGCCCTTAGGAACTGTTTTTAGGGTGGTGAGGGCAAAGTAGACTGTTAAGAGTCACATTAAAATAACAATGGGTTTGGTATACAGTGGGACTTGTGTGTCAAGCCAGCTGCAGTGCAAAATGGGCCACACACACAGAGATCTCAGTAAGGGGCCATTGAGGCTGGGCCAGCTAAACTGCTGCCACCTAAACAAACACCATCACAGAGTCTGTGATTTAGTGCTTGATCTAAGTAGGTGACCACTTGGAAGTAAATCTTTCCAAGTACTTTAGCGAGTCACTCCACATATAATAAATAATGGAAATCCGGCATGATTTTTTTTTTGTACTGCAATTAAATTGATTAAATAGCCTTTGATAAACAATTATTGGAGTGCTAGCAGTCTTCTTTTTTACAGTAATGTGACAAGCTCTGTTCTTTTTCTTGCCTTTTGTGTAAATTTGTAAACAGGGAGGATATGAGCTTACGAAATTCCACCTTAGATACAGTACTGTTGCTAATTAGACTGATAGAAGAGACGCTGCTATTTGTATCTTCCATTTCCTGTGGCAGCTTTTTCCTGGTGGGTTCTGTGCATTCGTTATGAGTCTACTACAAGTTAAAAATAGTTCAAGAAATTAATGCTAACCAAAACTTTTCACAGCATACTGACCGAGTAAAGTAGAATTGATAGAACTCTTTATGCTGTCCAGACTGTCCTGATTCAAGGTTTGAGTAGTTACTTTGCTCTAAACCACTGAGGATGTGTTGTTTGGATAACAAAGGTCGCTGAGAGTTCAGATTGTTTCCCAGGCAATTCGACTAACTGCTCAAATGAAGAGGCAGAAAGATGAAATGATTAATTTTTAGGTCCAGTGTAAAAGCAGTGACTCTTCTGTATCATTTACATCTGTATGCTTCAGGATTTAAGAACGTACAATTGAATGAGTTTATCAGAAGTCCAGTTTAGAAATAATTTACTAGTGTGCCTCGTATAAGAAAAACTTTGTTATTTTTTGTGTAACCTCAGACTTCTAAGTGCTACATGATTTTCCCCATCTTGCCTGATGTGTACCTTTATGCACTCTTCGGGTCTGGTAGGTACACTTTAAATGCAGTGGATCACCTCTGTAGCCTTTAGGTAAGAAAAGGTTTTCTAAAAAAAATTATCCCCCCCCAATATTAATATGTGTACGATATTTAACAAAAGTCATGGAGAATTAAGTTATGCTATTTTCCTTGTTTAGCTCTGTGATTGTAATATGGTATTTGGTTGCTGCTTCCGGTAGGCAATGTGGGGGACATACATTTAAAATACTGTTATTATATACATTTAAAAATGCAGGATTGTTGAAAAAGGAAGAATCAAACACTGCATTGAGTAAATGCTCCTCCAGTTTCTCACTACCTGGTAGGATTTGTGGATTTCACTGCAACTATCTGATTGAAAAAAAAATAGTCGTTTAACTGTTTTAAGGCCTATTCTAAATGACACTATAAAGGGCATTTTCTTATTTCATGAGTGCAATGATGGTCTAAATACATTAAGAACAGCTGTAAAATGTTCTTAAAATAGCAAAATAGATATAGTTTTGATTTAGACAAGAAAAATTGTCAGTTGTCCTTTCTCCCTCCTGATGTTATTGTATCGTCTCCCCTACCTTCCCCTCAATTCCATCAGATTTTCCCTTTTTGGCATACCTGCTGTGCGTTGCAAATCTCTGTGTAGACATCAAGGCTTGCTTTTACTTGTACAGCTGAGTACAATTGCTTTCATTTTAGAAGGAAAATCTTTAAATCATGGCATATTGACAAGTCTTAGTTTCCCAAGAAAAATAGAGAGGACAGTAGATGCTCTGGAAAAGAGATTACTGCGTGTGGGTTTTAAAAGTTCACTACAAGACTCCAGTCTTATAATCTCTGTAAGGATGAGTAACAGAGCCTGAAGAACAGCAAGAATCTCACCTATGTTTCTCTTCAGAAATGCTTTTGCAGCTCCAGAGGAAGCATTCATGTTTCTACCTGCAAAGGCACAGGAAAACCCTCAAGTTCAGTATAATAATGGTTTCTTAAATTTTGTGTTCACTGAAATAGAAACTTTAGTAGTATAAAATATTGAATGGATATGTTTTAACCCTCAAAGCTTTGAGTAAATGCTTCCAGTTAATTTCAACACATATACGCATTTTGCTTCAGTTGCATACGGAAATTGTCTTGAAATGTAAAAAAAGAGCAAATCTGAGAAGTCCAGTATTTTTTAAAAACTGGGAAATACAGAAATACCTCTATGTAATGTGATGCAGAAATCAGGTATCTGTAGTATTTGCAGTGAGGGGGGTGTTATGCTTCCTGTTATTTTCTTCCCTGAAGTTGCAGTGACGTGAAATACATATATCTTTGCTTGTTCACTTATCTTATGAAGTCACTGTATATTAGTAATTCTGACACAAAAATTTTCTCTGAACAGTGAAAACAAGTTCCTAATTTCACTGTCCAATAGTCAGAGCAAGGTTAACTGTTTCTGGTTGAACAGTATTATTCTAATTTTGCTACCTCGCTATAAACACTGTAAACTGTTGTGTTGGACTAGGATTTTACAGAATGCTAATTACTGCCTGTGATGTTGGACAGCCTGTGGACTAAGTTTGTTTTTTATCACCAAGGACAAAGCCTAAGGCAGTTTGATTTGAGATTTAAAATTTAAAGCCAAATTACATATATATTTGAAACTTTTGGTGAGTCAAATATTCAATTACAATTGTTCTAAAAGATATTGGTATCACTCAAAAATCCTTTGGAAGGTAGATTCTCTGTTTTTCAGATCTTGAATGTGGTTCTCTTACAAAAATATGTTTCCCAGAAAGCTAAATACAGAGTGCAATTTCAAGAGTATGTTTCTGGGTAGTATCATTCTGTGGAAAAGCTCCTCCATGGAATGTGAATTGTCTTGTTATAGAAGCCTTCCAGTACCTGAAGGGGGCCTATAGGAAGGATGGGGAAAATCTTATTAGCAAGGTCTGTTGTGATAGAACAAGGAATAATGGCTTTAAACTAAGGGAGGGTAGATTTAGACTAGATATAAGGAGGAAATTTTTTACAGTGAGGGTGGTGAAACACTGGCACAGATTGCCCAGAGAGGTAGTGGTGGCCCCATCCCTGGAAATATCCAAGGCCGGGTTTGATGGGGCTCTGAGCAACCTGATCCAGTTGAAGATGTCCGTGCTCACTGCAGGGGGGTTGGACCAGATGGCCGCGAAAGGTCTGTTCCAACCCAAAGCATTCTTTGATTCTAAACAAAATTCCTATTTAACAACCGTGCATATCATGAGACATGTCTTCTTTTAAATAACCCAGAGACAAATGATAATTTTTTGAGGGTTTTTTTTGGCTAACAATTGAAAATATAAAAATTTATTATCATCTTTTACTTCCCTGGACTCACAAAGGAGTTAGTGCAATCTTGTTGCCTGCTTTGAGAAACTGATTTTCCAAATCAGACATTCATCAACTCGTTTTTTTGGTTTTGTCAGTGTTACTGAGATTGTATACCGAAATACATTAAACATTGTAGTTTTGTTCTCATTAGGAAGTAATGAGATGTTGTCTAGGACATAGGTTGAAAATGAGAGTGTTAAGAATGTAAATACTAATGAATAGAAAACAGGAGAATGTTTAAGGGATATTTCAAATGTAGACACCTGTAATTATAATCAAAGATGAACATTTTTCCCTCTGTCAATGGAAATTGTTGAACCTACTGAAATAGCAGCTTACTTCACGTTGTCTATTAAACAATGAAGATTTCTGTAAAGTCAGTCAGCTTGGTTATCCCTTACACTCCAAACATCCCCCTCCCCCAAACCATAGAGGGACTGATTTAGTAATATTGTGTATTAGTAATGACAGTTGTCTACAAGCTGACAGAAGCTTACTAGAGGGCAGTCCTGGGGTTTGATGCTTGTTGTGAAGCAACTGTCTGTCTCTGCATCTTGTCTTAATCTTCTGCGTTTTACTCACAGTAGGACAACACAACTGTCTCCTCTGTGGTTCCCTTCCACTGAGACTGTACCTATGCTGTTACCATCAGTGTGCTGGAACAAAACACATGCCTGAAGGTAGAGAAGTAAGAAGCATCTTTCTCTGATCACTCTCATCCTTTCTTGTCCTAGTGTGGAGACGTCCGGAAAACAGCTGTGGTGTTTCCAAAGATGGCTCTCATGGCATGTCAACAATAGAAAAAAAATTAAACACTTAGACACATTTATAGATTTTTTTTAGGATTAATTAAGAAGAAAATTTATATACTTTTGAGATCTGTCTGTCTGTGATCTATCACTATTTTTTGTTTTTAAGGAACTACATTAAAATATTTAGTATTTGTTTTATTTTTATAACTACTAACTGGTATACAACAAACCAGTTATGTTTCTGAGAGACCCAGCTGAAGGTTTTGTTATCTGTGATGGAAAGCCAAATTCTAGTTCTTCAAGGAGTTAGTCAGTAGGACCCCCTGGGAATCGGTCCTCAGGGACAGGGGAGCAGAGCAGAGCTGGCAGATCTTTAGGGATGCCTTCCATGGAGCGCAGGAGCTCTCAGTCCCCAGGTGCGAGAAATCAGGCAAGCAAGCGAAGAGACCGACATGGCTGACTCAAGACATGCTGGTCAAACTAAAGAGCAAGAGGGAACTGCACAGGCAGTGGAAGCAGGGACAGGTGTCTTGGGAAGAGTACAGGGATGCTGGCCGGTTATGTAGGGATGGGGTCAGGAGGGCCTTCTACAGGTATGTCAGCCAGAAGAGGAAGGTCAGAGAAAGCATACGCTCCCATGATGAACAAGAATAGTTACCTCGTATCAACAGACGAGGGGAAGGCTGAGGTGCTCGACAACTTTTTTGCCTCAGTCTTCACTGACAACCTCTCTCCTTGCCCCTCCCCAGTTGATGGACCGCAAGATGGGGACCATAGGGGTAAAGCCCCTCCCACTGTAAGGGAGGATCAGGTTCATGACCACCTGAGGAACCTGAACATACATAAGTCTATGAGACCTGATGACATGCACCCCAGAGTCCTGAGGGAATTGACTGATGTCATTGCCATGCCACTCTCTGTGATATATGAAAGGTCATGGCAGTCGGGTGAAGTCCCTGGAAAAAGGGTAGAAAGTAGGACCCTGGGAACTACTGACCTGTCAGCCTCACTTATGTGCTTGGGAAGATCATGGAACAGATCCTCCTAGAAGCTCTGCTAAGGTACATGGGCGACATGGAGATGATTTGAGACAGCCAGCATGTCTTCACTAAGGGCAAGTCCTGCCTGACCTGTGGTGGCTTTCGATGATGGACTGACTACATCAGTGGACAGGGAAGAGCTATGGATGTGATCTATCTGGACTTCTGTAAGGCCTTTGACACAGTCCCCCATCACATCCTTCTCTCTAAATTGGAGAGATATGGATTTGATGGGTTGAGTGTTCAGTAGATAAGGAATTGGTTGGAATGTCGCAGCCAGAGGGTAATGGTCAACAGCTTGATGTCCAAACAGACACCAGTGACAAGGGGTGTCCCTCAGGGTTCCGTACTGGGACCAGTGCTGTTTTAACATTTTCATCAGTGACACAGACAGCAAGATTGAGTGCACCCTCAGCAAGTTTACAGATGATACCAAGCTGAGTGGTGTGGTTGACACGCGAGAAGGATGGGATGCCATCCAGAGAGACCTGGACAATCTGGAGAAGTGGGCCTGTGTGAACCTCATGAGGTTCAACAAGGCCAAGTACAAGGTCCTGCAGCTAGGTTGGGGCAACTCCCAGTATCATTGCAGGCTGGGGGATGAAGGTATTGAGAGCAGCCCTGCTGAGAAGGCCTTGGGGGTCTTGGTGGATGAAAAGCTGGACATGAGCCACCAATGTGCGCTCGCAGCCCAGCAGGCCTACCATACCTTGGGGCTGCATCCCCAGCAGTGTGGTCAGCAGATTGAGGGAGGTAATTTTGCCCATCTACTCTGCTCTGGTGAGACCCCCCTGGGAGTCCTTCCTGCAGTTCTGGACCCCCCAGCACAAGAAGGACATGGAGCTGTTGGAGTGGGGCTAGAGGAGGCCACAACAATGATCCGAGGGCTGGAACACGTCTCCTATGAGGAAAGGCTGAGAGAGTAGGGGCTGTTCAACCTGGAGTGGAGAAGGCTGAGGGGAGACCTTAGAGCAACCTTTCAGTAGTTAAAGGGGACCCACAGGAAAGAAGGGGAAAATCTTTTCAGCAGGGCTTATTGCGATAGGACAAGGGGTAGTGGCCTTAAACTAAGGGAGAGTAGATTCAGACTAGATGTAAGGAAGAAATTTTTTACCATGAGGGTGCTGAAACACTGGCGCAGGTTGCCCAGAGAGGTGGTGGAGGCCCCATCCCTGGAACCGTTCAACGCCAGGTTGGACGGGGCTCTGAGCAACCTGATCCAGTTGAAGATGTCCCTGCTCACTGCAGGGGGGTTGGACTAGATGGTCTCTAAAGGTCCCTTCCAACCCAAAGCATTCTATCGTTCTATGGGGGCCAAAACCATGTTTTCATTGGCTATGAATAACTAAACGTGGATTCTCTATTGTTCAAGAGATCAGAGGAATTATCAGCCAGCTGGTAGAGTTGTGTGTCAGCTTGATAAATCTGTAAACTATGTAACTAAGATTTTCTGCTTTCAAGAATCTTTGCAGGCTACGAGTGAATTATTCAAGGTATCTGAGAAAAGGATATGTCAATAAGGCCAGTACTTGGACATGTGGTAACAGAAGTCTTGTGCTAACCAGTTGAAGAGGGTATGTCATGTGTATTGGCTACCTGACATAATTAAGTTTAAAAATTCTTGTTTCAGTGATATAATCCAGGGATAAAGCCAGCTTGACTGCAATAAGAGTATCATTTCTCTGGAAAAGAAAGTTTATGTACCAGTCCTTTATCTTGAGAGACGATGAGTAAAAGAATCAAACCAGCCAAAGCTGTTCCACAGTTGCCTCCAAAACTGCTTGATTAGTAATGAAAAATTTGTTCCTCTGTGCTTTCTCTGCAAGCGTACTATTTATCCTGTAACAGCTGTAGTAATTTTCATGGATTTTAACAGTTTATCCTAAGCTCTACCACTTTATATTTTGTTGTTAGATAATCAATGTTCATGTCCATCTTTAATAACATCTAGCAATATGAATGTGTATGTGTAACCAGACAGTGCTCTAACGACTTAATGATTCAGGGCACCAGAAAGTGGAAATTATTCAAGGTAAAGGCATTCTTAATTTGTGGTAAAAATAATTCTGCCAGATTGTATGTGGGAGGAGTGGGTGGACAAGACTTGTTGTTAACTCTTAGACAGGCTACACCTTGATTTTTTGAATGTCAAAACAGATTCAAGGGGCATTAGAAATGGATCAGTATGCTGGTTTTGAGAGTGCGAACAGTGAGGTGAATGCTTGGGCTCAATAGCTTTCACAAGACCCTCATATGTGTCACTACTGAAATCCAGATGAAGGCCTGGCTGTATATATTGCAAATGTGTTTGGTGTACTGTACTAATTTATTTTTCCTTTTTGTCTGTGGTCCTTGAGTATTTTTGAATCCATTTTTCTAAAGCATCCATTTTCTTTGTGGCTAGAATGAAAGGAAGATGTTAAGTTACATAGTATTTACCACAGGGTAAGAGTGAGACTATTTGCTGTGAGTATCTGTCTTGATTTGTGGAAAAAAAAAAAAATCAAGCAGATACTGTGCTGATTTTCTTGCCGTTACATTCTTTGGTCGGGGTGCAGGATCTCTGTAGGTTCTGTGGCACAAACATAAAAAGTGGGCACTACCCCACCCAAAAACCCAAACATTGAGAGGAAAGATGACAAATATACATCCTTGCTGTCTGACTTTCTCGTGAGGAAAGTAAACCCACTTCTCTGGTGGAGGAAAAAAATTGCAAAATGTTGCTGCCTGTAATAGCAAAAGTAGACTGTGAAGGTCAAGGGAGAGGTTGGACCTGAAGATGTTGTGCCTGGCTCACAGACCTTGATAGCAGACACGATGCTGATACCTGTGTTAGCTGAGAAAATAAATCGCAGCATCTGAAGGAGGTGCCGTCTCTGTTCTCTAGCCATGTTAATCTTGAGCAGACAGCAAGGTATGCAGGAGATGGACCAAGGGAGGTATGAGGTCTTGGAATAGAAATGGGACTGAGAGTCATCCACTTAGGAAGGGGAGATTAATCTGAGTGTAAATAACATCAAGACTTAACATACAGGAAAATAAAGAGACCAAGCTAAACAGGAAGCAAGTGTTTTAAAGCTGTCCTTGTGAGCTAATGGTTTAAAATAAATGCTTGATGGGGGGGTAAAAAAAAAAGCCTAACTTGTTTTGGTTTTAACTTCTGTTGCACAAGGTGATATCTAAAATTGACACTGTAACAATTTTTTTTTACCTTTATTACTAACCTTTTTTAAGACTTGGGGTTGGGAGGTAGTATATTGCCAGGTTTTACCCATCCTAATCTAGCTGTGTGGTACCGGACAGTGCTTACATGACATGAGTGCGGTGGTTTCCTTCTGGTGCGCTGCCAGGACTGCATGTGTTCATCAAATGTTGTTTAGCCATTGCAGCATATATGTGCCATCTGGAAATGCATGTGCTTCGCTTCCTGAACAATGGTCTTTAATCAAGACCACTGTTATGGAAAGGCTAGAAAGAGTGGTATACATAATCAGTAGGATGCCAAAATTAGAATTACACATACATTTTTCCTAATGCTATCATGTTGCATTCGGGGTAACAAGCTTCCAGAGGGTACCACATCTCTAGAGCTAGTACCTTTATCCACGATCTCTCTTACTTCTGTGTATATTATTCAGAGTCCAAATAATTTAAAGAGCTTCAGTGTAGTAATAACAAATCAAGAGTCATAATGGATAATTGTAAGCCTATAGGAATTGCCTGCCATCTTTTATTTGTTAGGAAAGTACTATGTACTTACATTTATCTTTTGCACTTACGTTTAGTGTGTTTCCATTAATTTCTAGTAATTTTTAATGCCAAAAATGTTTTGTTTCAACAATACCTCATATTCACTGATAGATCTTTTGTTGTGGTTTTGTGGTTGGTTTATTTGTTTGTTTTTCCTATGAAAATTAGCCGGGGGG
>Ga0065711_1043900_pt1 | contig 14441 bp, 7 predicted proteins | sample Hoacrofraction12_FD_59098 | JGI IMG/M metagenome (GOLD analysis project Ga0065711, IMG submission 59098) | Hoatzin crop microbial communities from Cojedes, Venezuela - Epithelial fraction 12 v2 (version 2) | ecosystem: Host-associated > Birds > Digestive system > Esophagus > Crop | place...
GTTGCTCAGAGCCCTGTCCAACCTGGTCTTGAATGTTTCCAGGGATGGGGCCTCCACTACCTCTCTGGGCAACTCGTTCCAGTGTTTCACAACCCTCATTGTAAAGAATTTCTTCCTTATATCTAGCCTAAACCTACCCTGTTTTAGTTTAAAACCATTACCCCTCGTCCTGTCCCTGTTGTCTCTACTAAAAAGATTGTCCCCATCTTTCCTATAGGCTCCCTTTAAGTACTGAAAGGCTGCAATCAGGTCTCCCCGCAGTCTTCTCTTCTCCAGGCTGAACAAGCCCAACTTTCTCAGCCTGTCCTGATAGGAGAGGTGCTCCAGCCCTCAGAACATTTTTGTAGCCCTCCTTTGGACCCGCTCCAACAGTTCCATGTCCTATGTCTCAAGTTATTACAAATTTTTGTCAGCAATCATTGTTACAGCAATAATCAATTATAGCAGCACCCAATAGCAGCAATCAAGTATACATGTAATATTATAGGTTACTATAAACTTATCACTAGTGAAGAAAGCATTAATCATGTAGCAGCAGATATGATAGATTACTTACATACATGTATTGGATCAAGCACATTAGACAGAACTGAGAAGGGAGCCAAACCACCTCAGAGGGGAGGACAAACCTGTTCCAGAAGATGATCCAACCATCCTAGAAGTGGGAGGACAAACCAAACTGGCCTCATAAGTGTGGCCAGAAGGGGACCAATAGAACAACAGTATCACTTTGAAGATGATCCACATCATGGAGTCTGAAGTCAAACAGGTGTCCCCGGTAAGGGTCCAAGATCTTCTAGAAAGTTCATGCAGACCTGTTTAGGAAAGGGAAAAGCATGAAGCGCAGGAATTTCTCAGAGAGACAAGCTCCATTTTGGATAAAAACTAAATCATTTTATAGAGGCATACGAGGGCACAAGACACCACCACTGCAAGCAGCAAATAGATGCTCTCAGTTTCTATTTTTCACCTGCAACAGCCAATAAATGATGATGTTTTCTCTAAGACCGATTTTTTTGTTCCAGACTGTTTTACTGTTTTTTGCAATTAGAACAGCCAACAATGGTTACCAATTCTTACTTTCTCAGGATTCTTTCCCCTTTTTTCAGACCATTTTTCACCTTGGTCTTGTGCTTATTGGTGGTATTTCAGGATGTCTCCAGTTTCTAGGTACCCAGGTGGACTTCAAAGACACCAGCTGCACTTCTCAAGGATGTTTTTGGTTCACAGGCCTAGTTCCCAGGCTAACGTTTCACAAGCTGTCAGACAATTTCTCTGTCAGTATTTCAGCAGACATTTCTTTTTATTCAGTAATTTTCCCTTCTAACCAGGTTGCCTATCTGGCTGCTCACATCACCCACATAACAAAATATCCTGTGGATAACAGCATCTTTATCAAAAGAATTGACAGGATTAAGAAATATATAAATATCACCGAAATGTTAGATAGTTATCAATCTACAGTAAATTCTGTTTCCTTCAAGCTTCTTTATATTGACGTTTCACACATTTTACCTTCTACATGAGTCAGAAGAAGGCATGGATCCCAAGTGTCTTAAGTGCTGGACAATTAAGGGAAATAATTGTTTTGCTATTTACAAAAAGGAAAAATGATATGATTTTAAAAACCCCAAACAACCAGTCTTTAGAAACACTTACAGTCAAAACAATGTTCTCTACTTTGTGCTTTCAACACGTGGAAAAACCTCCGTAGAAGATGTAGCGGTCTTTCTTCCCATCCAAGAAACCTAGTGGACCGCTGCTCACTTCGGTGTTTGCTTTGGATCTTCTCACTAAGCTCTTTCTACGCAATATCCACTGCATGGAGAATCTAGCAAGTTAAATAATTAATTTCTGTTTTTTACACTCCAAATGCTATTTTTGCTATCTTTCCAGTAGGTTAAGCATCCTTTGAAAATGAGACTTGAGTTTCTTACAGTTAAAGCTAATTATTAGAATATATTAGAAATATATTTTTATATAGATATTATAGATTTCAGAATATACTGTAATGTGAAAAATATTATGAAGTGTTAAGAAAACTCCCAACAGCAAATGGGAATATGCAAATCCATAACTTGTTAGTCACAGATGTCGTGCTCGTGAAACTCAAGTTTCCCAAAGCAGAAACTTCTTGGAATTTCATTTAATAAAATAAACATTATATCCTTTTAATAGCCAGAATTCTATGATCATAGCACCATAGAATCATAGAATTATTTAGGTTAGAAAAGACTGCCAAGTCCACCACTAAGCCATGTCCCTAAGTGTTACATCTATACGTATTTTAAATATCTCCAGGGCTGGTGACTCAGTCACTTCCCTGGGCAGCCTGTTCCGATGACTGATAACCCCTTCAGTGAAGACAGTATCTTAAAAATTAGTAAAGATTACTTTTGATAACCTCAAATCATAAAAATATTTTTCTTTCATTTTGAAGTTTATCATTCAGATATATCACGTAAATGGGTTGAAGTCACCCTAAGATTTCTTGTGTTACCACTAGCATACAACTTTTCCTAAAACAATTTAAATGAGAATGAAGTACTATATGTCAATAAAGTTTTGTATAAACTTTAGGAAAAAAAGTCTGCCATATTACAGTGTACCTACATGTACAACTCTAACTGAAAAGGAATACAGAAATGGAACAATAAATAAACTCTCTAAGCAAGACATTTTCACTGGGGACTATTTAAGCACCCCTGCTTCTTAGTGTAGAGCAAATCACTGTATGTGACAGTTGCAAATAGCTGCCAAAGTCTTATTTCTTTCAGTATATTAAGAATCCTTTCAGCCTTGTTTAAGAAATCACATGTCCTGTTACAATCAGAAAGACTCAGAAACACTCAACAGCTAAAAAAAAATGTGGTGCAAAATTTTATTTTAAGTACAAACTTTAATGCTGATTCCTCTTAAATTGAAAAAGGAAAAAATAAGTGAATGAAGAAAATATATATACATAAGTCAAACAAAAATTTGGAGCAGTATATACTGTGGGGAGAAAACAATATTTCCAGTGAAGAAAGGGTTCTTCAAATAAATTTGAAACAAGCTAGAAATTTGGCTGTGCAGGAATACACAAGGAAAAGGAACCACAGGAGGGCATTTGTAATCAGGAAGTAATTTTAGTTTTAATGAGGGGAAGCAGTAGACAAGACAGGTCTTTAAGTCACCACCTGGAGGACTTTAAAGGAAGAGGAAAGCTCAGAAAATACATACCAGCTTAATTTTTTAATGTTTTTTTTGGTTTTTTTGGAAAACAGTGAGGCTGCATAACAATCTGAGGCACTTTGTGTGAAATCGAGGTAATTATCTATGCAGGAGATGGTGTGATTGAAGAAAGACTGGTCAGAAAAGGCTACTGAAGTCAAGTACTGTAAGAAGGATGGAGGACTAATGATCATGATACCCATTGCTAATCTAATTAACCTTTTTACATTAAATCATTCTTATTAGAAATATCACTTCTAGGCAAATACTTACACCAAGAAGAGAGATTCACCATGGAAGAAAGGGAGGGTGAGAATGGCATAGAAGTTTCTTGAATGAGAGCACTCTAAGGGTAGAAATAGTATAACTGTGGGAGCAACAACAATGGCTACAGAAGAAACAATCTTAAAATGTTCATAAAAATTAATAACAAAAATAAAACAGATAAGACAGAAGAAAAGGTATTAGAAAGTTTTAATACTCATAAGTTTTATGCCTGCTTTTTTATGTGAATTTATTTTTCATTTTTTGTCTGTGTTCCCCAAGAACTCCAGCATGCAGCTTCTTGTTTTTGTATACAGAACATTGGTATGTATTGAGAGCATTCCGTGCTCAGTCAGTGTCCTAACCCTTTCTTCTGGAATGAATTTAATTCCATAACATTAACTGATCTTTGAAAGATTTGTTTGTTTTCTATTATATTGTGCATAATTTCTTGAGCTTTTCCTTGCCATGCATTTTGGAATTAAAATGACATCACAAATTATGCCCCGAGCAGTAGCTCACTTGACTCATTCATGAATAAATTAATATTTTAATGTACCTGATTTTATTATTTTAAAAATTTATTTCCAACATTTTGCATTTCTAAAGGGTTTGGTTTTTTTTTTGCTTTTTACATCCATGACCTCAAGCCACCCTGCATGCTTTTTCCTACCAATAATTTCATTGAAATTAATAGATATCTAAGGGGTGGACAGCCTTCAGCAGACTTACCACTTGAATAAGCCCTTAAATCCAGACATAAAATATGCAATTGCATACTCTAACTGTTCTTTTTGAATACACTGACTTCTGTTTGTAGCAATCTGTTTACTGCTTTAAACCCTAACCTCACAGCACTGTTCAATAAATTGCTCAAATAGATGTACTCTGTTCAAAATTTTGTAAGGACTTTTACTAGAGAAACAAATATTTTTGAAACCATTTTTACTTGATATTAATAGTGATAAATTCTTATGTTCTCATTATTCCCTATTCCAAAGGTATTGTGGGTTGGCCTGAAGAAGCTGAGTGGTGTGGTTTATTTCTTTATAGTTACATTTTCACTTAGAAAATAATCAAGATTATTTTCTGAATTGTTGTACAGCTAAGAAAAATTCTTCTGTAAAATGTTCAATCTGTAAAATCTTCAATCATGCTGGAACATCTGCGTTATATCTTGCTGGATGTATCATCCCTCCCTCTTCACAATCAATAATGAACATGAATGTCAAATAAAAATGCACTTTTGGCAGAGGACAAATAAAAAGTAAACAATCAATGTTGTTTCAAAATACAAAAATGAATGAAAAAAATTCTAATGGGAAAAAAGACTCACAATTACAAATACAACAACCTGCTTTCTAGAAGCAGTTTTTGGTTGTGCTTTCTGCTCCCTGATATGGGTTGTAAACTTCTCTTACTGTTATCTAAATGCCATTAAATTACTCTGATATTATATTATTTAAAAAAGAAAGTTCTGTTTTTATCTACATTAATTATTAATTTCGCATTAAGATAAATTGATGGCACACATATACTACGACAGTATGGCTCTTAAAAAATGTCAGCTTACTTTAAAGAACTTGAACTGATCAATAAAGTTCACATTGGAACCTGATGGCCATTCACCTTTTTTAAGATACTAGCAGATGAGCATAAAATAGTCCTTTTTTTCAGTATCTAAAAGAAGTGCACTTGTAAAGCAACTTGTATTTTCATTCAGGTGACTACAGGGTTGTAAAATTGGAAGCAATCATTTTTTTGACAACTATTTTTGTTCAGAAAAGACTGTCTACCAACTGAAAGAACTAGAGTATGTTTGGACCACTTTATGAAATAATCATCCTGTAAAATGAGAACAGGACAATACATCAAAGAAGATATGACTATGCCGAAACACGGTTATAAGACCAATTATGTTATGACCTGAAGGCATTTTGATCTTAAAATGGATAGTAGTTCAGAAGTGAGATGATGATTCTGAGCAGTATATTTTCCAGTGATAGTATTTGCATAAACATAATCATCTTACTGATAATTTTAGTTATATAAGTGACCGATGATCAGTTAGAGACTAATTGATATTATATAGCCCTAAATATATCATTTATTTCCTTCAGTAGTTTGTTCTGCCAAACAAGTCTAAACGAAAAGCTAAAGCACTGTATATAGTTCAAAATACTTTGGTAAACCTTTGGAAAGTGTTTTGTGTCCTTCACTTTGTCCTGTAGGGTAAGTGGAACAGCAGAATAACCAGCCACCTGTGGAATGCATCCAAAGAAAAAATATTGTCTCTAAAAAGCAACTGAAGTTCAATAGCACTAGAGATTTTCTGAGAAATTGTACTGCTTTCCCTGGATCATAAATATCAACATCAGTCTCTCAGGACCCATTTTTACACAATGTTTGCATCAAGGTGTCTTATCAAAGGTTACTCATGGAGACTTCTGTGGTTATCCTTCTGCATAGAGACTCCTTGTGATATTCCTTAGAAATCATGTTAGTTTACAGTTTCTGTTATGATTAATACTCAGAGATGCTATAATCTACTTTTTGTGGAATACTTTATATGCTTACTTTTCTCTACTATCTTGCCACCTTAACTGGCTACCAAAACTTTTTGTCTGCACTGAAAAGAGGACAGCTTTCATTTAAAAGTTACTTCTTCTTAATCTCCTCCTCTTTTGAGCTCTTGTAGGGTTCAAGAGCCATATCAAGTAAGCACCCCTCCAAAAAGTCAAGTTAAAAGAATATCTGATTTTCACTTAAAGTATTTCAGATGGGAAGTGTTCTGTGAACCGTGGTCTGCAGCTTGTCTCGAACCTGCATCCGCAAAAAGAAAACTGCTTAATGTTTTCTTAATATTATTTTTTCTAGTTTGAAACTAAGTTTCTCAGCTATTCTCATTCACTAACTGATGCTATATTTTCTGCAATTGCCTTGTGAGATGCTAAGACAAACAAAAGAACTTCAGGCCTTTCCGTCATCCTCATCTTTCTTTCTCCTGTGTTTCTATCAATGAAAGCAACGGTGCCTTTGAAGAACAGAAATTACTAAAGTTTACTGAACTATGCATTATGAAAAAGATTTGAGATACAGGAAAAGTGTGGATAGCACCACATGAAATAGTTAATTAGGTAAGAAAGTGTCAGCATATTTTTAACTGCAGTCAACCCTGAAAAAATTCTTCTGTTTAAAAGAGATTTTCAGGTAAGCCCTTTTTTGCATTGCAGCAAAACTAATGTTGAAGCATTCAGTGAAATAATAATTCCGAGGTGAAATGAACTATTGGAGCTTTGGGTGCCTCTGAAATGTACTCCATCAGGAAATAAAAACTTAGCTATGGTGATGTTAGCAGCCATAAAAGTGGCCAGGTTAGTAGGTAAAATTAATGAAAAGAAGAAATTATCTGCTGAAAAATACTGACAGAGAATGGCCTGCCAGCCTGGAACTGTGACCCTGCAAACTAGACCTGTGAACCAGGAACATCCTTGAAAAGTGCAGCTGGCCTCTTTGCAGTGCAGCCAGGGTACCTAGTAACTGGAGACATCCTGACATAGTACTGATAAGCATAAATACACGTGACTGAAATGGCAACTTATAATCCGAGAACCTGGAAAACAGTCCAGAAAAATAAAATTGCTCAGAAAGAACAGAAAACATCATCATTTATTGTCTGTTACAGGTGAAGAATAAAAATTAACAGCATCTATTGGCTGCTCAAAGTAGGATGTCCTACACCTCCTTATGTGTCTGTTATAAAAAGGACTTAATTTTTTTCCAAAATGGAGATTTCTGCTCTGAGAACTTCCCAGCTGGAATGCCTGGCTGACGCCGGTCTCTGTGACATGGATAATTTTAAAAGTGAGACTCTGTTATCTTATGGGTTTGGTCTGTCCTCACTTCTTTTGGGGATGGTTGGGTCCCCTGGCTCTAGGACTAGTTTGTCCCTCCCTTTTTGGGACGGTTTGGCTCCTTCTGAAATGTAATTCACTTCATTTTTATATTACATATAGTTCTATAAGTAATCTGTATTATCTATATCTGCTGTTGTATTTTTGATAAGTTTGATTCACTAATGATAAATTGTAGTAACCTTTAATAGCACAAAAATACTTGGTTGTTGCTGTTATTGGTTTTACTACAGTACCAACTGATGTTATTATTGATTGATACCATACTGTTGATTGGTACTATACTATTGATTACTGATAGTAATTGGTAAGAGCTTGATATATAGTTATTCATATTCATTTTGTTAATCATAGGCATACTTGCTAGTGGTGATTTTTGTGACATTGGTGATAATCTGTAATAAAATGGTAAAATTTAGAGCATAAAACCTCTGTGTCCTTGTGTATTACGGCATGCTGTGACCTCACGGTTGCAATCTCCACACACCTTTATGCTGGGTAACCCTTTAGGTCATGACATATATTCATGTCTTATGAATTCTTTAACAGGGTTATCAAATATTACACAAACACACAGCAAATACCCATGCTCTTTATATTGTATTGGATTCATTGGCTTTCTCTTTATTTTTCCCTAAGGTGCAAAACATGACAAGCTTTGTTGAAGGATTTCTTGCCTTGTAGTGGTGCAACAGCATAAAACCATTAAAACATACTAGCTATTTTTTTCTGCATAATTTATTGTTTATAAGTTGGTGTCACCGTTTAGAGCAGGGCAGCAATAAACTGAGTTGCAGATACTCTCTATTAACCCCCACACTCCGACCAGAGGAAAGGAAAAAGCAGGAAAAGGGATTGAGTTACAAACTGAATATGAAATTTTTACTAATAACACTAATAATAATAATATTATTATTAATAATACAGATAATGCAAAATATACAAAACCAATACGGAGTTTCCCAGAGTTGGGTACTGGGCACTGGCATCCCACCAGCAGCTGCCAGGCGGTGCCAGGAAGTCCTGGGCTGGACTCAGAAGTAGACGGGAACTAGACTCAGGAATGCATGGATCAGAATCTGGATCAGGATCGCAGGTAGAACAACAAGCAGGGTCCTCTTCAGCAGGCGGCCGTGAACGGAGAGACCGAGACTCTCATGATCTCTTAGCTTTAAACTGAGTGTGATGTGCATGGCATGGAATACCTCGCTGGTCAATATCGGGTCACCTGTTTTGTCCACCCCTCCCTGCAAGTGCGACCCTTTACGACTCTTCACTTGCAGGATCTGAGAGACCTTGGCTGCCATAGTAACAATAATAAACAGGGGCCTTTTTCCGCATTCCTTTCCTACTGTTAGCTCAGTATAACTATAAACATTAGGTGTTACCAGCATTGGAGCAGACAGTGTCTGTAAAATATGCAGCCAGCTTCAGAAAAATGCAGTTACTTAGAAGAACTTAGCTGTAAGGAAGATTCACTAAAAGAGAATTTGTTCCGTTTTAAGCAAAATCAGGACAATTGGCATATTCAGGAAATAAAACTGTGTGAGAGACAGAGATTTTTTTTCTACACAGGGACAACCTCTATCTGTTCTCTGGTGAATCAGTCTAAAACTTTTTGAATAGCCTTATACTGTCTGAGGATACAAATTTTATATTCTACCTTGTTATAAGGTATACTCTTACATTTGTTCTATAGTGCTATATGCTGTGTAGATTTTAAAAGTTGAATATAGTTCTTGTTGCAGGAAAACAATGCTGAAACATAAAGAGCATAGGTCTTATTTATAAAGAAATATTGTCTTTATTAAGAAAAGAGTAACTTAGATCAATGTGCTTCAGTTATATTCTGGTTTCTTGAACAATGTTACAACCAGCACTGGATGACGTACAGACCACTTCTTTGCTGAAGTTTTTTTGCATTGACTGCCATAAATACAGCATTATCCTCTTCTGCTAATTTTCCTCTGATTGTACAAATGACGTCGTCACTGGAGATGGAAGAGAAGAGCCAGCAAGGATATTTGGATGCTAATTAGGAGGAATATGAGAGGAAAACAATAATCCCTCAAGGTTCTAAGGACTTCAGAGGGACATGCGACTGTGAAAATTTCAGCAAGTGAACCACATGATCCTGTGAAATTGAAAGGGAAATATGAAGGGAATATCATGGAATAACTCAGTAAGAGAGGAAAGAAAGTTGGAGGAAAAACATTAAGAAAGATAGGATGGTGAAAAGAAATTGAATTCATTCCAAAGCAGACAAGACAAAAATCTATTGTAGAAAAAACTGTATTTGAAATTAAAAGTTACACTTTCTCTCTGCAGTAACAAGCTCAGAAGGGCTGTTCAAAATTATCTTTAAATTTTGTGTTGTGAATCAAGACTAATAATAAAAAATATCATTTTAAAGGCCTTTAAGTATGAATAAATGCTCTAAATTTTAGAAGAGCATGTGGAAGCTACAGTTTATGGTGAAGTTATTTATTTATCAAGGCAATGTGAACTATAGCTTAATGAAGCAGAAAGTGATTTCCATTCTGTAAAAAATGGTACAGGGTATTTGAAAGATAATTAAAGTCTTACTGGCATCAGCTCTTTGGTGCAACAGCTGCAAGTGTAGGAGGCCTGAAAAAGACATAATACAATCCTATGCTGTGTATTTTTTGACCAAGTTCTCCTGGGATCACCCACCACATCTAATTTTCTCTTGGATTGTTCAAATTCCACTATCTATTTTTCCACACATTTTACGGCCTGCGTCAATTCTATTGGTAAGATAACCATCCACTTACTTTGGTCAAAATCTTAGACAGCGTAATTTTGACGTGCAGACGGAAATATCTAAGCATTGTGGGCTTATTTCATGCTGAGGTACTTCAATGACACAAAAATGCCCTAATGAGATAATGATGCTCTAGAATGTTTTCTCGATAGTCACACCAATAAAGACAATTTCATGCACATTGCAATTGTCAGTGTCAATGCCTTTGTGAGAATGATCATTTCTCATCTTCTAAAACCTCTGTACCTAAATCAAAATTCATAAACTATAATTTGTAATCAAGCAATAAATTGAAAACTTTCTCAATTTTACTGCAGCAGCTGATAATGTACAGTACAGGCTGCTGAAAAATAACTGGACACCTCTGTTTCGTATATATCAAGATTGTTGGCTCCAAGAAAGAAAAACTTTGGCTTTCCTTAGCTATGTTTTACATGGAAATAAGTCACTAAAGCATGACCATGGAGCACATACACTTGGACTAATCACTTATGATATTGTCAGACTTCAGTAGCTGAGGGTTTGGAAAAAAAGTGAACTATTACTCCCTATTCCAGTTCCCTTACTCTTGAAGATCACCATTTCTTAACTATGCTTCATGTAGGAAAACAAGGTAAGTGAAAGAATTTGACAGCCTCTAAATCATTCACTTCAACCCCTTATCTTCATTTAGTTCTAACATTAAAACATAAGCATTTTTTTCTTTCTAGAAAGTCTGATAATAATGTGTGTACAACATATTCTACATATTAATCTGTATTCCACATGGAATGCTTTTTAAAGTTAAGGTTAATCCCTCTAGTCATAAATTGCCTCTCACTACTTTCCCTCATGTTTCCTAAACCTATGGTTTATACAATCAAGCCATTTCGTGCCAGAATGAGCTTCTTGTAGCTATTTCTAGCTGTCAGAAAGCCTAAGAATATATATGCAAACAAATAATATCCTTATTGCAGAAACACTGTGATTTGGGTATTTTTGTTGGTGTTTTATTTATTTATTTATTTATTTATTTATTTATTTATTTATTTATTTTCCTGGTCTTGATGCCGTTTCACAAGAGGAAAAAAAACTTCACATTCTCCATCTCCCCCCAATTTGGAGGCATCAAGATCAGTAACTGGAATGGCATTCCTCTTAGGATGGAATATTGCATTTGGCTTTGGACTCGCCAGTATATTGGCAGCTCAGCTACATGAGGAGAGGGAAATAGATCTCATCTTTGGGTAAATGTTCTCTTTTGGGAGTGTTCCAGTTACTTTCTAGGCAGGGCTGGCTCACCCTAAACATATTGAGTAGAATGGACTTAATGGTATTGTAGAACTTGCTTTCATGAAGTCTCTCACAAGAGAAAAATCAAGATTCCCTATCCAAGGCAGCTGAAGGCAATGGTGCATTATAATGCATTTTGCAAAGCAAAGCAAGCAAATATGGAGAACAGTTTCAACCAGGATCAGTGAAAAACAAGTATGTTGCATTTATAGCGTAATAATCCCTGTCACTGTATTTTTAAGACACAAAACAGTCTAACACAGATATTAAAAAAAAAATTACCACTCCTAGTCATTACCTTCCACCAGATGTTGGTTTAATTGAACAAATGCTGCCTGTTATGATTACAGTGAAGCATATTGTAACTATGGTTATAACAGTCACTGGCACTGATCACCAGCCAGCATAAATCAATAGAATCCCATTAACACCAGTATATGTAGGCTGATTTTCACATACAGAGGTTTTTGACTACAATTTTCTGATTATAAGAAAGGAGGGGTATATGAATGGCATTTTCAACATTACTTTAAAAAAACCACTTCCCCCTTCCCCCCAGGATGAAGAGGAACACGTAGTCATTTCATCTGTCTGAATACAAATTGTAACCAAATACCTCACTTGTTGAATTAGCGTATGCTGTCATACAACCACATTTGACAACATAACTTCAAATTTTGCCTAGAGAAATCAAGGCAAACATTCTATGCTCTTTAACATGAAGGGAAAGTAATCCAAATTATTGATTGAATAGTTTTATGAAATACTGTGGCAGTAATATCTGCGTGACTGCTATGTATGCATAACATTATCCAACAATAGTGAAAGGTTTCATACGTAGTGCTCCTCTGGAGTTTATCAATCTGTCTTTGTTATTAAGTCTGCCACAGACTGAAGGGTCATTTGAGGTAAATCACATTTTTAGTATTCTTTTTTAATATTTTGCAATAAATGGTGTATCTATGATAAAACTCAGTGGACTATCCCAAATTTGAAATTGGGGTTTAGATTTCCTACCATTATGTAATAAAACAACTTTAAAAAATATAGTCAACATCAGGATTGTGAGGAAAAAGTGCAGAAATCTTCATTTATTGACACCTCTTCACATCTATGGAGTTCCAAAAATACATCTAATCCCAATGCTTTTTCAGAGTGAAATTTCACTACAATATTTACAGTACAAATCTATTAAATGCCATTATTAGAAAACAGTGAAATGACTATCTTCATCACCTCACTGAGCAATTTATGAAAAGAAGAAATCCTTGTATGCAAACAAGATAACATTAAAATGTGGTGTTGACCTCTACTCTTTGATAAATAGATTCAATACTAAGTATGTGCTGTTTTGAAGGGCTCCTTGAGCTTTGATTATTTTATTATGAACTCTGCGCCTAGAATCACTTAGCCAAGTCAAAAGATTAGCCAGGGGACTCCCATTCCTACCAAGGTCTGGTACAAACTGTAGTTGACAGATTAAATTGAAGGGTCCTTGTGTTTGGTGCTGTCATTGTTTCATTCCTTGGAGTACTCCAGCTACAAGACACCAAGGTGATTGCATGCATTGTAAACAGTCTATCTTGTTTTGAAATTTGTATGTAGGGTAATGAACATTGTAAACATATGTAAAACTTCACACTAAGTTATTTTAGAGCTGTGGTTCTGTGCTTATTAAAATTCTGTCTTTCTGGCCTTTATCAGGCAATGCCATTCAGCTACAGTGATTTCACCAGGGGTGAAATATGCCTTATTCAGAAATGGAAATCCTAAATTCCAGGAACACAATGATACAAAGGGGTAAGGCTCTCCCTCTAATCTATGCATGTCACTTATTTCCCAGAAACTGAAGTAGGCATAAAAAATCCAGTTAAACAAAGAAACTGCAGCTAAAATTTAAATTATCTCCAACTGAGGTGACAAAAATGGTTGAAGGAACAAGTGTGCTGCTCCCAAAATGGATTATAATTATAATTCTTTATAATTAGCACCATCTTTGAATTTTAAAATATATTTATCTTTTAAAAATATTCAGATCTCTCACTCTCCACAGACCCCCGCTCTACTTCTTTCTCTTTTTGTAAAAAGCTAAAGGAAAATTAGATGTTGGCTGTTACAGTAGCTACATAAGGATGGCAACCATCCAAAATTCATACAGATGGATCTGGAGTCATCTTTACATGTGCAAAAATAGTTGAAAAAGATTTTAGCACTGTAGATATTTAATCTGGGTAAGATCTTACTCAGTGGAAGGTGATTGACAGCAGTTGTTCTGTTTGAAGATTTAACGGAGAATGTGCGATGTCTAATAAATGGTGCTCCTCACACAGTTCAGCCATTTATTTGTTCAGAAAACCACATGCAGAGCACTCTAAGTCAGATGCTGAAGAAACATTTAGTTGCTTCATGTAAATGAGGCTGTCCTTTTGTATAGAACCAATATATTTACCAAAATAATTGGTAATAGTTACATAGAATATCACTTCTGCTACAGAAACATGATGACTGGAGATTTATTGAGCTGTACCTGTGTCAAAATTAAGCAGTTTTACTTACTGCTATGAATTTTTGTTAAGTATCCATCAGTGTGTATTTTTTGCTTCAAGAGTCTAGTTTACACAAACCAGTCAAATGTAATTCACCACAGTTTCAGGTATATCTGAGCTCTTAATTAACACTTCCTCACAACTTACTGAAATTTGCATTCAGAATTTAGATCCTAAGAATAGTTTTAGAAGGGTGAAGAATCAGACTACAGGTATTTTAAAAGGACAATTGCTGTAAGATATGTCACTGTGGAATAATAAATTGCTGTCAAAAGTTTTCAGATTAGATGTTGCCCTCGCTTACAGTAGTGTCAGTCAAGAATCACAGAATCACAGAATCACAGAATCACAGAATAGTAGGGGTTGGAAGGGACCTCTGTGGGTCATCTAGTCCAACCCCCCTGCCGAAGCAGGGTCACCTACAGCAGGCTGCACAGGACCTTGTCC
>Ga0065711_1043905_pt1 | contig 14441 bp, 9 predicted proteins | sample Hoacrofraction12_FD_59098 | JGI IMG/M metagenome (GOLD analysis project Ga0065711, IMG submission 59098) | Hoatzin crop microbial communities from Cojedes, Venezuela - Epithelial fraction 12 v2 (version 2) | ecosystem: Host-associated > Birds > Digestive system > Esophagus > Crop | place...
CTCCTTCCCCTCTACACTGCCCTAGTGAGGCCCCATCTGCAGTACTGTGTCCAGTTCTGGGCTCCCCAGTTCAAGAAAGATGAGGAGCTACTGGAGAGAGTCCAGCAGAGGGCTACGAGGATGATGAGGGGACTGGAGCATCTATCCTATGAGGAAAGGCCGAGGGAGCTGGGCTTGTTCAGCCTGAAGAAGAGAAGGCTGAGAGGGGAAGCTTACAGATGCTTATAAATATCTGAAGGGTGGGTGTCAGGAGGATGGGGCCAGACGCTTTTCAGTGGTGCCCAGCAACAGGACAAGGGCCAGCGGGCACAAACTGAAGCATAGGATGTTCCGGCTGATCACGAGCAAGAACTTTACTCTGAGGGCGACAGAGCACTGGAACAGGCTGCCCAGGGAGGTTGTGGAGTCTCCCTCTCTGGAGATATTCAAGACCCGCCTGGACAAAGTCCTGTGCAGCCTGCTGTAGGTGCCCCTGCTTCGGCAGGGGGGTTGGACTAGATGATCCCCAGAGGTCCCTTCCAACTCCGAACATTCTGTGATTTCTCTCTTCAGGCTTCTGTGAGCACCCCTCGTGCTCTGCTCTTTCTCTTCTCCCTCTTATCTGTATAGAATCTGGTCTGCAAAAATTATTCAACTAATAATTCATCGTGACTGTTTCTTGGATCTGCTTATCCTCTCCAGCCACTGCTCCCCTGTCCAAATGAATACTTCAGCCAGTCTCTCTAACACTTCTTTACTGGTGCAGACCCTTCAGTTCAAGATCAATACAGCAAGAACTAAAGTCTTAATTTCTTCCTGAGTGCTCACTCCACACTATTTGCTCAATAATGGTGGACCACACCATCATCTTTCCTGTCCTTCAGCTTCATGATTTAGATATCATTTTCATCTGTAGGCACACTCTTTTGAGCTATATTTAGATCTTGTAGACTTTTCTCCTGTATAGTATCTAAAAGCTTTCCCCATGCATCCACAAAGTCTGGACTCATCCCGATTTTCAGCATCTCAGTTGCTGCAATGCATCACTACCTGGTTTTCTCTCTGGCCTGTAACATAGCCTGGTCCTATGCATGTCCATTCAAAATGGGCTGCAAAAATCCCTTTCTCTGCCCAGCATCTTAACTTTGAAGCTTTCTCTTGGATTCTTTCTGCCTCTCCCTCCTGTCCCCCTTTCTTCGTTTACTAACACGATCAAAGTAAGCTGCTTCTGTTGTTGTAGCAGATCAGTCATAGCCTGTCTCCCCCCCTGCTGAAAATGTTGACTTTCAGCTTTAGCAGTTAATGACTTCTTTTTCATATGCCTGCTCAACTCGAAGAAGCACCTTTGTGCCGTTGCCCCCTGTGCTTGTGAGGGGCTCCTAGAAAACATCCCCAGAGTTACTCTTGTCTGGCTTTGCCTCACTCTGAAGTTCTCTGCTTTGATGTGGTGCCCACAGAACGGTGTCAAAGTGCAGTGCCAAGATCACTGCCTCGCACGCTGGCTCTCCTGGCTCGTTTGTACTCCCTTTTCTACTTGTATTCACCAGTTGTTTCTTGCCAGCCTCTTTGGGGTGATCATGACTACGCCCTAAGATCACCTACGCCCTAAGATAAAACAAAATTATTACTAGTGATGCTTATTGCAAATCCCACAAAGGTTGTGGTTCTCCTCCCCTCTGGTCCTCCCAAGCTTTGCTTTCCAAAACAAAGGTGAGATAAATATGCTCATCTGCTCAGAAGTCACAGTAATCTAGCACTCATTACTGATCAGGGGATAAAGTCAGAGGAGGCAGAGATTATTCGTTCATATCCCCCATGTGAGTAAAACAACAAAATTCATTATAAATTACTGAACTAAAGACCTAAAGTTGGAAAACACCCACGAAAAGCCTTCTCTGTATATTACTCTTACCAGTACATTTGAACACGGGATTACACACAGTAGGTGGACAGGCAAAGAACAGAAGGCAGTTGACTTGGCCAAGGTTCCCCTGTGTCCCCTTAACTACTGTTGCAGTAATTTGTTTTTCTACTTCATAGTTCATCTCCTCCTGCTTGTTTGATGTCATAAAAATCCAGCAACTGTGGCAGTTTGCACAATGCGTGTTATAGCCTTGTGTTGGTGTACCACAAATTCAGCATTCTGGATTCATTCATGACTCAGATTGGAGGAGAAAATAGCTTGGGATGGCACAAGCCCTTGATTAAAGCTTTAGGGCCAAATCAACAACAGCTGAGGATCCAGCCCATATGGCCCGAGATCTTTAGCTGTGTAAAGGCTGCAGGAATGGGCCCAAATAGCTTTGGTAATTAGCAAATATCGTACAAAATAGATGAAAAGTCTTTGGCAGGGAATGCATATTGAGTAACATCTGAAATTTATTCATAGCATATTAGTATACTTCTTTCAAGATAAAACTCAATGGCATATAAATAATTTGGGAGGGGAAACTGTAGTCTCTCACACGACTGTCAACAGGCAAACAACTTGGTGGGTCAATCGGTATTTTACAGTCACCTTTTGTCAATGCAGCAAAGGGTAGAGGTGACCGTCTAACACCAAGGACCTGATCCTACAAGCTGTTCTGCCTCTGCAGAAGCGTCCTCACACCCGGCAGGGACGCTTTAGCCAAGCTGCCTCCCTCTGCGCAGAGAGCTACCGTTCCTGGGTTGGTCTTGCAGGTCACCCTGTGCTCCTCGGTGCCTCGGTCACCCAAGAGCACCCAGAATGACACCCAGGGACATCCGCGGAAGCAGGACTGATCCTGCTGCTGTCTGAATTCACCAATTATCGTATCGTGTACAGCAGTAAATAATAACATGGCAATTAATCACCCTGGGGTAGCCGTAAGAGTTACTTTCACAGATTATGGTAAGCAGCATGCAGCGTGGAATAAATAATTTTTCACGCAAACTCTCAGGACTGACATGTTACAAAATCTCTCCTGATAAAAATCTAATGAAAATGTAAAACATCTCAGTGCAGTCTCCTGGGTAGAGTCAAGATCATATTAAACCCTCAAGAGACCACGGTCAGGGATTTCTATGAAAATCAACAGACAGTTTTCCCAGGATGAGCTTGTTAATCTGATAGAAAGACATGATATGGATTTGACGGCTTTGTCTCTTTCGCCGTTTTCTTCATGGAGCCTATTTTTAATTTAATCATCTTCCATCAATTTATTTAAAGGCTTTATTCATCAAAACAAAATCTTTTTTTTTTTTCTAAAAGCAGATGTTGTTGAAGTACTGAGAGTACAATCCAGCACGCAGTGTGTCACAAGCAGCACAAATCTGTTGTCATTGCATTCTCAGGAATACTAACAAATAAAGTTGCTCTCCCACTCTGTTTTAAAGTTCCCTGTGACCGGTTTTCAAAGATTTTGAAACCAGCTCTCTTACAAAAAGATCATGATCTAGCAATCTCAGGACATGGGTCAATGACAGCAACCATTTTTAAACGTTCGTTAGGATTTACCTGCTGGTGGCTTTATGAAAGGTGGTGGAATTAATGGGACAATAATAGGTACATTCCCGTGATCCTTTGACCCTGCTGGTGAGTCTGAAAGTCCATTTCCTGTGGCAAGCCCTGGGTAGCTTGGGTTTATATTGTACGGTGAAATAACACTGTCCTCAGGTAATTTTGGTTTTGGCAAAGAATTTTCTGTAAAACACAAAGAACACATTGTACAGTATGACAAATACATTTCTTAAATGCCCCTACACACCATCACCCATTAATGAATTTCATTTCATTAAATTACTTACCCTAATAGAAGAAGGGTGCACAAAACCCCCCAGATATTGTCCCTTTTAAAAAATGGATACTTTCCAATATTCTTTAGAAATGCTCCGTTTTTTAAAATCAAACTCACACTAAACACAATTGTATGTTTTTACTCTAAAAGATGGGATTACTTTGTCGTACATATCCTTAGTATGCCTAATTTAATCAACAATACCCTCTCTCTGTCCTTCACTTCTACTGTTTGCAAGGTGATCACACTCAGTGTACTGTAACTTCACCAACGCAAGAAGCATAAACTGAAAAATAAAAGAATTCCTAATTCTCTATCAATAATATGAGTAGTAGCAGTAATGGAAAGGACTTAAAGGAAGGAACAAAAAATTGAAATTACAACAAAGTGTGCATGAAATGATGACAGTTATTATTCTAATTCTTTAGTCCCAAATCACCTCCGGATTCTTATTTGTAGGAATTTCTCTAACACACCTCAGTTAGCTATGGGACAGGACTTAATTCTTATTATTCTCTCTCCTCCCATCTCTCTGAAAAAGAAATACACTCTTTCTCCCCTCTCACAGACTGCATACAACAAAAATTTCTACCTGGAACAGGTAGTCAACATCTTTCTTTGGTACATAAAACATATGATTTGTAACATGTGTCTATGAAAAAAGGTATGTCATACATTCCATCAGGCACAGACTGGAGCCACAGATCATTCAATAAAAGAGCTATTTATTGAAACACAAATAAATGAATCACATTACTACACAGGAACAAGTTTCTTCAAAGGTGGCTTAACAACATCACATTTTCACTGAAAAATAAAACATTGATCACCAGTGTCACGATACAACTAACAAGCTGCAAACATTCAGTTTTATCACGATTGGATTGTTTCACCTTACCTCTAATTTTTCCACCTTTTTGCTAGCCATCTCTCCATCCAAACTGGTCTCTCTGGTATCAGTACTCATTGCAACGCTCACTGAATACAGCGCTGCTGCCAGCCATCAGAACGAAAAGCCAAACACTGCTGGCCACAAATGCAGTGAAAAGTGGCAGTCCAAGAGCATAAAAGCCATGGCAATTTCCTCTCTCTGCCTCACCTTTGAGGAACTCTTGTTGGGTTAGTCAAGATGCAGCGATTGCTCTTCACTCTGATCACAAGTCCCTACCTATTTGCTGGGGCTGGGGAGCCAGAAGGGAGCAACTGAGTGGCTGAACAAACAGACTGGATCCTGCCCTTCACGTTTTGAACCATCTCATACTACAGTACGCGAAGACCCAGCGCTGTCCCAAACAAATTCCACCCCCGGAGAACTCCTACAGCACTTGCGGAAGGCAGTATAGCACAAACATCCCTGAGGAACCTTTTGTGAAAGTCCATGCCTATTCCCACATGCATTGTGAATATTCCAGCACAAAACCTTTCAGCATTTTAAAAAGCCATAGGTCAAAAATCCTTGGTTTTGAAAGCAAAAGAGTTCCTTCAAGCCACGCTGCTAAGAAAGCACGCTCTCTTTTTTCCAGTTGTGAGTAGTTTATTGGTACCACAGGTACATGACTTTCAACTGACTCACAAAAGGTATTATTTGTGAAGATGTATTAGTAAGTGCCTACTAACAGCAATTTTGTTAAGTAATTTTCCTCATACCCTATTGGCTTCCTCATACTTTCGATATTTTTGTTTAAACCAGCCACGAAGCAAGCAGCAGAACATGCTTCCCAGTCCACGCCAATTCAGATGGCTTGAGATATTAATCCTTCTTTGTGTGAACACAGAAACATTAAGTCTCATTACCTTTGAGAACAGAAATGTGCTGGCGGCTTTCCCCATCTGCCGAGTAGTTCCTGAATTCAATATCTTCTCCATCTTTCAATTCAACCTTATCATAACCATACCAGCCAAGCAGCTCATTCATAGTGTTTTCTGCAAAGTTCTGAAAGAGAAAAATTACCTACTTATTTATGTAATCAATAACCATTTGGAAGGAAGGGAGGACTGCATAAATCGAACTGTATCTGTGCTACACGAGGAAGTGTCAGGCTTGGCCCACCTCCTCATAGACTAATGTCCGTTTCACAAGTCAAGTGCATAAAGTGTAATGCATTTAAATCTCCGACTGGCACATGTAATTATGACAGAGGCTCATATGTCTGTAATTTAAAGAAAATGAAAAGGAGAGTTATTTATGACTTTTGCTCTGGCATTCAATGTCAGAAATATTTTAACATACATTCGTCACAGAAACTTGTCTGTGTTGCCATAAAATATCTAAGACCGCAGCTAGAGAATAACAGAAATCTAGGGGTTTTTTTTTCAACCAGCAGTTAATCAATCTTACTGCGCTACAGTCTTTTGAGCTGGAGCAGGTCACTGACACAATTGCAGTTCCTTGAGGTGCCCATGAACCAAATCAAATAAAATCACAGCGAAGACGTTTTTCCTCAGTTATAAGCCCTTGCATAGTCAAGCCACTTAAAAACTCTTCACCAGGAAAGCGTTTCACCATAATGTTTCAGATGAACATTTCTTGCATTTGTTTAAGAAAACCTTTCTCAGTTTTGCCATATTTATTTTCAAACCGATTTCCAAGCAGCCGTGTGGTTACATTTAATGTTTGTATGGAAATGCAAAATATGGAACATGACTGTCATAACTCTCAAATTCTATTAAAAACACATCCTCTAGGTCATGTGGCAAAAATATTTCTGTAGAAAACGCTCATTACTGGGCCAGGAGATTTAGTGGAGCAAGTTAAGAAATCTGCAGCCAGGCAACAAAGCTTTCCAAAACCAAATAGTAACATGGAGCTCTAGGGCTTATGGATTTAGGAAGCTACCAAAGGAAACCAGCTAATGAATTACTGCGATGGCAAAGATCAGTTTAAAGTAGTATGACAACTATAAAATGAAATGAAAAAGCCACACACACAGCCTTTCGATTTGGTCTCCACACTTTTTTATTATCAGTCTTTTAAAACAAATTCCAAACTTCATTTTCCTGTAAGATCTTGACATCTAAAATAATGCTTCTGATAAGCACCGTCTTCTGGGACTCTGGCTACCAGCAAAGGAATAAGGAGAACACGGCACCAATTCAAAACAAATGGTACGTGTCAAATTTGCAGGTTGCTAGATTTTGTCTAGTAACTGCTCTAGATTAATTTTTGAGTGGGAGCAAGTCTAACGATAGAACACAGCAATTCTCCAGTCTTTTAAATAAATAAATAATCAGATGATAATTGCTTCCGAATTCAAAGCTACAGCAGGCACTCTGCCCCAGAACGTCAGCGAGCTGCACTGCTCCTGGCTCATTCATCAGACCAGATTGCATAGGTGTTCCTGTCACTCAGGGAGCACTGTAAAGCAGCTATAAGCAATAAACACAAGCAATTTATACTCTTCCAGGAGTATCATCTGTGTGATTGTGCTACAAACACACATTTCAGGAAAAGAAAAAAAACAAAACCAAAAACCTACAGCAGACCCGTGGAGTATCGATTTCCCGCTGGTTTTTCCCCTTTCATTTTCACTTGACCTCCTGCTGGAAGACTTGATTCCACGGCTGTCCTGTGCAGCCCTAAACTTCCAGAAAACCTAGCATCCCTCCTCATTTACCTCTAGTGTCAGCACTGGAAGTACAATAGCCCGTTACGCCTGAACTATGTCACTACTACAGTTTGCAACAGCGAGTACAATGCAGTATAACGTGGCTAATACCTGCACTCGTTTCTAAAATATATATTTAAACTCTCATTTGAATGATGCAGTGCTGTGAATGTTTTAAATACTAGCAAAAAACGGGAGATTTTTCTAAAGTTTATTTGGTTTTTTAGCTTTTTAGAAAACTTCTCTCACAGCACTGAAAGCCCCAGTGCACTAACCCTGTCTCTAACGCATTGGAATCCAACAACAAAATGACCTGGAGACGGGGACTGAAACCTCACCACTGCAGCCCACCCAGAATGGCCTGATGGGGTCCATGGAGGCCCGGAGGCAAGCTCTGCTGGCTTCCCTCGCTTTGCTAAATTTCAGCTGTGGAGATGCAGCCTTAGAGACTAATCTAGCAAGGTAGAGACCAATTGACAAAGTCTTCCTGACTTAAACCCCATGCAACCAAATTAATTGAGTAGCTCTAAATTTGCCTCCTGTGGATGCTTTGTGTTTTAGTTGCACTGTTGATCAACTCAGGCAATGAGTAATTTCTAATTACTTATCGAGGAATATGTAAGCAAGGCTAAATATATGTTTATTTTTTCCCTGAAAATTCATACACTTGTATGTCTCCTCAGAATTTAGTCAAAGTGATGGTTGGGTTTGTAATGGCACAAAGCTTAAGTACCTTTCAAGCCTCATTTTACCATCCATGATGAGTGACACGCAAAAATGAACAGCCCTAACAACAAAAAATACATTTGATTCTCAAATTACTCATTCTCCTTCATAATTTAGCTTACCTATTACAGTGATGGTGATCACTCAATACTGTTCTCTCAGTGACTAGCAGCCAGGGCTTCATTACACAGCACACTGTACACGGCAAACCAAGCGGATAACTCCGTCCTTAGCCAGCCGACAGTCAAGGCTGAGAAATTTTGTCTTCCTCACTACCTCTCTTGCGCAGATGGGCATCCACAGAACTACGACATCACCTTCCCTCAGACTCCTAAAATACCTGTTTGCAGTGATGTCTAACACCCTGTCAGCCTAGATGATGGTCATACAGGTCATGTGCTCGGTGAAGCCACTGCCCCGAAGGTGGCCACTGTTATTTCATTGTTTCCAGGTATTCTCCCTTCTTTCCATTTCAATGGTACACCCAGTTTACGTGGATTCAAGACAGGGCAACAAGATGGGATATGTGAAGACCAGTGTGGTCACAACAGTCAAAATACAAACAACGAGATGAGAAAATTTTTCTCTGTGTGAATGCAGAGGGGGGGAAAAAAAGCCCAGTTCTTGATGAAGTTAAGGAAAGGAAGCAAGCCAATTAATACATAACCTTTACGTGCTCTGTACATGCAGAGCAGAAGCTCACTGGAAGATGCACAACCTTCAAAGGCTTAGTGAAAAGAAGGGTGATGATTATAACCATGATGCTTGAGAAAAGCAAGAATGCAGGACCTTGTGTTGCAGTAGCAGAGCAGAAGAAGTATTGATGAAGCAGGGTAGAGAGAAACCAGCTAAACTGAGAGATGATGGACCTGCCAAAGCCCAGGGAGGAGGAGATGTGAAGACAAGCATGGATGACCAGATGGAGCATGTGCAAGGAGCTGCAATTCCAAGCTTCTGCAGGAACAACACAGCAGAGGCAGCTAGTCTGTGCCTACTTTCAGAACCATTCCCCAAAAGGATGTGGAGGGTCTGCAGGACAGTGGCTGCCACCCCAACCCCACAGCCCTGCCAAAGGACTGGGATGACATGAAAGACCAGCGCACCAGGTCTTGCCCATCACCAGTAAAATCCCAAATCAGCAATCACACTGCTAGGCTGGGACCCTTGAGCCCAGAGCGAATCCCACTGAGCCCAAAAGGAGTTCTGCAGGGGTCCGTGGATTTAATCGTGAAATTACGGCACCAGAGCTAAGCTCGCCCTGCCGGTGAGGCAATGCTCAGTCCCCTGCGGGAAACCACGAGACGGAGCCCCGGTGCCGCTCACAGTGTGGCCCAGTGCCGAGAAGCGGAGCACAGAAATCCCACCCCGTGTCCTGTGCTCACACGGCCACGCCACGCTTGGCCTCTTGTGCACGCACCAAGCAGCCAGGCTCCCGAGGCTGCGGTGGGAGCACCAATGACCCCATCAGCCGCCCGCGCATCCAGGCACTGGGTTATCACTCGGTTAACATCCCACCAGAGCCAAAGCTCCCTGCGCTCCTCTGGCCGACAGCGCAGGCGTGCAGCTGAGCACCACCGCAGGTGCCTCACTGCCGGGGAATCCGCTATGGCTGCGGCACAACCAACTCATCCCTGCCAAGAAAATTGGCCCCAAAACGCTCCAGTGGCCCCAGTCACGCAGCACCGCCAAAGCACCCCCTTCCTAATAGGCGGTAATTCTTTTTTTGCCCCCTGCTAATTCCCACACCACTTATCACCACTGCTGGGCAACGCGTAATTTGCGTGTTTTAACTATACGTTTTCTCTATCTTTGTACTATACAGAAATATCCTCCTTCCTGGAAGAGCCAGGATAACACTAACTATTATGCTCGTTCGTATTTTGACTTGAATTTGCTTCCCATTCATAGGAAAGATGAAGAAGAGTGCGTTGACTCGCCAGACTGAGGTTTCTCTCCTCTGTGAGACTGACTTGCATGCTAGGCAGTAAAAATACAATCACATTTATTCCTCCTTCAGGATTCATTTCATTGTAACAGTACACCTACAGCTTGATTTTTTACATTCCAATGCACCATTTTCCCAAATCTTTGCTAATTAATACATTCTGAAGCTAAGCCATGCTTCTCTTTCCATCTTAGACCTCTCACCTTCCCTTCTCTATGAACCTTATTCATAGGGGGCAAGGCCTGGCTTCACCGCGCGAGGCCTGGCAAACACGGAGGCAGGAAACGCAAGGGAGAACGAGTCTGTCAGACTCATTTTCTTCTAGGTTTTACTGCTGAATGTTTATTTCAGATCTGGGAGGAAGCACAGTGGCTCCTTTCCATTTCCTTGCCTGCATAACCCACTCGGTGCAGAGCCCCACAAATTCACGTTTCACTTTCACTGCACCGAGGAAATAAAAATGTTTCTATAGCCACAATACGAACTTGGGATTTTATTTTTTTTTAACTGGCCCTCACTTTCCTTGCTTATTTATGTTGTCGCCATATTGAATTTTATGGTTAGACCTTTAGGCTATCAGAAAGCAAAATATCTTGATGCTTGAATGCTCTTTGTCCTCCCACATAGACGTTTGGCTCTGTGACACCCACCTCGTTTGGGGTCGCACGATTTCTACTGTGCACAGGCAGGTGAGGCTCCCCTTATGGACACTGCAACCCCCTTTTGTGGCCATCCCAGAAAGCTCCTTCCATGCAAAGCCCACCTCGGTCTCCTGAAGTAGTACAACTGATAAAGTCTGTCTGCTTTTCCACTTTCCCAAAGACATTTTTTGCTTTTCAGGAGAGAAAGGAGGAGTTTCCTTGGAACCTTTTGAGTGCTCCGAGCGATCTGTCTGGCACCCAGTGCAGCGCTGCTACGCCTGCTTCACCGCTTTCCTCCTTCTGACAGTAGTACTTTTAAATGCCAAACGGGGAACATTAAAACACTAAACTGCAAGATCTTCCGATGAGTTTACTATTAAACTATAACAGATGGGGCTGTCTTAAGCTCTAGGCATCAGGAACGAAGTCCAATTTTAGATACAAATTAGTTATTGAGAATATTTATAGATGGTAAACTCCTTGGGCACACGGAGTAACCCTGTGAAATTACAGCACAAATTAATTGCTCGCCTTTCAATTGACAGAGACACACGGATGCTTCGTCTCATTTGTTCAGGAGAACTTCCAGTGCAATCCACTACTGGATGCAACTTCGTTTCACAAGGCTGAGGAGCACCCGGCTGCTCCTCCCGAGCAGCACCGCTGCCGGGCAGCAGGATGGCACACGGCGGTACACTGAGCAGGGAGGGATGGGGAAGCCATCACCGCGCCTTGACGAGGGCTTGCATCAATTAAACTGGAAGAAATATTTTGATCTTAAAATAGCATCAGGTTCCCTGATTGTGATAGCTTTGGATCTATTAGGCGTTCTGTTATTCACCAGCGAGCGAGAAATGGCATTGCACTGCATGTCGGAATAACTATCTGCTCTTCTTCCAAAGCATGAGATGAACAATGCTACCTCTGGAAATAAAAATGGAAAGTATCATCTGAAGGAGGACAGGAAACAAAAGAAAAAAATAACTAGAAAAAAAGAAAGAGATGCTTGAAGGTCACAGCAAAACAAAACAATTCCTCCTGAATATATTTTTCATTGAAATGTAATCTCAGAAAACTGTGCAGACTCATGTACTTTTCGCACACACATTGTATCGAATTAAAATTTGTTATAACCATCATGTACATTAGGTTAGTGATAACAAAAACGTAACTTAATATCTGGCACAAGGGAAGTGCAAGCAACCTGAATATCCATTCAGTCATGTTAAAACCAAGCTGTGACACTACTGCTGGAAGACGCCAAACCAAGTAGTTAGGTGTTGTGCTCCTTCTTGAGTAAATATCTGAACTGTATCAAACAGCAAATCTTGAAGGAGGTCTCTGTGATGAGGTAATTTCATTGCTCATTCATAGTGCCCTGCCTTTGCCGTACTTAAAATAGACACTTGTACCAATGGCCTTTTTATTACCCAAAGGAAAAAAAAAAAAAAAAATCACATATACACCAGTCCTTTTTCTTTCTGCTAGCAAAGGGAGGCAATTCGATCTAACGTGGGCTGAAACCTGAGTAGGTCACTGTACACCATGATAAAATTCCCTAATCCCTGAGCCAAATTTCCCTGAGGGGGCCCTCCTACTTCTCCTTCACTTTCCAAGCTGACTTTTCCATTCCCTCTCTCGTCTTTTCCTCCCCTTCATCTCTTTCATTTCCCCTACCTTAAAGCCTTGATATCTGATCTGCTGCTGATACTCGGGTTACAGTTTTTACAGCTTAGGCTGTCTATTGCTGTATACATTCCTTTCTTTCTGCTCTGCCGTGATTACTTACCAGAGCTTATTTTACACTGGTCCAGATGAAAGCAGTTCAGATGAAGGGAAACGGTCAGCCTGTTTGAACGTTACAGATATGAACCTACACAAGGGCACATTGTGCTCCCTCTGTCACTTCCCTGCACACATTTTGCACAGTGTAACCAATTTGTTGCATTATTGTATTCCTCGGGTTTACCAAGAGCAACTAGACATCTTAATTTATCAGTGAAGAAAAAGAGTAAACGATCGCCACAGGATTTTAACTTGCTCAACCAGTCAAAAACGTAAACCACTTTTTCTTTTTTTTTTTTTTCCTCCCCCCTCTCTTTCCCCTCCTCGGATGACAGCAGCCAGGCGTCCTCCTAAACATGCAGTCCCCCAGCACAGCGCATACAGCGTAGTTTACATTGAACGGCGGCCTGTGTTTTGTGAAAGGTTCTGCCGTCAGCGACCTCACTCTCGACCAGAAATCACATCGGTTCGAAATGCCATTTCTACCTGCCTTTAATTTTTAAGTCAGACGAAATCTTGAGGTTTTATGCAGACACCCATGGTTAAAAAAAGAAAAACCCTCTACACAGACATTAACGCCAGTGCTTAATACCAAAGCATTAGTTTAAAATTGTGTAATTTTTCTCCTTCACACAATGTTGTTTTTGTTTCTTCCTCACCCTTTCAGACAAACATCTGTTATACTGCAGAAGAACAACTATCTCCCAAACCGCTGAGTGTGCCCGCAGCCAAAGTAAACAAAACAAACCCAGAGGATCCAGCACAGTCAGCCTTTATATCCAGCCAGGATAACATTTCACATGTTTTGATTAAAATTAGCTAATTTGTAATTCTAGAACCTATGAAACTCAAAAGCTGCAATCCATATAGATCGCACCAGGCGATGCTCTAAGGGGCCAATGCCCTATACTACAGACCTCCGCGGTCCTCAGGACTACGTGGGATCACAATGAGCAACGACTCTCGCTCTCCGGTGCCTGCCCAGAGCCCTCTCCCAAAACAGGATGTGCCACATATCTCGCAAAGAATAATACCGCTCCTCGGGACGTGAAACTACTACGGTTTGTTTCCGACGGGATGCACCGACGGGCGATTTTGTTCGCTCCCCTCATGCTACTCTTGCCCACATTTCCAGCCGCTGCGGACGCAGAGCTGCGGACGCGCTCCTTGCGAACGCCTGCCTTCGGCAGCGAAGGGCACCCAGCCGAAATTAGCGGTGTGCAGAAGAGGGGAGAGGGGAGGGGACTGTGCGTTCCCGTTCGATTTGACACGGGGAGATGGACGCTCCAGAAAGCAAAGACATTTTCACTAGGCATCGTGCGTATCTACCAACTCGGCTGTGTAGTATGCGTCCTATGCGGACGCCTGACGTTTTCCAGGCAGTCCTCCACACACAGCCAGCCTCTTAACCAATGACAGATTCAAATGAAATGTCAGCAGCTTTATCTGATAACCCGACGACGCCGTTTTAGTCACTTTATCTCCGCGCTAAACAACAACAACAACAAGTTCGGCTGAAGTCTCGCCATACGTTGCCCCCAACTTCGGGGAATTAGAGAAGTCAAACAGACACGGAACAGCCGTGGAAAACAGGCGCAAAAAATAGGACGGGCCAAGCCCGGAGCCGCCACCTAACGAGAAAAGAAGTCCCGAAACCAGGTTTTCGTGCGGTCGCGGCCATCCCAACATCTGGAGCGGCCGCCTCCGGCGCACAGCTGGAAGGGGGAGCGGCCCGGGGGAGGCAGGGCAGCCACCCCGCCGCCCAGAGCCGCCCCGGGACGGGCACGGGGAGCGGCGGCGGGAGGGAGCGGAACGGGCTCCCCGCGCTCGGGGGCGAGGAGGGTGCGCGGCTCCGACCGCGACATTTCGCTTTGGCCGTTTAATTGCACAGTTGCAGCCGGCTGCGGGAAAAGGAGAGAAATACAGTGTTTAAAAGAGGTGCCTCTCTTTCCCTTAACTTTCGGGCTTCCCAGCTACCTGAGGAGGTGGCTATCAAAAGCGG
>Ga0065711_1043906_pt1 | contig 14440 bp, 10 predicted proteins | sample Hoacrofraction12_FD_59098 | JGI IMG/M metagenome (GOLD analysis project Ga0065711, IMG submission 59098) | Hoatzin crop microbial communities from Cojedes, Venezuela - Epithelial fraction 12 v2 (version 2) | ecosystem: Host-associated > Birds > Digestive system > Esophagus > Crop | place...
AAGCTGTTTTCTGGAAGTGCTCTGGTCCTGTTTTTTCTTAGTAAATGGTTATAATTTGAAGTTTGCCCTGTTGTAATAAGATGAATGCTGTACACTCGCTAAGAATCAATCAAGGCTGCCTGTTTTTTAATCTAATGTTCTTAGTCTGCTTAATTTTTTTACTTTGCTTTTGGACTAACTTCTGCAATGAATAACAAAGTTTGACTACTAACTACTGCAAAGATTAAAAACATAATTTCATAGAGAAGTCTGTAAACTTTAAAAAAAAAAATGGAGAGGGATTTGCATGGGTGCTGTCTCCCTAACAGATGACTTACATTGTTTTCAGGTTTCTTCACAGAAGTCCTTTTTACTAGATACAAAGGCCTCACGAATCCCAAGCTCAATCCCAGACTATGCTTAACAGCATATTATATGCTGTCTTGAATCAGTCCGCAAAGCCCCCCGCTTGTGTTCACTCCCTTATTCTAAGTTAAGTCCGATTCTTGTCATTTTTTCCTCTGGTGGAGGGAAAACTTTCTGGTACCAAGTGATCCCTTAGTTGAAGTATCGAAGAACAACCTAACCACGCATGTGGGAAGCAAGCTTTGTAATGTGCTTTGAGCACAGGTAAAGGCTCAGAAATCTAAAAAGCCCAGAGACCAATTAATTTCTTCTTCTATGCTTGCTACAAATGAACACAGTTTAATCACATAATAAAACTGGGAATGTGCTGACAATCTTCCACAAGAGCTGAGGCCTCTACATTGGTTATACATGCTTAGCTCTCCATCTAGTGGGGAGCTCCTGGTTTTGGCTCCTGCATTAGGGCAAGCCCTGGCTGAAGTGGGAAGGATACCCAGCCCAGCAGTGGAGCATGGGCTCAGTGAGGTTAGCATTGCCCTGTTCACACATTCTGATAGCTGATCACCAGAGGTCATCTTGGTTTTGAGGCTACAGTTCGCCACTTGGGTTTCTCCTCTCAGAAATGGTTCAGTAGATATGTTTATTGCTTTCCAGAAGCACACCATTACAGCTTTTTAGAACTGTCTTCTCCCAGAAGCAGCAGAGCGAAGCAGCAAATGCCCCAATTTGGGATGTGCATGAATGGCATACGTAGCACATCTCCATCTGCAAAGGGCATGCTCCCAAGAAATGAGCTGTGCACAGAGGTCAGTGTGAGTTGCTTTTCAATACAAAAAAAGTCTGTAAGACAAGTAAGAAAACCAGCAGGCTACCGACTAATAGTGACTATGTCTACGTTTCTCTTCAAAAGAGAGAAAATTCTCAGCCAGACGTGCTTTGAAGAAGTTACAAGTAATTTCATTTGAAAATACATGGTCAAAACACTCTTCAGCCTTATAAAGGAACATCGTGTATGTCACCATTTTGCTCTTCCTTTTCTGATGCTGTTGAACTAAGATGTGCAAGAATACTTGCATAGTGAAGAACATTATAATTGGGTCTAAACTCGCACTTCTTACTGAGTAGTAGTGGCAAAGTGCCTTGAAACAAGACACCTCTTCATGAATCTAGACAAGTGTAGTAAGTATAGCAAGGATGCATGCTCTCTTGTTCTTTCCTGTACTAAGGAATCTGATTTGATAGCAAGTAGTTGCTGCTATGAACTTATCTGAAAGAGCAGTGATGTGCTGTCACCCTGAGCTCGACATCCTGAGACCTCGTGAATTCCTTTCCTGAGGGATGTCTGTCTTGTCATCCAATTCTGTTTTGTTTCTGCAAGCAGTTAAAGAAATTAGAAGTACGAAGCTCCTTGGACCCAAGGCATGCAGCTAGTTATGTGATTGAGTGAATGGAGTTTCCAACAGAATGGAGATAACAAAACATAAAAGCCTCTGAAAACTCAAGTGTTTGTCATGTTTTTCAAACATCAACAGCAGGAACAGAAAAACAGTAGCTAAGTCTTATGAAAATTCTGTGAATGCCAGCATCATTAGTCATGAAAGATATTTACTAATAGTAAATACAAAATTTTCAGGCTGCTATCTTTCCTATGTCAGTTCCAGTACTAGGCAAATCCTCATTGTTTGTTTTTGTTTGAGAAATGGTGGCCTCCTCTACAACTGTTGCTTTCATATTCAGATGGTTCTGAAATTGTTTTTTTTCTCCCAAAACTGGAACAGTGACATAAGTGAAATTTTGGCAATTAATATTTTGTTGCAATAGGGCTAAATTTTTGTTACTGCAAAATTATGAATTCATCTACTTGTACGATTCAACAGATAAATGCTTGTGCATCCAACTTAACCCCAAACCCCAAAGTAACAGAATTTTCACGGGTCACTGAAGTATTCCAGGCTAAAAGAGAATATAAATTAAGTTGAAACATAAGTGGTAACTTCTGGATAAGCCGGGCAAACAGTGAACCTGCTCTAAAGAAATGAGACAGGATGTCTGATCCTCTGTAGAACAGCTGTTAACCAAGGTTACAGTGCAAATCTCAAGCTGTAATGGTACGACTAGATAAGGGAATGAATTTACCATGTCACTTAAAAGTTTCTATTTTAATTCTGAAGTAAGTCCCTGCACTTCAATGAACTGATCTAAAGCCTAATCACAAATTTTTGAATGGTTTCTTTTCTGCTGATACTAGATTAGATTACTACTCAAGTAATTACTAATTAGACACTGTGTATGTAACTGTCTTACACTGTCTACATAAATGTTTTGACACTATAGTTGCCTTTAAAATAATTGGGTGAGTTGAGAGGGAAGGTGGTCATCTGGAAATATAAGCAGCTGTCCAAAGAACAGACAAAGCCAGCTTTGAGTTCTGACACTGCTGACTTGGAAAAAGCAGTACAGCAAAGATGCCTACAATGCAGCTGGGCCTCACTCATGGTCAGCTTGGCTTTTACTGCCATCTATTGAAATACTCGCTCCTGTAGCCAATAAATTATTTACATCTGCTGTGTCAGAGGGTAATGCAGGAGATTATTTTTGTAAGATCCAATACCCACAAGGGTCATGTAGGTGAGCATCCAGAGTGCCAGACACCAACCCTAGTAGACAAGACCCTTATACCAGACTACGTCAGCCCACATTGAAGGACAACATTCACCCAATTCCTATCTGTAATTAAGGATTTGGAAAATCTTCCACCTCTGCTCTTGTACAGTAAACCTGTCAAGAGGTGGGCAGCTCCTGCCTGCTCCCACAGCTGCTCTGTCACCACTCCCCTTCCCAGAGAAACTGAAGGATGCTACCAACTGGGAGCCATCGTAACTTACTTACTTGGCCAGTTGTTTTGGGACTCAGAAATATTACCTGCCACGTTGACAGAAGTCCATCTTATTTATGGACGAACCACCCTTCACTAGGCTCCAGGCTTTCCCAAAAATCTAACAGGACTACAAATCTAAATGCATAAATATATTAAAAAAAAAAAAAACAAACAAAACAAAAGGGCAAAACAAAAATCAAGGCATTAGAGTTGTGGATTAAGCCAAAACCTTTGAACTGAGAAGACATCAACATCTTCCAGATTCTGAGACAAAAAGATTAGGACGAACATTGACTGAAAACTCATTAGTAATGTTATTACTTGACTGAAATGAAAAGGGAGCTAAGATAATTCACATCAAAGCTGGAATTCTAACCTGAACAAGATCACCTCAAACTAAAACATAACCTATTGACGAAACTCTGCCTTGGCTCTCCATCACCGGAAGAGCTCTCTGTGAAAACCTCTCCAGCAAATCACGCAGTAAGACTCACGTATCTGGCAGACCATAAGGAAGGGCAAAGAATGCACAACTCCAGACTGATTAACATCAGAAGGACCACTTCAATACTTCATTGCCGTGCATAAGCATTTCAAGTTAGTCCTGCTTACCATGACACCTTTATATCATTATATAAGTAATCTGCACACCATTCTCCAGCCACTCCACTTTCAGGTGGTGTTTAATCTTTTGTAGCGCAGAATCCTTACCTGTCAAAGTCTCTTGTTACACTTCCAGTTCCAAAAACCCACTATGGATACTTCTGTAAAATTAACAATTCATGCTGACCTAGAACATAAAACAGAGAGCATGCTTTGCTTACCTTACTTGATGTGTGCTATGTTCTCATTACTTACCATATCACTGCAACAAGCTGTCTTGGAGAACACTAGTCTTTACCCCATCTCTCATCACAGATAACTGTGACCTGCTGCACCAATGCAGGAGAAGGGTCAGTATTTCCTTCAGTTAAGATTTCAGACTTGCATTTTATAAACAAAGAAGAAGGAAAAAAGCCGGTTTTCATTTAACATCTTCAGGGGCTGAAAGTGACAATTCCAAAAATTCAACTTATTTCAAGTTGCTGCTTAAGGGAAAACAAACAAACAAACAAACAAAACAGGTCCCTGCAACACTTAAATCAAGTGGCTCATTCCACCCTTTATTAGAATAATTACAACTAAAAGAAACATGGCACTTGTATTTTCACAGCAGGACAAGCATCATAGGAAGTAATGGGCTACAAAGCTATAGCAATAGAGTCAAAAAAAAAAATTTAAATAAACTAAAACCAAAGCTTGCTGCAGACATTACAGCTGCTTCTACATGGAAACCACAGCTTTCAGGACAGCAGAGTGCAACGCAGAGGCAGCAACAGCATCATTCTATGCTCAGAGAACTGGGGGACCGTCACACCAAACATGGTATCACCTAATGGTGTCCTAAGCCAGGGTGAAAACAGAAGGTGGAGAAAAGAAGGTAGGTTATTCGTTTGGTTCACAGTCCTCCTCAGTTCCCTTCTTTCAGCACAGCAGGCAGTTGATTGCCTCCAGTCAAGGGCTGCACAGTCACTGAGCCATCTGGGCCTCCATTGCCTGCGCTGTCCATTCTGGGGCTATCTGACTTATCTTCTCCAGCAGGTTGTTAACCTGGAAACACAGTGACTGAATCTGCTTATCCCAAGTTGGCAAAGCTTCACGAGCTGAAAAAAAAAACAAACAACAAAACCAACCCATACAAAACAAAGTAAGTCTTAGCAATTCTTTTGCCTTTTCAACCACAATCCTTTCTTGTGCCACTGCCCTCACTTACGTCACGGAGGAAGCCTTCCTTGCAGCTACATCATGCTTATTTTTGTATTCAAAAGCTACAATGATTTTGGCTGACTGTTACAAGCCTAACTCCTGCATTGAAAAGTAGAACTGAACAGAGAACTTCCTGGTGAACCTGTTCCTACAAGGAGACTGATTGAATAAATTCACACTTTCCCGTGGGTAAATGAACACATAGAAGCCAAGGGGGGCAGAAGGCGTCGGGCAGGGTGTGAAGTGTGGTCCCCCATTAAGGCAAACTCTGCCTCCTGCTGGCCACAGCAAGGCGCAGCAAGCTCATTTCAGATGGAAGGTATTAGGAAACTGAACTTCCTTATCCTGTAAGGCAGCAACTCAAAAAGCTCACTCTGAATGGTGCCAAGAAAAATAACTTACTGTGGTCGAACTTACTCTCAAAATGAACAATTCCATCAATCTGATCAATGAATCCATTCATGCGACCCTCAGTTATCATCTGAGAAGCTATCTTTTCTGCCTGAAATAATGAAGATGTTAGAAACTTCTTCCATTTTGAAAGAAGTTAAAAATTATTAAGACATAATAGTCCTTATAGGTTTTTCAACATCCCCACACAGTGCAGGTGGGGGCAGAACCTACAGACAACACTAATCATGAAACGATTAGACATACTATCGGTGGTCTCTAACTCCACTACTGTGCATTCCACATCATCTACCTTTTCCTCCCATAAGATGTGCTAAATATTTAACCTTCCTCATAATACGGAATATTTAATTATTTCCTAATATTGAACTAATTTTCCTAATATTTACCATAGTTATTTTCTCATGTCTCTGATGCTCCTTATTTTTACAAAAGATGTAGAAAACTAATACCTTAGCTGCAGGGATCTCTAGTAACGCTCCAAGCTCTTCAAAAGTAATGTTGTTGTAAAGTTTGCTCGCAGATAGCAAGTTGTGTTCAATCACAGCTCTGTCCAGGATACTGGAACCTTACGGGTTAGATAAGAAAAAAAATCCATTACTGTCAGACTGAAATACTTGGTTTATACTGTAGAGCAGACAGAAAACACTTTGTTCCCCAAGGTTTACATGTGCAGGAGGTCCAGATGCATCTGCCTTGCGTCAGTGTCATGCTACATACAAGAAAGTGAACAAAATGAAATGGATGGCACACGGTTGATTTTAAGACAGGTAGCTTAAAGCCTTTGATTTCTAGAGTAGTCAAGAGGAGCCCTTGGTTTTGCTACAAGACTCAGCATCTGAATTGAGGGAGTCTGAGCTCCTGTGATCAGTTCCTAGCTTGCCAACAGGAAAGACCGCTGCTTTTATTTTTTCAGTCATCAGAGCCCTTAGGGGTACAATTAACCTCGCTCTTACTGTGTTTGTACAGTGATAAGCTCTCATCCAATTTCTCTCTTCTTGATTTAACAATTTAACTCATTTGCCCTTTAACCTCTACTTGAAGATAAGCACATTATTAAATACCAACTAACCTGCATTCTTTAACTTCTATGGAAAAACAGTACAAGTTATAAATAAACAACAAACTGACCCAATGAAAAGACTGCAGTTTATCATTAGTAAGTACCTTTAACCAGCTTTCACCTCTTCAATTACACAGTTGTTCATTTGTCCTTAATCAACAAGTATTGTTCACTAGGAAGGTTTTCCTGATTAAGAGGTATTTCATGCTAATGTATTTTTCCACTTCAGTATTCTTCTAATTTAGAAAACTGAGACCAGTGTGTTTAGGATTCCAGTGAAGTCATTGCTTCACGTTATTTCTCATTGTTCACAGGTTCCAGAAAGAACACAGGTAATAAGATGTCAATGAAATGGATCAGCAAACAATGTGCAGACAGTGTTAAGGTCCAAGTCATCCTCTCACTATCTGTCATCTTCCTGTAAAGTCAGGAAGCCATTGAAATAAATTTATCATCCACAGAGACCATTTACGGCCTACATGCATGTCAGGTGTTTCTAGGCATCCTATTTATAACAGTGCCTTATAACTGGAGAAACTCAAAAGGACAGAGACTTAAAGTATGCGACAAGGTTAGAAATACTGGGAGGATATCAATGAAAAGGACTGTATGTGGACAGAGAAACAAGATTTTTACAAGTTATCTTCTAGAAGGGTATTTCAAAACCTTAACAGCCAATCAGAAAGACGAACTATGGCTAAGAAGCTTTACTACTAAAATCATGAGGGTAACATGTTGGCAAATAATTTTAAAATAATCATATAAGAAATACTGAATTATTTTCCGTCACACTTCTTGACTGCATTGGGCAAATCTAAGTCCTGTGGATGAACACCTAGCATTATGAGGCTTTAGAGAAGTATGTACCATCAGCTGTAGTTGCTTTCTGGTGAGGCATTAGCATAGCTGCAAACTCTTGCAGTTGATTTCCACGGATAATTCTGTCAAGATACATTTTCTCCAAGATCCCATAGGCTGCAAGCTGCTGGCATCTCTCATCCTTGAAGAGTGTAGCAAGCATGCGAGAACGCTGTTGTCCTAGGAGAGTCAAAAAGAACACTCAAAGGATCACCAAAGCACTGAATATTTAGAGGCAAACAACAGAAAGTTATCATTTTTTCTCAACATATGCAATTAACCAACAAAGCTCTACCAAAGAAGGAACTTGGTTGTGTTCAGTGCCAAAATTTATCACTGACTATCTTTTGCATCTTTAGCCAAGATGCCACTTTACCATGGGCAAAGACACAGAATCATAGAATCATAGGAAGTTTTGGGTTGGAGGGGACCCCTAGAGGTCATCTAGTCCAACCCCCACGCAGCGAGCAGGGACACCACTAACTAGATCAGGTTGCTCAGAGCCCTGTCCAACCCGGTCTTGAATGTTTCCAGGGATAGAAGTAATCCAACTCTGAGTTAACAGTATAGTATGTCAACAGGTAATTTTGGTAAGCTGTTCAGAATTTAGGATTCATTACCAAATCTTAGTGACAAGATCCCTTCCCACAAGTAATGCACAAGCTGACTTGCTGCCAGGGGATATGAAATACCTATATTGGGTCTTGCATACAAAAATGTAACATGTATTTTACCTGCTGATGCCAAAATAGTACAATGCAAAGCATGCTTCAATGCCTCCAGTCGCTCAGTTTCATGGACTATACTCTTATAGGAGAGCTCATTGTATCTTTGGGCAGCCTCAATGAACTTTCTTCTGTAATCAAGAACTCGAGCATAGCACACCTAGAAAGAAAGTATGTCTCAGAAAGAAAACTAACAAGGTTGGCTGCATAATATAGATGTGTATAAATTGCCACATTCTCAAGCCACAGCTCCCATAAATACTGCTCTGCTGCACCCTTGGGAAATCTGTGTCTTTGAACAATTAGCTTGACTTGTAAAGCCCTTGCTAAAGTACCATGGAAACCAATTGAAAGGGCATTTCCCAGCACTATTCATGTTACTGCAAATGTGAAAATATTTACACTTCCAACAGAGTGCATACTTTAAAACATAGCATAGAAGGAGAAAAATAGAAAAGGGAAAACCAACAAACCAAAACCAACACATCCTGAGTTACAGCTCATGGTACATCTGCTTCGTGTTGCAGAATTTTAAACACCACCACAACTGATTGGTACTGTCATGCTATAGTTATCACTGCTCATCCCTGTTACAAAAACGGTTTGAGAAATGAGTGTAAAACCCACAAATAAGCACAAAGGTCAGCAGTTACTTTACTACTTGAGACTTTTAAAGCTACTTTTATGGATGGGACTTACTATTTAATTACTGTTGGGGGCGGGGGGGGGGGAAGCTTCTGTTGTCCCTAATATTGCACATGACTTTTTTCCCCTCTTGGATTTACAAAGGTGGAGATAATACTTTCAACACTATTTCAGATGTTTTGAAGCCTAAGCTCTATTTTCAATCTATAAAGCTGGCATTTAAGGAACCTTTATAGACTTATCTCCAAATCATAAGGAATGAGCTATTTAATTATTGCTAAGATGTGGCTCTCAAGCTCCCAAAACCATTTAGACGCTTCTCCCTTTGTCTCTTTTCTCATTATGAAAGTTTTAGTGGCATTGCATGAAAACATCTCAATATGGAATCATCTCCCTCTAGAAAGAGAAAGCAATAAAGCAAGTTAGACAACCTTATAATGGATTTGCAGCTGTTCATTAGTCGATTCATTCTGAAGCAGGGAAGCTCGATTAATATAAGCTTCTGCTTGAACTGGGTCATCATCCTCCAGATACAGTCTGGCAATTTTCAGGTATGTCTCCAGTTTATAATCTACATTGTATTGTCTGTAGAGAAACAGAAAAGCAAGTGCTCGGAGTTGCTCCACAACTACCCTTGCTCTTAGCTGTTCTAAACATGCATTACGATTCTTAAGCACTTGGCAATGTTTGATTTACCCCGCTTTCTTCTTCCCTAACACCAAAATTAGTGCCTTCTGTTCAGCGTAAGCAATCTTGAGATGAATGTCAATGCTCCTACAAACACCAGTAGAAATAATGCTGTCTACCAAGACACAAATGCACATTAATAACCTGGTTTTAGTGCATTGGAAGTTTCCTGTAAGTGGTGAGCCACTTGAGTTAATAAGCAAACTTGCAGTGGAACAAATAGGTGAAAAACAGGCAAAACCTACAGCAATTCCTTCTACATGCATACAGAGGACAGAAAGGACAACCAGAGAAAAGTAACAGCAAGGGTTCTTAAAAAAAAAGAAAAAAACACCACAAAACCGCACAAAAAACCTCAACTGTATGTGTTAATATTGATTTCAAACTATGTCTTCATTTTGAACTGTAAAGGCAAACACGTAGAAGAACTATCACCTTTCAAGAACCTTCCAATAACCTGAGAAGCACTGTTGTGAAATACAATCAAAAAGGCTGCTTATCAACAAGACTAATAAAGAGTGTAAAACTTCTTGTACAGTATTTTGACCCAATAAATTATTTACTGTAATGTACAGTCATCGCGCTATACTTATGTCATCTGGCAGTAGTTCCGGCCTGAACTACTGAAACTCTGGAAATATACACAACCCCAAAATTCTCACTTGCTGGTCTAATTAAGTACAAAGGGAGCAAGTGTATTTAACAACACAGAACTGTGTCTAGCACAGTACTTACTTTTGCCCTGTTTCCAAAGGGATCCCCACCAACACTTGTGCTGCATTTCTCCAGTCTTCTTCTTTCTCATAAATTGATGCAAGATGTTGTCTTATTGAAGCAACCTAAACAATAGTAAAATCAATAGCAAACGCTATAAAAATTGAATGGTTCTATATTAACTTTCACAGTACTTGTTCCTGTTCACGAATCCCCACAACCGATACCCCAGCTTCACGGACACAGCAACCTGCACACACGCAACTGTCCCTGTGCAAGGAATCCTACTCCTGGACCAAGTTTTAATACCAAGCTTTTTAAACATGAGTGCTAATTTGAAGCGCTTCCACTTAAGCTTGTGACAACATAAAAGGAGTTAATCTTCAGGGAGCAATAAGTAATAATCTTTTATAAAGCTTTTAAAAAGATGAAACAAGGCTTTCAAGAACTGAAGCACCAAGATTGACAAGCCATTGCAAGTTATATCTCATACCACACCTGTGAGACATGAATGAGGTCAACTATGATTAGATCCTAATGCAGAAACTTCTACTTTGTAGAGCAGCTGTCAGCAGGTAAAATATCAGTGCTTACAATCTGGGTTTTATAAGCTGAAGTGTAGTTAAAAAAAAGAAATCATCTGATGTCTTAGATTTAATATATGCATAATCATATAACATATAGGCAAGCATGCTGAGTTAAGACTTAAAGAGTAAAAGCTGCTTAAAAAGACAAAAGATAAAAAGAAGCTAATGCAAATCATGACAGAAACCACCTTGCTTTTCTTCTGAAACACTAGGTCCTACAGGCTTTTTATATAAACATCTTCTGTAAAAACTCTCAGATGACGGTGAATACTCATACAACAAAACCAAGAACTGAAATGAAAAACAACTGCAGCACATTCAGTAGTTAACTAGAATTGGGATTTCAAGAAAACATTTCTTCCTGGTAAAATGATTATGACTAAAATACACACACAGATATTTATTCTGAAAGAAAAGCTGTTTGTCAAGATGCTTCTATCTTTACATCACCTGCCTGTTCCATTAGTTGGGTAAAATACAATACAAGGAGTACCAGTCTGTCTCTTGACAGCACCTCCAGTAGCTCAAGTATTGTTTCATTGTAAGAAGCCATTTTCTGGTAGTGGAGGAATTATATACTCAGCATTCTGACAAAGAGACAAAGTGTATTCTTTGCACAGTCATAAATAATCTCCGCATTTAGCTCACGTTTTCCATGTACTGGAATGCAAAACTGGACTCTAAGTAGACATATCCGTTTTGAACAGCTTTTTAAAGACTTAAAATAGCCAGCGGCCAAGCTAAAAAAACACAAAGCCAAGTCCACAAACTAAAAACCCTTTGTCATTGATCTCTCACCTGCTCTTCAAATGAAATAACTCTAGGCTGTATCTTTTCCAAGGTGAAGTGGTAAATTTCTTTGGCTGTGCTGTCAGGAAGACTTGGAAGATGGGTACAAAAATCTGTCAGCAGCTGACGTGATATCACTAGACTGACATTCTCGTTCACCACTGGTTCAGAGACACATAGAAGAAAAAACACAAGGTGGATGCAACACTTGTCAGTGCCTTCACTCTTAAGTGATCATTTTCTTTTATATTAAATTTGAATATTTCAAGTTTTTAAACCTGTATCCAAGTGAGGGGTTTTTTTTCTTTGTTTTTCATTTTAGAGACACGTTGCATTCTGAATCACTGTTCTCAGTTGCTAAAACATCTTGGACAAAGTAAACGTTTAGGCTAAATTTCACCAAGTTTATTCTCAACTTTAAAAAATTAGAACAGGTATAATTTCTAGAGGTATTCAAGGAATCAAACATCCAATACAACACAAAAAACCATAACAACTTGTTCTTGACAGTTTTTCAAACTAACTTGAGACAGGAGAAGGGGTTGTTAGTTTAAAATCACTTAGCATCCAGGATCAACACAGACTACTTCATGTTTTCACCTTCCAACACTGTCACAGTGACAGGCTGGAAAGTTGTAATAATTTACTGAGCTTAAAAGTCCATTCTCCTTTCTGAATGTGATGATGATGGCTCATCTTGTACTCGTGTTTGAGTTCCAACAGGACCAAAATATCATCTATTTACACAGCCTCACCTAAAGCTAACAAATACACAATCCCACTGATGTCTGGCTTTTACTTAGTGTGCAACCGATTACACAGATGCACTTACTTGCTTCTACAAAAGCTTTCAAAGCTTCAAGTTGTTCTACACCCAACAGCTGAATGGCTTTTTCCAATATTTGACGGTACCTGTCCACAGATTAAAGAAAATAAATAAATAAATTTAAAAATCACTCATAAGGCACATTTTTTCCCTAACAAGTTCTGTTTCTCTGCTAATTTTCTACGTCAACGTCCTACTTTTGTTTATATTTTCTATACCTTTGAGGTGGCAATTTTCCAAAGTGTTTGTGCTCAAATGTCAGGAATATTCACCTGAAACTGGTATCTGGATCTTTTCAAATCCCAGGACTAGGTTCTCAGGTAACATAGCTCATCATTTTGTTATCTGTGAACGTATGTGCAATTTTGATTGCTAAAAAAAAACCACCCACATGTCCCCAGGATGGTGCACAGAAAAAGTAATGAAAACTGTATCGTTCATGGATTAAGATTAATAAAGTTAGTCAATGTTCAAAACTACATACTCAATGAGAATCAGAAAGTGTTGTAGTGGGAAGTAAATAGTATATTATGGCCACTTGACATAAGTACAGAAACGGACTATGCATTTTTAAGTGTTTATTCCTGCAAAAATAGCAACTCCTGTTTTCATCCTACATAAAGCTAATTAAAACTTTGCCTGGGCCATAACCTCAGTGTGCACAATACTGATGAAGTACCACATTCACGCTGAAGCCACATTTTGAGGGGAACATTTCCAAGTTTTAAAATGAAAGTCCTAAAAGTGAAGCAATTCCTCTAGAAAGTAAGCAACTGGACTGGGACTCAAAGAACTGATATTGACTGATCAACACATGACTGAACCCTCGGGGGAGAGAAAATCTGTGTGACACGTTGCACCGTAACTCAAACCCCAAGGTATGCCATCCAAAACACCAGCCTAATCACAATAGCAATGAAATAGTTACTGACATATTTCCAGCAGTCGAAGAAAACAGATTCCCCGACCTATCAATGCGGCGCAGCCGGCGGGCAGGCAGCCGAACACCGAGAGGTGGCGGGCAGACATGAGGGAGCTAAGCGAACGGCTAAGGCCCCGCGCTGGAGCCTGCGCTAGGGCGCAGAGCGAGCCGCCGTTAGAAACGAGAAATAAATTTTAAAATGACAGAATCATGAGGTGAAATCTTTCTTCCTTTCTTTTATTTAAAGACGCGCGGCCGTTGGGCAAGAGTCACCTCGCCCGCCCAGGGCCCGGCAGCCTCCCATCCCCAACGGCCGTAACCCCAACGGCCGCTCACCCGCCTTGCCCCGCCGTGGCGAAGCCGGCGCCGGCACTCACTTGCCCGCCAGGTCCTTGTGAGAGCCGCTGGAGTTCATCAGCTGCGCCAAGTCCTGCTTCACAGCGGCCGCCATCTTCGCCGACCCGCCGCGGCCGCCGTTCCCCTGGCGCACCGCAGACCTCCTCCTACCATCGAGCCGCGCAGCCGGCAGGCTAGAGGGGCTGCCGCGCGACGCGGTCACGTGGCGGGAAGGGCCCACGCGGGCAGAGCCCGGCCGCGAGTCTAAAGCTCGGGCGGGACCCACACACAGCCTGCCACTCCCCCGCGGCCGCAGGGTGGCACCTATAGAGATCTATGCGTATATAATCGCGCGTGGGTGTGTGCATGTGCCAGCGGTCTCAATGCGGGACAAGGCCCCATTCCCCTCGAGTGGCACGCCCGGACCCGGAAGCTAGTAGCCCGGCGCGGGCGGGGCGGGCCCGGAAGCGCGGGGCGGGCGTTGCGCCGACGGTTGCTAGGGCGGCGCGGCGCAGTATTATGGGATGCGGCGGGGGAATGGCGCGGGGCGCGTGATTTTGAACAAACACGGTGGCTTCGTCTCGGGCGCAGCCGCCGCCGCGGCCGCCGAGCGTGGTAGCGGAAGGGAGGGGGCCGGCAGCAGCGCGAGGCGCGGAGAGCGTGCGGCGACAACGGCAGAGAGGAATCACTAGCGGCGGCGGCGGATGAGGAAGAGCGCCTGCCCGCCCGGTGAGTGCGAGGGGCGGGAAAGCGGCCCCGGGAGGACGAAGAAGAGGGGTGCGGGCACGGCTCTGCTGGCGGGGAGGGTGCGGAGGAGCCCGGGAGGGAGCGGCGGAGCGCTGACAGCC
>Ga0065711_1043908_pt1 | contig 14440 bp, 6 predicted proteins | sample Hoacrofraction12_FD_59098 | JGI IMG/M metagenome (GOLD analysis project Ga0065711, IMG submission 59098) | Hoatzin crop microbial communities from Cojedes, Venezuela - Epithelial fraction 12 v2 (version 2) | ecosystem: Host-associated > Birds > Digestive system > Esophagus > Crop | place...
TTTTTTTTTTTTTTTTTTTTTTGGTCAGAACATCTAAAGAGCAAAGGAAACAGAGGGTTTCTCGGAGTAGCAAAAGTTGTCATCATTCTCCTTTTGCCAAAGAGCTGACAGGGTAAGGAATGCTCTGAAGATATTTTATCCTGAAAATGTGATGTAACCAGCAAGCTGAAGTAGGTTGACCAGTTTACAAACAAGCAGCTCTGAGAAACAGTTGAGATTTCTGGAGTGTAGCAGTGTTGTGATACCTCCCAGCAGGTAATTTTGGAGAGATTACTCTCCTACACTGACCTCCTTAACCCTTCTACTCGATCTTCTGCTGTTGTTGGGAATGACCAGCCCCCAGGCTTTGAGGGTTTGGGTTAGGAAGGTGGGGAAAGAGGGAGAATGCCCTGGTCTGAACACGCAAACAGTGTCTAAAATGTTTACAGGACATCAACTAACACCCTGCGGAGCACCTTTTAGTTAAGGCTGGATAGGTTTCAGCTGGGAAGGGGGGACCAGGAGTTCCCCATCTCCTTTCATGTCTTTCAGGGGCAAGCCACTGCCACACAGTGCAGTGTGGGAGGCTGAGCTGTGAGGAGAGGCTTCATGTGCGTGCTGGGAGAGGTCTGTTGGTTTTTACTTTTGCTTTGGTTTCCTTCCTCTGCGATTGCTGTGGAGTGGTGGAAAGGTGGCTGTCTCTCTTTATACTGCGGGACTCAAGTAAGAAGCTGTCCTTAAGACTTGCTGTAGCAGGACAGCACACAAGAAGGGGCTCCTGTAGCAGGGCCTCAAGTCTGGCCTAAACCTGGGCTTTGCTATGTATTTCTAGAGTTCATGTTCTGTCCTCTTACATCTATTGTAAGTTATTTGGGCCTTTCCAGTGTCTGGTTATAACACAAAGGGGAAGTTAGCCAGACATTTCCCTTCTAACTTTGAGTTTTGTCATTTTTTAAGTGATTGATTGGAAGGAGTTTAAAGAGGCTGCGTTAATATTTAACTGTGTTGCACAAATAATTTATGTTTTTAAAGTTTTCTCTCATTCAGAGTGGTCTGGAGCTCTCTAGCCCAGTTTATGTTTGATTATAGAAATTTATTTTGGTTAGATCATTCCTTTATCAGAAGGATCTGCCCACATTTTGTTGGACTGAATAGCTCTAGAAGCCACAGTGTTTTTTCCAATTGCTTTGAACTGAAGTTGTATTAAGAAAAAAAAACTTTTGCTGCCATTGAGCTGGATCTTATTAATACAGAAGAAATTATATTAAGGGGTCTTTAATGTGTAGCTGTGATGCTGTCCTATTCACAGCTGCAGCTCAGTTTTGAGAAAAGATTCCAGACTCTCTAGCTTTCCCACTTGCAGTTTTGTGTGCCCATGATGTAGAAGCTTCTACCTGCCTGTTCCTTTTGTCGCTCTCTTGATCAGCAGTGTCCATTAGTTCTTTTGGTACTTTACAGTGCCTTACCTTTTGGCGGGTAAAGCTAACACATCAGAAATGAGAAGAGAAAAATCCGCCTCATTATGTCAAACAGCTGCATTTTGCTATTGATATGTCCACTTTTACTGCATGGCTTTATACTGCTATACAAGACATGTCATGTAGGTTTGAATCCTCCTCTGGGCTTGTCTGATCTTACTTGTAATTTTATATGCCACCAAACATCGTGGGTGGTGGGGTAGTGGTGGTGTCTTGGGGAGGAGTAGGAAGTTACACAGTTGTAAAATAGGGATGCCCTTTAGGTTATTGAACACTGTGATATATTTTGTAAATTACTCCAACAATCGAAAGGGAGGTGCAAGTTGATTTCAAGGCCATTTTATGTGCAGTTCTTCAGTAACTATGAAAATTTTCTTCTGGGACAGTTTTGACTGAGTTCCAGTTATGGAGTTAGCTGGAAAATATCTGATATTATCTTAGACTGTCTGTCTGCCTTGCATTTTCTTATCTCTACTCTCAAACACAGCCCATCAAGAATTAAACGTGCTCAGGGGGGTGGAAGAACATATTGATACGGAAAGATAAAAGCAACTAAACATAGGAAGTTTGGCCAAACAATTTCCAAGACAGACCATTATGGCTTTGTATTTTTTATGTGGAAATTCAAGAGAGGGCAAAGAACTAGACTTGGAAAAAAGAGGGCTGTAACTGGGAATAGTGGAATTGAAAAATTGTGGACAAAACATCTGGGGAGAAAAAAACCATCCTAATGGTGAGATATATTATGCTATGTAATAGTTTCTCCTGATTAAACTCTTGTCATTTGAGGTTTTCCTTTTTTTAAAATAATGATTTTAAAAAGTAGTATCTGTATGGAAGATATCTTGCACAATTGGGGATACACTGACCTGAGTTCCAACCTGCTCTGAAATTTTATATGTTTATATGTTTTTATATAATTTATAAACAGCAATTAAATAAAATGCTGTTATTTTGATTTATTTCATCACTTAATTTGTAGATTTTTTAGGACTTCCAGGTTGCATCAAGCCTGCATAACGTTCAAGCACAGACGGCCTCTTTTGCAGAAGGGATGTGACTTATGCAGAGATGCTTGAATTGGGTCTGACTAAAGTAGCTTTATGCTGGAAATGCTGTATCTGCATGCATGCTGCATCCTGCTGGGCAGGCTAACGCAGCCTGTTGCCTCCCGGGGTGTTCCAGTTAACTCGGGCAGTTCTGAGCTTGTGTGGGTTTGCTGGTGGGGTTCCCGAGATGAATACATGCATTCCTTTGCATCAGTCAGTGGCCTAAGCTGATGGTCTGAGTTATGCCCATTTGTGATGGCTTCATGTTAATGTGTTCTGGTTTGATAAACTGATCAGTGGATTAATCTAGTTGAAAGAAAACTTCTCAGGTCTGACACAGAGGCACATTCCCCCAGAATTTCATACCCTGCATCTAAAAGAAGACACTTGTTCCCAAAAAAGTCACTGTTTCAAATAATTTAACATCCTTTTCCTTAGGCCACATACTGGTTTTCTTCTAAGTATGCAAAGGTACAGTTTCACATTTCACATGCATATAGATAGAACTTTCTTGAAAGTGCTGAAGAAAAAGAAAACCTGGAATGAAGTTTCTGTCTTTCAGAAAGCTACAGCAGGGTTCTCATTACGGATCCTTATAGAGAGAAAGAGCTGATTGCCTTTATCCAGAACTCCCTATGCCTCCTATTTTGAGCATTTGCTTTTATATTGATGGTACTTTATCTTTATTCTATGAAGGTGTAAACACTGAAAAAAAGACGTACATCATTTTGTCTCAGATAGGATGCTTACAACAATAAGAAGCAGTTCTATTTTCCTGATATTTTTTTAGATGCTATCAGTCTTCTCTTCTTTGCCATGCACTTAGATGTATAGCTGAACAAAGTTCCCTTCTTATTTGTCATGGAAAGAAGCTTGGCCCCACTGTTCAGTACTACTTGTCATCATTCTCACAGTGAATATGCAGTTATTTATACATGCAATTGCTTTGCAAATCTGGTTCAAGAGTTCACTGATTGCATGTATTCAATTCTTAAAGCTGCCTGTGTTAATTTTCAAAATGTTAGCACCAGTGCTTGACATAGGAATACTTATTCAATATCTGCTTTAATGTTATGGGGAAAGGTGAGCCTAATCCATGGCATACACCAACAATAATACACTAATGTAGTCTTTACAAAGGAGTTTTGTTCTGGCTCTCTGACTTGGCTTTTCTAAAGAGCTCAGCACCTCACACATATTAACCCAGCTACTGTTCTAGATGCTGAAGTGAGAACTAGTTTCCGCATTTTGACCAGAAAACTTTATTTCCATTTTTTAAAAAAGTCACCTGTAGCTAAACATCAATAGTATGGTCCTTCTGAAGATTTCTTTAAGGAAAACAAAAGAAAAATAAGTAGCTGTCATGGCAATAATAGGATTGACTTTTATGGTAAGGACAGTTTCTGTATCCACTTTCTTTGGATTATATTCTTTTTCCTCTGACAGGCATGACTCACATGCTACGTGCTGTAAGCAGTCCAGCCTCACTAACAAACCACATTTTGGGATTGATCTGGGAGTTCCTTCTCCAGTCTCATGTACAATACGATCAGTGGAATAAAGCACACTAATCTCCAGCTGAAGTTGGCATCTCTTCCATAGAAATCCTTTTATTTTCCTTTGGACCCCCATGAAAGTCAAGTTCATGGAATAATGAACTCCAGGAAGGAGCTGGAGCTCATTTACTGTTTGAATAGTACAAAACCTTTCACAATTGGTTGACATTATTCAGCGTGCAGCAAAATGGAACTAGTGTAAAACTGCTTTTTTATAAATACTTCAGTTGTTTGTTACCACGAGAAGAAGAGTTTAATTTGCAAATTGTTCATCTTTCCTGTTTGCAGTTCCAGAACTGCCAGCCCACTTGTCTCTAGCTACTGTGCGCAATTACTGTGCGGGCTGCCAGGAAGAGAAACAAAATGGTATCGTGAGTCCTTCAGTTAACAATGGCAGACCAAGTGGAAAGTATTACTAAGAAAACATTTTCCCAGCCGTTCTTCTCCCAAACACACAAGTGCGATTAGGAAGAAAAACAGAGGCGTTCTCTCTACAGCCTATTGTAGGGCATAGTTATTTGAAACAACCGACTTAGGGTAAGAAATAATCCTTACAAAATTTAGCTCACTGTTATGAAAAGGAAAGCAGCCAGCCTGGAACTTTGTGGTTCCCAATGCTTTATTAATTGACATGCAGCCTTTAGAGTGTTTATCTTCCCAACTGTGCCTAGAGATAATGAAGTCCTATTTTTTGATACTTAACCTGATTAAGAGGGTGAAGAGGTGCACAGAGGTCATAAGAGACTAGGAGAGCAGGGAATGGAACCAAAACAATTCCAAAGGTGGTTCCAAAGAACCACATCCGTTTCACTCCTTCGCTGTCTTCTCGTTCTCCCTGTAGGAGAATGTGACAGCACAGATGACATGAGGACTTGGGTGCCCTACACATAGGTCAAGCTGCTGATTTGTGTAACCTGTAACTAACTTGAAAAATGAACCTGCAGTGAATGGAATAATGGGCCTGTTTCTTCTAGGATGGTGTAGACCTGTGAACTGATAGCAGTGTTACACGTAGTGCTTTAGTGTAGAGGTTTCCAGAAGCATGCTCTCGGTGTAGCTTGGCTCCAGTAGTATTCTATGGTAGCTCTGATAATAATGCAAGAGACAATGTGGAATGCTTTAAAAATAGACTTTGAAGTTATGCACAATAAATTTTAAATGCCAAATACCAAATTAATACCTGCAGCCTTTCCCTCATAGACTGTCACAGAGGCACATTAAGGCTTCTTCATCCAAAGGGAAGGAAAGTCAAAGGACTGCAGCACAGTGGTACAAAGGCTATTCAGCCTCAGAGCCAGGAGAAGACCTTTTCTGCTTCTTGGATTCTCTTCTTCCTCTTGCATAAAATATAGAAGTGTTAGTATGTACCATTTGAATACAATTGTTTAAAACATGACCTTAAGGAAGGAGAGGAAGATTTTATGTCTGTGAGACAAAAACCAAGAGCGTAAACTTCTGCTGCTGTAGCCATTGACTCAGGAGCTGCTCTGCTCCTCTCCCAGTTTCCAGTTTCACATGCTTTCCATCTTTCATCTCATTCCAGCTTTCAGGATGGGGCTCTGTCCTTGTTCTGATTCCCTCCTCTCTGCTGGAACTGAAGCTGTAGCAGAAAAAAGAGCCTGAATACTCCATGGGAGGGATCTTGAATTTGTAAAAAAGCACAACTTGTTGCCTTTTTCATTTTGTGCTTTCTTATCGTATTTGCCTACTTCAGAACTTTCAAACATAAGTGCAGACAGTTTTGGGATGACAGTTTTGTTCCATGGTTGCATACATGAAATCTTGCATATTGGGTGTTATACTCTGTATGAAACCCAAGTGAAAAACATGGAAGTAGTGCTTCAGGTAATTTAAAAGTCTGCCGGTGTTCTGTGAGAAACTTTGGAAACATAAGTGGTCAATACGTATATTTCATGTCTCTACAAGGTAGAGCTCGGCATACATTTTCTGCTATCATATTTAGCTCTTGTTTCTCCTTGTAGATTTTCTCTGATCAGTGTGATTTGCTTAGTTTGAATTTTAAAATTAATGAGAGACCCTTTCATTGGTTGGATGGCTTTGGGCAGTTATATGAGCCTACAAACAAATCCCATAGGTAGAAAAGGTAACTAAGAATATTTTAGTTAAAAATATATGTCTGTGAATACCCATGTGCAACATAAAATGGCATGGAAAATGAAAGCAAAACAATGCCCATGTGAGGTTTTCTTATAAGATCTTACCAGAACTTTGTCTTCTATAGTTTGATTAAATCACCTAGCCTGTGTTTTAAAAAAAAAGTAGTATTACATCACTTCACGAAATAAAAAGAATCCATTTGCATTTTTAAGAAACTGTTTTAATCTACAGCACAAAGATGATCAAGTTTACTGTCCTTTCAATTGAAAGAAGTAATCTGTTCGTAATTTTTTTGTTCTAAGACTCCCTGGGTCAAATGACCTAGATTACTCAAGTGACTAGATCCATAACTACCTCTAATTATTTGTTTTATTGCTTTAGCTAATTTGTGTTGTTATGTTGGATTAACTGACCCTCCAGTCTGATTGAATACCACCCCAAATGTGTGTCAATGCGAATGTGTCAGTTTTTTGGAAACAACTTCTTAGCACCATGATGCTTGCCTACCTTCTCAAATGTTTTTATTAATCTGGAGCAAACAGCTTACATACATGCTACATCTTAGGTATATTTTCAAACATCTAGTCCCTGATGAAAGGCTGTAGATCCATTTTGCTGGTCAAAGAACATTATTTTTATCAGTGTCGCTGGCAATTAAAACTGGTAATGATTCATCAAAAGATTTTTAGCAAAATAAAGACTTTGTAGTGGCTTAAATCCAAAAGTTTTCATTGTCCTTGCAGCTGTTGTTTTCCTCCATGTTCCTTTTTTCAAAGAACAGTCTATCTGCAAATATGACACCTGAAGATTCAGGAAGAAGTGACACCCCACTTATTAGGAATGTCTCTGCTTTTCCATTATTGAATGTTATATTATCTTCAGAACAAAATCTTCTTGGATGAGTATACATCAGAGCATATGATTAATGAAAAGCCAAGAACAAATGTGGGTGCTTCACTGAGTGGAGGGAATGAGTCTAACACACTTATCTGATGTCTTCCTCCTCTTTATCTCCTGGGAATGAATATTCTTGTTCACAAATCTCTGTTCTTCTGTTCTGTTATGACAACAGTAATTGTGCAGCAACTGAACTAGGGATTGTTTATCTTGCGCATGACTGGGTTGTCTGTAATTCCTCCATGGAGACTTGTTGAATGTGTCGTGGGTTTTCTAGTCTCATCATGATTCTGGGAATACTCCCGTGGATGGGCTTCAGGTGCCAAAGGACTCCAGCTAAAGTTCTGCAGCGGGGCAGAGTTGCTCCTTGGGTGCCAGGCTCTGCACAGAAGCAGCTTGCTGGGTAGGAAGGCTTGACTGGTGATAGCATAACCACTTCTTTCTAGTAGTCTTGCGGGTATTGAAGTATGTGTGTGAGGAAAACACAATGTGGTGGTGACAGAGATATATCAAGTTCAGGCAAGACCCTAGTCTGTGTGTGCCATAGGGGGTCTTGGGAATACCTGCTGGGTCATGCTACTGATGGACAAGCAAGGGGCTCAGTTTTTATTGCTGGTCTTTCTGCAGTTCCATCACTGTCAATGCCAATAAAATAAATATTACTTATATGTTAGTGTTATTATTAGAATTGGCATGCTTCAGACTGTATTGCTTGTTCAGGCTGTACTGCCCATGATTAAATCCATGCTCAGAGTATTTACTTTGAAAATTTTCTCTATCATGGCATTGTAGAAAGTAGGGCTAGAAAGCATCTTAAGCTGTAATCGGTTTATTCCTGTATCCTAAAACAAGGTTAGCTATGCCTAAAACATTTGTTACAGATTCATCCAGTTCTTCAAAACCTCCAGGGATGGAAATTGTACAACTGTTTCAAACAGTCTGTTTCAGTTGTAGGTACTATCCTCCTGGCTCGTGCAAAAAACCCAGGTAGTATTCACAACTACAGATGCCAGTGAGCTTTCTTATTCTGGTCTCTACTCGCGAGAATTCAGATTTCGCCCGTTTTGATAAATTGCAGCATAGAGCAGGATTTCTCTCTCTAGGTATGAGTTTTGCCATTGGAAAAGCTTTCCATATCTTGAAAGGCATTGATGCAACTGTCAGCACAGAGCTAGATTCACTTGTTGATGAACTTGCTTGTTACTAATGCCTATATTCGCCTTTCCAATTCAGCTTTCAGTCACGTTTGTGACCAAAAATTTCAATTGCATCCACTCTGTGAAACTGGATCTCCAGCTGTATAGCTCAGTATATGTTTTCCTCAGAGTATTCTGTTGAGATGGTTGTGAGAAATAGGATAATTAAGGATTGTAGGCATTGGGACAAATAATGATAGAAAACTATAAAGGAAATGTAGAACAATGAAAAAACTTTGGTAGTTTGTACAATGTCGGGTGGGTTGTACTGATCTGCGTTTGGGTTTGAACAGTTGGTGTTTTACCAGGACTGCAGGAATGACTCTACCAGCATATTTCTACAAGGAATTTTTATTATATGCAATACATATGTCGGGGCTAAAAAAACAACAACATTCTTTTGTTTCTGTGGCCACTGATAGGGCAGTGAACTAAAGTCCTATAGCATACAGAAGATCTACAATTTTCTATACTTTTTACTACCTCTGGCTTGTTGGTCTTCTGTATTATAGAATATGGCAGAAAAAGAACAAAATATGGCACCACCAATCATCTGTGTTGCTACACAGTATTCATTAGGTTGTAGATGTTCAGATCACTATAACTATTTATTAGGCTCTGTCATTCTGTCAGCAGTGCAGTACTGAGAAACAGCTCTTTTTACAAGAAAGGTTGCCAGAAAGATCTGAGGGTGCTCCATATGAAGACTGAATGAAAGAGATAGAACTGTAAATGCTTGTTTGAGAATGTTGGTCAATCATATCTTTAGCTGTATTGGCTTTGTCCAGCACGGCAGTGTTTGGCCATAGATAACAACACGTTTCTTTAGCCATTTTAGAATAATCTGGAGGAAAGCAGTACAATAAATTGGAAAAAGATCGATAGCAAGACATGTTTAGCTGTTGAATACTTTATGTAGCAGAGTCAAGTGTCTAACACGGTGATATTTTTGTTTCAACAAGAAAAGGAAACAACACCTGGAAACCAAGTGACTGACGGTGGTGAGTTATGTTATTTGTCTCTTTTATCTGTAAAGAGAGTTTTTCTTTGCATTTTTGCTTCTTTGACATGAGTTTTGCATTGCAAATTGATTTTAAAACAATTCCATCACCAATTTTAATGGTATCACTCCAGTTAGAAGGCTCTTCCACCAGATTGACATCCATTATGTTTGAAAAAACAGGACTAGGTTGTATAATCTCTGATGTTTTCTAGAAGGGTAGTGTGCACTGTTTTGTTAGATTGCACAACACGGGAGCAATCCAGGCTGTGTCAAATATAAACTGTGTGACCAGCTGCAAGGTCTGTAAGGAGGTGATCAGGTTGAAAACAGAAGAGGCAAGAGTGTGGGTTCAGTGTACAAACTGCCCAGGTCTACTTTCCCAGCTACATGAAGCGCAAGTCAAATATCCAAAAGCAGCAATGAATTTTGCTCCTTCTGTCGGATGCTGTTGTCTCTCTCCCTGCTAAATGTGCTTGAGTGTTGGTGTTTGACACCTTTTGGCGCAGATTCTGACATGCTGAAGATTTTTCTTTAGTTCTGGCAGAGGAAGACCACTCAGGCAAAGACTTTCAGAAATAATTTGGGGTGTTACTCTGCTTTTGAAGATCATTGCTTGGCAAACTGGGTTTGCTCTGGTTTGAGGGAGGCATGTGGATGTTCAGTTTTTGTTTTTTTTTTCCTTGCTTGATTTCTCACGCATGCTTGAAGTATGTCAGAGTAAACACTCTTCAATAATTTGTCATCTTTGAAAGTTAAGATTTAAAATAGTATTTTCTGATGGATTGATTCTAATGTGATACTAACACATAGGGTTATGTTCACACTAGCTATGCAATGCAAGTAGACGTAATTTTGAATCAGTAGAATTTTTTCCAAAAATTTACAAAAATTACTGTAACTCAGTAATATCACAGGGCTGCTATTTGTCAAAAAAAGTATGGTATCTATTTAGACCTAAAACATGAGAGACTAATTGGGTGAGCTCTCTAGGGTCACCTTTGCTAGCATCTAGGCCCCTAGAGAAGTTGTTCAACAAAGCGCTTTATTGCAGCATCTTTCTTAGAGGAGGTTCTCCCTCTTATTCAGAGGAAATCTGGCCCTGGAGTCAGTGGGAAATTTGCCTCAGGGAGAAAATACATGGTTACATACCTATATGCATGGCACTTGAGTTATTTTCAAGCCTCAGGTTCTTGATAGCTTGTGCTGTCACATTCTCTGTATTGCATTAATAAGTACATCGGTTAAGGAATTTTTTTTTCTGTTCTGATAAAGCACCATGACTTTCTTCTTTCACTTTTAGTGTGTGAAATTACTAGTTCTATGTTTCATAATAGGAAAAGTAGTGACAGTATGGTGCACTTTGTGGATTGTTAATATTAATTGAAACATCCATATTTTAGGGAAGTTGTCTAATGGTACAAAAACCTGAGCTTCTTTACAAAAGAAATCCCAATAAGCATTTAATTTCAAGATGTTTGAACATTCTGTGACAAATGATTGGTTAGAGATGGCTCTGAAAATCAGAATCTTGTGTATATCCTTAAGTGTTAGAGAAACTATAAACTGATTTTTGGCTTTTGCTGCTTAGGCCCACATTTGGTCAAATGTATTGGAAAAAAATTATTGTAAAGCTTGGATTTGTGTAGATTTAAATTCTGAAATAAATAGCCTTATTTTGGACAGCACTGTGCCTGTAGCAATAAAGTTTCCTCAAAACAGAGCTGCTTAGTTCGTCTCTGTTAATGAGGAGCAATGAAAGGAGGAATAAGGAAGCAAGTAGTTAGGAGGAGGGAAGAAACAGGACATGACACATGAAGTAGCAGTCGTCGGACATCACAAGCCAATTTGGTGAGCTCTAGGAAAGAGCAGAAAACTGAAGCCTTACTGATATTTCCATAATTATGGTAGCTTGATAAAATGGAGCTCAGGACAAAAGCATCAGCTATGTATCTTGTAAATCAAAACCTGATGTCTTCTCTAATTATGGTTTTAGACTAGTGTAGATTGTTATTGAGTAGCTCAGGTAAAACTGAACATGGTTTTGCGCTATGTCTAGGCATTTATCTGACTGAGTGCATTCTCTTCAGCTCATCTTCTTGGGCGCCTTAGGTTTGTTTTTCTCACATTTATATTTTTCAGTAGTGTCCTGGTTTCAGCCGGGATAGAGTTAATTTTCCTCCCAGTAGCTGCTGTGTTTTGGATTTAGTACGAGAAGAATGTTGGTAACACTGAAGTTTTCAGTTATTGCTAAGAAATCAAGGACTTTTCCCAGTTTCTCGTATTCAGCTGATGAGCAGGTGTGTAGGAGCTGGGAGGGAGCACAGCCAGACAGATAACCAAGCTGGCCAAGGGAAATATTCCATACCATAAACATCATGCTCAGTTTATGAATAGGGTTGGCTGGAGGGTAGGAAGCCCTCTGCTCTTCTGTTTTCCATGGGTTTGGATCCTGTCTTGTCTGGGAGTTCAAATTTTTTTTTTTTAATTTAGTGAAATTCACAATTTCTGAGGCCTGTGAGCACTGCTTAAGGACAGGCTGCAAACTGGCCGTTAGGTGGTGAGAAAATTAATATTGTGTATAGTTTCTTTTGCATATTCATTACTATTATCACTAGTAGTAGTAGTATTTCCTTTGTTGCCTTATTAAACTGCCTTTATCTCAACCCATGTGTTTCCCCTTTTGTCCATTCTCCTCCCCATCCTGCTGGGGGAGGAAGGGGAGGGGTGAGCAAGCGGCTGTCTAATGCTTAGTTGCTGAGTTAAACTTTGACGACTAGTTTCACTTATTAATTTGTAAAATAGCTTATCTGTATGTCAGATGACAAACCACTTCACATAGAAGATAGCATATGTAGAATCTGGTTTTAGCAATCTGCTGAAGTAATGCGTTTCCAGAATTTCTCTCTGTTAACCTTGTTCTGTATCAGTGATTTCCTTAGGATCTGAAATAGCACGTGTACTGTTCTGAAGTAGAGCTGCTTGAGATTTTCATTTTACTAAGTCAAATAGCATTTATGGGTCTGTAAATTCCACTAGTTGGCTATATACTTTTTTTACACATCTTTCCCATAAATTTTGAGAGAGCTCACAACTCTTCTGGTAGGTCAGGAATGTAGCAGGCAGTTCATCCTGCATAGACAGTTTAGAAAACTCTGATGTATGATGGCTGTTCTAATTATGCAAAGTTTTGGGCACTGTCTTGACTGCAGTGTAGTTGCAAAAATTAGTTGCAAAAACCAGTTGCAAACAAAAGTTTTGTTTATTTTTTTGAGAGCATATTAAAATGATATGCATAGTTATAGTGATCCCTCAAGATTACTCCTCAAAATTCCGACTCTAGCCACAATTGGTACATCCTCTGTAAAATTCTGACTCCAGGCAGCTGGTATTTTGTGAGACCTAGTGTTAGCAGCTGGAATGAGACATACTGATTCCGTGCTTTCTTCTAAGCTTTTCCTCAAATGTTTGTAAAACTATCTGTTGCAATAATACGCACACAGTTATTTCACAGTTACCGGGTTCAACCTAGAACTGTCATTGATCACCACCTAAGACCATAGCAAGGAGTGCATTGTAGGGCTCATTTCATCTTTGTACAAGGCATTATTGCGTGGTAGTCCATGACTTTGAAGGGTAGACTCAGCTCTGGTTCATTCCATTTCTTTTTTCTGAACTCTAGGAATATATCCTTATTTTACACCACCTAGACATTAGATCAGAACCCATTTTCCATGGAGCTTTGTCAGGTGACAGCAGCTGAGGAACAAGTGGGCCTTCACTGTTTGTACTGGATTTCACTTCATTCACCATTTTTCATCTAATGTGTGTCTGTGTTTTTCCTGTATCTCTGAACATTCAATTTCAGCTGAATGTGTTTTACATAATTTATTAGCCTGATTCTTTGTTTAGTTGCCCTGATGCAGAGGGTCTGCAAACACAATGGAAATGGTTCCTGAGGAATTTCTTTGACGACGGAATAATTCCCGAGTGACACAAACCATTCTCTTTCATCCCTTGAGTGTTCCTAGTCTGTGTGTTTCCAGTTGAAAAGGAACACAGTTCTATTCTGCAATTCAGCTATCCCGTTTTCTGGAGCAACTTTATTCCATAGCAAATTTCTGCTTTGAATCAGACATTTGCAATGTAGACATAGAAGAGGATTAAATAACCGTCCTTCCCTTTCCATTTACACCTCCTAATGGATTTATGTTCACTATAGTAAGCTGACAGTATATTTTTTCGATGGAATTTGATGACAGAGATCAGCAGGCAGAGTGTAGTTGTACCATACAGAGTGGTAAAGGTTAATTTCTGAAGAGATGAAAACAACCTGAAATGTGTAAGAAATGTATGTGTGAATGGATTAAGTAATGAGCCTGACAAAATACTGAGTATTTCTCATTCTCCACAGTTTTATAACATGGTGTAGCTGCATTCACTATATGTATTAATAACTTGTGTTGATTGGTCTAGGGACATTGAGATGTCACTATAGATAGTTTAGTGTGCAGCTGTGTTTGGAAACGTAAGCTATACACTAGAATGTATAAGGGTGAAGGATCATGTGGAAAATATTTAATATCTTTATAGAAACCTACTATGCTGTATCATTTAGAATAATACTTTATGCTAGTTATCCTGGGGAAAATTACTCATGCAAATAAAAGAAATGAAAATGAAAACGCTAGAATTGTTTCCCTTAGATGAGAAGCCAAGAGCACCAATAGAACAATAAAAAAAGATTTCAGAGGGGTAGTGCAACAAGGGCACATTCATGAAATTTCAAGGAAGCAAATTCAAAACTGATGAAAAGAAATAACAACAGAATGTGTGATTGGACTGGGAACTCCACCATAATAAGTTGTGGAAGGCAGGAATTGAGTGAGAGTCAAAAAGGAATGGGATGTTTGTATAGCAAAATGACTTAGAATTATCTGAACTGAGTTGGAGAGGTGGGCCTGTGTGAACCTCATGAGGTTCAACAAGGCCAAGTGCAAGGTCCTACACCTGGGTCGAGGTAATCCGCGGTATCAATACAGGCTGGGGGATGAAAGGACCGAGAGCAGCCCTGCTGAGAAGGACTTGGGGGTACTGATAGACGAAAGGCTGGACATGAGCCGGCAATGTGCGCTGGCAGCCCAGAGGGCCAACCGTGTCCTGGGCT
>Ga0065711_1007651_pt1 | contig 14439 bp, 13 predicted proteins | sample Hoacrofraction12_FD_59098 | JGI IMG/M metagenome (GOLD analysis project Ga0065711, IMG submission 59098) | Hoatzin crop microbial communities from Cojedes, Venezuela - Epithelial fraction 12 v2 (version 2) | ecosystem: Host-associated > Birds > Digestive system > Esophagus > Crop | place...
CCCCCCAAACAGGAGAGACCAAATTTATCTAAAATATACGTGTTGTTAACCACAGTCACTGCTGGATATCTCTGAAGAGAGTTAAGCACACTTGTAACTTTAGTAAATTTGCATTCACTAGAGAACTCCAGTATCAAGGACTAAGTTCTAATGCTGTTCAGCTCTGAAATCTATTCAGTGAACTACTCTTCTCCTTTGCAACTTTGCTTTGTTTATCAGGATGCTCTATGTTCAAACAAAAGTAGGATTTGGGGCACCTGTGAAGTTAATTCGATTTCATGTTTGCCAACAACCTTCCAGTGGATACTTTTGCCTACAAAAATGAGTTGCACATTTGCTCCTTTTTTTTTTTTTTAAACGGACCCAGCAATAAAGCAATTAGAACTTTATCCCAATTTTATGAGCATACACCTAAAGAATATTTTGCTGCGCTTCACTAGATCATGGTATAATTCCTCTCAATTAAAGAGTTTCTTTCAATACTAATGATATTAGAAATGAAAGAGAATTATAATTTCACCATAAATTATTCAAAGTACTAAATACAAATGGCCTCATTAACACTAGACTAGCTTTGAGAATGAATAAAAGATTATGCATGAGAAAACAAATATTGCAGTTTCCCTAATTTCTGAACTCTGAGCTTAATATGATGACTCTGCCACAACATCAGCTATTGCATTCTGCCTCAAGGCAGCTGAGAAAACATTATGTGCTTAAAAATCAAGATCTTCCCACACAAAATGTATAGTCTTGCCATATTTAAATAAATGACATGACCACACACAATACTGCTACAACATTTCTTACTCGGTTTATCACACAACATACTTGAAAATACTACCTAGATAAAAAACACACACAGCGTACTTTGCCTCCAGTACTGACAACAGGATGGGATCCTGAATATGAGTACCATTTTCATATCGGGAGTCTCCGTAACTATCAGAAACACACTGAAGGGCTGGAGTTGCTGGAGTTCCCTACCCATGCTAAAGCCTGGTCCTCCTTCATAGACCACTTCTACCGACGCTGTACAAAACATAAAGTGAGGATGGAGAGGAATTTTAAGTGAGGTGAACATTATTTATGACAATGAATGATCAAATTAATAACAAATGGTATTATCACAAATGGAAAAGTAATAGTAATTTGCTAATATTTCAGAGCTAATTTCTGTGCTGTTAATTTTGAAATACTTCCTCAGACTTGCCAGTCTAAAACTATAACTAGGAGTAACATGACAGAATTCTGTTGAGTTTCTGTAATTAGCTCTTATTATATCCTGAAAATTTCTACTTTGTTTTAAATTTCTGCTTGTGGGCATAATGTTAGCATATTCCTCCCAAGAAAATATGCTGAAGGCAACAATAGTGTGTTTGGTTCTTATCACTTTCATTTTAAAGCTACTTATTTGTCAGTAAGATTAAATTCATTTATAATTCCGGTTTTTAGCAAAGCTGCAAGAACATTTTTCACCAAAAAGATGATTCAGGGGATGTAAAAATGAAACACCTAAACATATCAAAGCCACTTTCTCAATTAATACGGGTTCCCAATGGAGCACAGAAAGGCTAAGATATGGGTCAGGGGTTTGGAAAATGTAAGGGAAAAGATTGTAACTCTCTAAGCAAAGGAAGCACAAAATCAAATGTTTAAATAAATACTTAAATTTTAAAATTAGTATGTTAGGGTGCCCTCATTTGTGTCTTTGGTTACAGTTACCTCAAGAAGGACCTGATTTTCAAAGAACTGTAAGATGTCATCCATTGTAAATCTGGTTCAGTCAGAAGTCTCAATCTGCCCCACAACCTTTCAAATTAGTGTCCAAAAATTCAAACAATTAAGGGGGAAAAAAACTTGGTCAAAATATTCTGACACAATCATATTCAAACAATGCATCTAACCCAGTATCTACAACAACTGTTTCTACATGTTCCATTCCAGATCTGTTTAGTTCTAAAAACTGCTCTCCAAGTTTGTGCCATAAATACCAGAATGGGAACGATCCCTATGATGACATGTAGTCACAATTAATGGCTCCTCAATAGTCAACCTAGAACAAACCCAGGCAATTAACTGGACAGAACATCATGCAGGTTTCACATGTGAGAACTGCTTTGATGAAGTTTGTTTCCAGACGGACAGCAAGCCTTCCTCAATGTTTTGCACAAATACCAAATATCTGGTACTTTATCTCCACAGAAAGTCAAGGATAAAGTGATAAAGTAAACCTCATGAGATCAGTTATTGCACAGTGTACACAGAATTTTTTTATTTTCTTTTTTCTACAGGAGCAAAATGTGGGCTTCCTTTCTCCAGCTCGTGCTGACAGAGGGCTACAAGAATGGCATGCCCACTCCATTCCGTTTTTTCCCCTTTCCCCCTCCCAACTTGAAACACATTTCTTTCTGCTAAGGGAGATGACTGTTGGCCACTTAGTGTTCTCACCACAGTGAGACTAAAATTCCTGGATTTATACATACACATCCATTTATGTATATTTATTTATGTTTATATTTTTACATATATCCATTGTAACGACTGTTCAGAGGAGTGACGATAAGAAACAATCAGTTTTGATAGGAAGATGTTCTTGCTTATCTGACTTTTTCTCCAGTGTTTCTTTTTTCTCATATCATATTCCTGTCTGCAAGCTGGGAACCTCAACCAAGCTATATCCAGCTATATCTAGAGGACTACAATACACTAGACTGCTGTTTTCTCCTGTGTCATTTCACAAGGAATATATAGTGCAGAGAAGTAAATTCAATGCACACAACATTGTCTGTATCTCATTCACATTAAGAGCCTAAATAGTAAGGTTTCTCCTCTGGGTTCAGCTGTTTCTGTTCTCGAAATACAGGGAAATTTAATCTATAGCCCCCAAAACTGGAGATGTAGAGCGACTAGAAAGACCACAATCCAGGTAGATACATTATTTAATAAAAAGTATAAAAATGAATCTGTTGCCCTAATGGAAAAAAACAAGAGAGCTTCCTTCCACCCCCCCACCCCCCCTGACCATGTCCAGAAGTTCTTTATGTTATATACACATGAATTTTACTCACTGAAAAATTCTTATGCTTTTTCAGTACAATCCATGTAAGAACTTCATTTTTAAAGCCACGGTAAGTTCTATAAACATGTAACTTAGGAGGAACATGAAGAGGTGAGAACTAGCCAAAGGCAGGTTTTCCCCCTAACTTCCTAACAGCCACTTATTATAAACAATTTTACATGTAGCATTGAAATGCAAAACCTGAAGGAGATCATTGTAAATTAATGGCTATTTGATCAGTTCAGTGCATAATCACATTTCTACTACAAGCACAAAAGGAAGGAGAAGCAGAAGTGACTGATATTAGATGTTGGATGTACCCACAAGGTTCATATTTGAAGATTTGATCAGGCACTTCTGGAAACATGACAGCTGTCACGAGATTATTTGGTACTGTTTCCCCTACTTCAGTGGCACTGAAGTTTATCCAGGGACCGTTGCAGTGTAATCCTCATGACACTTTAAAAGTACACCTACCCTTCTCCGTACTTGCAGAAATGGAAGAAAAACTGATTAAAGTTCTGATGGTAACAGCTATTTAATCTCTCAGGAGCTGTCACGCTCAGTGATGCAAAGCTCAGAGAATCGACCGAGTGCCTCCAAACAAGCATTACACACTGTGAACTCTGCAACAGTCCACACATTTAAAGGAATAGAGGGTTTCATTATTTTTTTTTCAATGGGTAGCTTCAGCTCACGTGGCTTTGCCTTTCATTAGAGCTAATAAGAATATAAATATTCTAATGAAAGCATGTGTTTTTAAATTTGACATCTGGGGGGTAGGGAGGGGAAGATTTCTCCCAACCCTTAAAAAACACCAGATGGAAAGGAAACTCAGAAAACAAATTTCAGTGTAACTCACTAGGATTTATAGTTTTTCATCGTACTCAACCTCATAGTATCACAGGTTTCTAAGGATAACCAAGAGGGCGAGTTATAAAAGTGAGAGATAGATGGCTTCGTCCCTCAGAGAACGTTTCACCAGACTAGATCCACCCTTTGGACAAGTTGATATTGAAAAACCACCGGTGGAGGGAGAGTTTCTTTTTACACAGCCTACATCCCAAGGAGTGTTCCCACAGCGCCACAGGAAGGCCTTGTCTGCTGTCCCCAGATCTCTCTTGGTGGGTCGGATGAGGCTGGGGCCGCAGCGGTGCACAGTAGAAGACAGCCCTGGTTCCACAGCCCCGCGGTGCAGTGACGCCTTCTGTGCTCGGCAGCTGAGCTTCACTGAGCCTGAACATAAGGCAGCTCCTAACAAAAATCATCATTACTTCCTTCCTCACTCCCAAAAGTCTGGTTTCTATCCAAGCAGTAGTTTATCACCCAAAGATCATTTTAAATTCTCTCTTCCAAACAAAAACCCCTCTGCCTCTAAAGAAACAGAAGACAAAAAGTTTAAAACTCAACTTGACAATGAGCTATGAAAGCTACTATTGAAATGGTTTTCTGTGGTACGAAAAGGAAGATTAAAGAAGCTTACTTTTTCTCCCCGGACATCTGCCTCCTCTCCCCCTTATCCACCCTCTTCCTTCATCTCAGTGTTTTACAGACACGGGAGAGGCTTTAAAGAATGCAACTGAAGTAGGAATTACCACTCATGATCAATCCTTCTCAAGGGAAATATTTCACAGTATCAAATCCTAAATTGTTGTTATGAACAAAAAAAAATGGGTGCTTCCCAAGGAATGTATTTCCTTTATGTTAGAGTTACAATTGCTGTGTTTTGTCGATAGGAGAACCACTTTAAAGCATAGTAATCTGATCAACACTCCAGAGCCATTAGATAGGTGCAAGTACATCAATAGCTGCTATTCTATTTAATGAAAAGCTTAATTTCAACTTAATTCCAAAATCAGAGGCTTTATTCTGGGCTTACTCTGTAGAAGAAAAACAAATTAATAATTTTCTGATAGTCAGAAAAATCATTCTGTTACTCTGGAACTGACCCTGAAGGACAATGACCAAAGACAACTGCTAGTGCTACGACTTTTAAGTCAAATTCCACTTCAGAGAGTTTCACCTGAGCACGTATTTGGAATAGTTTCACTGGAATCCACAACTCATTTCCCCAACAAATGACAAACCTATAGCTGTGGTTTCAACAAGACCTACATGAAAGAGAACTTCCATGAAAAAAGGGAAGGAAGGAGGGAAGGAGGGAAGGACTCTCACAAAGACTCCAGCTTTGCAAAGGAAGATAGCTTTTAGGGACATGTAATATACACAGCAAGTGATTTTCCCATTGCAATTGCCACAGGTTTTCTCCCTTCCTTCTGTATTTCTGCTCTTGGTGAGTGTGGCGAAATACTAAGACAGTTCATTGATCGAACATTAACTAGACAGTTAACAATTCTTAAAACAGAGGGCTTAATTTCATTCCCAGAAAAAAACCTGGCAGGGACATGCACCTCAGTCAAATAAGAAATAGTTGTAAACAACAGAACGGAAAGGAGTTTGAGAGTCCCACTCACAGGGGCTGCTCTGTCCCAGGAAACAAGGAGTCAGCTGCGTTGCAGTTCAGATGTGTCGCTCTCTTTATTTCCTTATTCTGTCTTTAAAATACAACTTTGCAGCCACCCCTTAGAGGTTATTTTTGCATTTTCATGTCTCTTGCATGCAATTTCATGTTACCCAAAACATCTCTCTCATGGTTTTTAGTTTATTTCTTAACGTACTGCATGTCTTCCAATTCGCTCCTAATAAATTTAAATGGCATATGCTTTTATTCACTTACACTAGCATTAAATTATTTCCTTTTTAGAAGGGCAACCGGTCATCCTGCATTTGTATTACTAAGCTGTCTCTGCAGCATTGTATGTATCGCTAAACATCTATGCTAAAGTGGTAAGAAAAAGATTATTACCATGTTGCTACACTTCATGACCACCTTCCACAATATACTACTTCGCAAACATTCGCATTCTTAAGGGAATGCGTTTACAAGCTGTTATTCATTAATCAAACGTTTCATCTCTTTGTGAAGACAAGCTCTACGACCAAGTAAGAAAGGAGTGTAATAACCTACTTACAGTTTTGTCTGAACATCACTCAGTCAGCTTCCCAGCTACACAACACTAGCGAGTTTACGTGCAGGGTGGGGGAGAAAGTATCATGTCTACATCTGCAAAGGCTCCTTTTTCATGCAGTCCTTACTTTTACTCCATTCAGTCCATCAGGTGGGGAGCTCTTGCTAGTCAACTGCTTTTCTGTATCCAGTCTCATGAGCAGGCAACATGCACCATCAAAGCAAACAGTCCATCACAACTGAGATCAGACAGGGCATTAAGAAGAGTCTCCCATTCTGTTCACTGGGCTTACGCACTCCTAAATTGATTAAATCTGTAATGAATATTTCCCTAGCACGGGACAAATCAAAGATGATGGCAGTTGCATACTGCTAGAGCAGCTGAGTAACATTTTGTTTTGTGACAATTCTGATTGTTTACATTGAAATAAATTATAAGCAGATATACAAATAATAAAAATGTGACTCCTATTTGCATGTTTCATAAGTTACATAAGAAGTTATACTCCGTAATGAATTACTTGGGAAATGAATGGTGCAGCAGATGCACAGTGTATTTTACTCAACAGCAATATAAAGTCCATTTTTTTAAAGAAAGGCAACATACGTCTGTACCCATTACTGATACCATCAGCTCCAAATTACCGCATTATGACAACTTTAATGCACTGTGTGGCACGAACATAAAACTGTGGAAAATCCTGGGCTTCAATTTCTTCCTCAGGAAGAAATTACAGGACAAACTTTCCAATGACTGTGTAACTTTACCTGGCCTGTTCAAAACTTTGCAAAGGGGTACAAATAGCAATATTTGGTGTTTAATTGTGCATTAATGAAACTAATTCACACATTAATTAATGAATATTTGTTCACATGAGCTCACTGTCATCTTTCCAAATTTTAATTTAGGATGTTATTCTGCATATTGTCAGAAGAATTAAGCTTAGTGGTGTAATCGTCCTGCCCCAGCTAACCATGTCACCAAAAGCTCACATCCTTGGATATCTCTCTAAGAATACCATAAGTGACAAAAATCCTGTCCAGTCATGTTCTTAGCTTTCTTTTAAAAGCATTTCAGATCTTGTTGCTCCAGGGACTAATCGGAATGAACACAGAAACCACATCTTTTTTACTTCTCTTGCAAAAGCCCTATTGCCCTGGCTGCTCCAAGAAAGGAGTGAGTCCGTATAATCCTGAAAGCGAGAAGGGGGAAATAAAATAGTGGGGAGGGAAAGACTTCACTCCTAAGGACCTGCCTTCCAATATTGTATGCATATTTCACATACCAGAAACAAAAAGTGCAACTTAACACTTGCCTGGAATGACAGTCTCACAACAGCTGCCTGCCTAGGGTCGCAGCCCCATCGCAGGGCAAAGAGCACGGCTGCACGGGATCGCTATGAGCTGCCAAGAGTACTGCCCGGAGCATAACGACTTGCCTCATTAGCAATGAAACTAATGAAGTCTGACTTTTTACTGCTTTGTGGCCTGTCTTCATGCCTCCCTACCCTACTATATCCCTATTTCTCCATAACTGACATTTCCCACGTCTTCATTTTTTGACATCAGCTTTTCCGTATCACCTCCAGAAACCACACCTCTGTCTCCTAACAAATGTGGCAGGAACCAGTCTGTGATCCAAATTGTTTGTGTGCAGATCAGTATGCAGACATGGTAAATGCTATTAGCATTATTAACTTAGGAAGACAGAAAAAAAATAAATTATACCAACTCCAAATTGACATATTCATGAGAAGAGTTATTTTTTGTTCTAAGTTCCTGAGTTCAGTATGGCATAAAAATAAAAAACTCCACAACCTTCAAGTATTTTAGTGTCACATAAACATCTGCATTGAATATTCCTGTGGCTTGGGCCAAGACAACGTATTATAAACAGCCTGAGACATTTGAGAGCTCAGCATCCTACTTTCTAAATATCATCTCCAAGTTAAGCATCCCGCTGGCCTCCTGCTCCACAAATATATTGCGCTGTCTACCCATTTATCAACATCTCGTATCAGTGCTTTTTACTATGCAGCACTCTGCAGTACAGCCTTCCTGAATTCAATGACAGTCTTTTCACACCCAAGCACTGTCTCCGCAGCATCTCTCTGATACCAAGTCTGCAATGAATCAAGTGGATCAACAAAAACTGACCTCTCACCTCTCTGCTTGTCTTTTTGTCCTTAGACTGGGAGTACCCTTGAATTCTGGTGAGAAGCTCAAATATGGGAATTGCAACCGTAACACATAATGGAAATTTCAAGAGCTTCACCTACCAGGTTCTGATTTTGCAAAGGAAATTCCCATGTAAGTGCAGGGACACCAGAAGCAGACCACATCTGTCTGAAAACGTATATACACTCTTTAATTAATAATCTTACATTTCATATTTAAAAAAAACAAAGTCACGCATACATTGTACAGAAATAGACAGAAAATGCTGGGAATAAATCAATACACAACTCATATACGGCAACTTCATAACAACAGAGGAGGACAAACAGGAGAGTCTAAGAGGAAGCAAAGGCAATGGAAGGAAGGATGCAACACTGATGTGGGATTCTGTAGGAACAAGATTTTTGGTGCGTTTCCAACTTTTGCGTGAGAGATAGGAAAGCATCTTGTGCTTCTCTAAATAAAACATCTGCCTGTTTTAATACTTTCACATTTTAACATACCTCTTGTACGGACATTAATTTTAGAGATAACGTATCTCTTAATTAAAAGTACAATTCTTTTTTAAATGGGTGGCTGATACTCTGCAGCATCTACGGAGTTCCATAAAGTATCTTTCCAAATCTAATCTTATTTTTATCTGTATATGTTGATTTAAAAAAATCAATATATGATTATTTCCTGTTGAAGAGACTCTACTCCAAACTGATTGACTACTTGTTTCGAAAACATGCCTGAAAATTCTGAGTTCATGTCAACTGCACCAGGTTTATACGGTTTGGTACTTTGCTTTTTTGCTCAACATTTCTGTATTTCAGACAGTTTTAAATGTCTTGTACTATGTGGCACAGGCAATTACGGAGCCAGTGTAACGGAGCCAGTGAACAACTTTATATGGGTACATATACATACACCAAATCTGAAGTTAAAACTGAATTATACATATTACTCTGAGTAATACAATTCAAGAAAGAGAAGACATTATCTTTATGTTCCAGGGGAATTTTTTTCCTCTAACCAAACTTTAAAGTAACTAAAACTTCATACAATGCTTTAATATTACAATGACAATATCATTGACCACTCTTCACTAAGAGCTAGCTCCATCACAAAGAGCAAAAGATCACCCAGCTCTGGATGATCAACTGAAAGATCAGTCCTGCACAAAGCAGACCACCAATAGCCTTCTGAATGCTGAAATACAAGGTAAGAACTTCCTTAACAGTACCTGTTACTTCTGTGTAGCCAGAGGAAAGCATCTGAAACTAACAGTTGCTGTTATTGCATTTGGTACTAAATTCAGTTTATGTCCCACACACGCATTCTCTTTGACATGAATTCTTTAGATAATAGCTTATTTAGATAACTACTGCTAACTTGAAACTGACAGGAATCATTACGGCTTTGCATGAGCATATATATTGGTTTTTACAGAACAATTGTCACGTAGTTGTGCAGTTACACTTCCCATACCACAGCTTCTTTTTACAGTATCTTCTCCACCCACTAAATGCATCTTCCCAGATGCTTTCCAGTGTTTCAAACTGTCCACCAGCAGTTTCCTTCAATAAATGTAATTTATTTTGCTTTCTTTTCCCCCCAAGTAAAAAAAGTATTTCACAAAATCAAATCACATTGTGACAGAGGGGCTACAGAGGACAGGAGCAGCTTACCAGCCAGATATCTCAGAGCAACTGAGGACAGAGCAAACAAGCCTTGCACAGTGGTAGGAAGATGAGCTCTCAGTTTTAGACACTAAAATGAGAGGTTTAGAAGACTTATTCTCAGTTCAAGATGAGCTAGAGATGAGGCAACTCAGTGAGACTTGCTCTCCAGCACAATTAGCAGCTCTTCTAGCTACCCAGAATCTCCCAATGAGACAACAAAAGCAGCCTTATCCTTCCCCTACACATTGCTCTTGCTGCCTTTGGGCAGGAGAGGTAAGCACTGGGTTAACATATGCCAACCTCAGCACGTGGGTGAAATCATTTTCTTTCTAGGAAATACTGTCTCTCCCAGGACTGAAGCTGCCTAGCTTAATTCATAGAATCGCAGAATCATGCAATAGTTTGGGTTGGAAAGCACCTTTAAAGGCCATATAGTCCAAACCCCCTGCAGCGAGCAGGGACATCTACCACTAGATGTCTACTAAAATGTTTGCCCCATTTTTCTTTTAAGCACCCTTCACGTACTGGAAGGCTGCAATAAGGTCTCCCTGGAGCCTTCTCTTCTCCAGGCTGAACANCCCCAACNCTCNCAGCNTTTCCTCACAGGAGAGGTGNTCCAGCCCTCNNATNATTTTTGTNGCCCTCCTCTGGACCCACTCCAACAGCTCCATGTCTTTCCTGTGCTGAGGGCTCCAGAGCTGGACACAGGACTCCAGGTGGGNTCTCACCAGAGCGGAGTAGAAGGGCAGAGTCACCTCCCTCGATGTGCTGGCCACACTTGATGCAACCCAGGATACAGTTGGCCTTCTGGGCTGTGAGCGCACACTGGTGGCTCATGTCCAGCTTTTCATCCACCAGTACCCGTGAGTCCTTCTCGGCAGGGCTGCTTTCAATCCCTTCATCCCCCAGCCTGTGTTGATACCAGGGCTTACCCTGACCCAGGTGCAGGACCCTGCACTTGGCCTTGTTGAACCTCATGAGGTTCACACAGGCCCACTTCTTGAGCTTGTCCAGGTCCCTCTGGATGGCATCCCGTCTTTCAGGTGTGTCGACCACACCACTCAGCTTGGTGTCGTCTTCAAACTTGCTGAGGGTGCACGCGATCTCGCTGTCTAGGTCATTGATGAAGAAATCTGGCCAACAATGGGTGGGTCGACTTCAGGGAACTCACAATTAAGTATTGCATCTGACCATAAACTGGCACATACCTTGCTTCTGGTTCAGAACAGACCTTAGAAAACAATGAATCAAAATAAACTTATCCCTCATTATCAAACTGTTTTTTAAATGAATCAAAATAAACTTATCCCTCATTATCAAACTGGTTTTTAAATGGCACAATGAGACTCACACATTGCTAACTAGCTCAAAGAACAATATTGCTCATTGAAGCTAATTATAAAAGATTTTGCTGAACACACACAGTCACTTAGTCTTCACCAATAAAATGAAAAAAGAGATTAAAAAGAACAGATCCATCCACAGGTAAAAATTATTAATAACTAGGAAATCAGCAGAAATTAATATAAACAGAAATAGAAGACAAACAGAATGGTCTCAAAAAAAAAAAGGCAAAACAAAACAAAAAACCTCTTCAGATATATACAAAAAAAATTAGGACACAAAAATTATTCCAAATAATTATATATTAAAAAAAAAGAGAAGAAAAGGGGAAAAAAAAGCCTCAGACACAAGGCTGGCAGAATTTCTGGTTTGACAAGGCAAGCAAATTGCACAGCAGCAGAGAAACTGAGGTCACGCCTACATTTCCAACCAAGAGGTGAGCACAACTCTTCAAGCTCACAGTACACTCATCTTCACAAGTTTCATAAAATGTGAGCATCAGCTACCTATCAACAAAATTAGTCCGAGCTGACACACCAGAATGCATTTCCAACTTCTGAAATTCAGCCAAAACACGAGATTACCCCAAAGGTGACAAAACAGAATAGGCTTTTCAGTTCTCAGAGGACAGAGCTGACCTTTGCTAACCGAGCCACTGAGGACGAACTGAGGTGCACGGAGAAGACCTGCTTTTCCTGTTCTCCTACTTAAAGGAAAAGTCTCAGTGCAAATAATTATCAGCAATATGATTAAAAAGTCTCATTTCTACATAAGGTCAGATCCAGCACCCATCTATTCCTTAACTGAACAACAGAATAAGCTTTCATACAGGCGATCAGTTCATGGGATATTATTTGAGTTTCAAAAAAACAAAGGCCAGTTCTATTACTCAAAGCTTAGTTTGCCTTTCTTTTTTGTTTAACAAGCAAGTTATATTATTATTGCTAGTTGTGTGTAATCACACACATCACAAATGTTCATACTACTGAAGTAACACATGATTTGTCACATGACTATTGAAGTACAGGACAGTGACCAATTTGACATCAAATGTAAAAGCACATCTTACCTCAGCTAAAGGCCATCTTCAAATAGCCAGCAGCACTTAAAGAATATGTGATTGCTAATACGCACTGGTTTTCATTTGGGGGATGGGTATCCACTGCTTATCACTCTTGGAAAGTTCCCACTGAAACGGGCACAGCTATCTTAGAGGAGAATACTAGCACACAACTGAAACTAGAAAGGTATCTCGGGATTAAATGCTGCATCGCAAATCACGTCAGCTTTTCCTTTTTTAAAACCATGATCCAAACTGAAGCTGATATTTTGCTATGATAAACATCACAGAAGCATATTCATCCCCATTACTTAACAACAGAACCTATAAAATCCTGCTGGTTTTTTTATCCATTTCTAAAGCGTAATTTACAATCCTACACTGCAGATAAGAGTATGCTGCTCACAAGATTAAAGTCAAGGTCACATATTGCACATACACTGCTGCCTGCGAAGCAGGGATCCATTTCACAGACTCCACATATATTTTTAGAAGGGGCTGCTCCAGCCATCAGCTAACAGCCCTTGCATTACAAAAGTGAAGATAAACCTCGGCTTAAAAGGTAAAATTTAAAGCTTCTATGCCAAAACAGACAGATCCCTGCTGATTCAAGGAAGTAAAGCAGTTCCTTTTATCCCTTCACAAAACCTGAATGGGAAATCCACAACACGCTCAGTATGAGCCTAACTTTCCTTCAGGTGGAGCCAAGAGCGAAACTCCCACAGATATTGATAGGACCACAGGTAGACCACCTTTGCAAAATCCTGGTTTTGTAGCATTTCGGGTAGCTGGTGTTCCCTGCACACATCTGTTGTACCTTCTTCTCAACAGGGACTTGTGCAACTGCGCATACTAGAGCTGCAACAGAAGCACTAGCACCATGCAAGCAAATGTTTGTAACACAGAAGAGGTTTCTGCCTTCCCCAGTGCATGCTTTGGCAAGTCACTGAAAATGCTTAAGTAGCTAAATGCGTGACAGCCCCACTCATTTCTTGCACGTCACTTGGAGCAGGCCCATTTAGTTACAAGGGTAGAAGGAATTTACAGCCTAGGTCACCTTACCAGAGGCTACTATGTGACGTCAATTAACTAATATCATGCCAGCTGCTATTCTATACTCTGTATTTGGTTTTGTTCATCTTTTTCTGGAAATATTTTAAATTATCTACCACCCACATCTTCTTTCACTAGGCTGCATGAATGAAGTGTAATTCACTAGCCTACATTAGCCAAAACACCTTCAAATGGAGGTAAACTTCTAATGCTCTGCCTTTGCAGTGATCTCCATTTGGCAACCCAGGCTGATTCACCAGCCATCATTCATCAGCAGGTACACTTTATTTCAAAACTGTGGAGTCCCATAAGAAACCAGCCTGATTCTCAGGAGTTCTGAAAAGCCATCTGCTTAGAACTTTAAACAATGTCTCAGTTGCAAAACACCCAACTTTTCAGAATCTTTGCCTGAGTTTAGGACAAGCAGTTTGTTGTTATCAAACTTCCACTGACGCAAACCATATGACTAACACCAGACTGTGAAATTAACTTACTGAATCTTAGTTAAAGCTCCTCAAACTGCTGCTTGAAACTAAATTTTCTCCCCACCCCATTAGAGGCAAAGCGTAAGTCCGTTCCTTACTACCAACACCACCCACGTGTGAGAAAGCCCGCTCCTGCACTCGATCACCAAAATTCAGAGTAATGACAAAACGGAGCAGTAATGCAAAACTCGTAACGGAAAGAGGTGCCTAAATAACGGGCTCAGGACTGCCAAACTGATGTTATTGACATAACATTTTGAAGGGCTTCTATCACAGGCATCAATACCTCTTTAAGTAAAACCAATCACTTTAGTACAACTATTACGATTCAAGTAAACATGTGCAAGCAACGTCTAACGCTGGCCGGAAGGGGGAATCTATGCAACCTGCAAAAGCAGCGCACCAAGACCTGTTTAGCCAGAAACCTTTACCGGACAAGGGCTTGTTCACCACTTTCATTCGCCTCCCCCCCCAGCACCTCGCCGCTGTTCCCCGCGGCCGCCCCCCCCGGGGCACCTGGGCCGGAGCGGAGGGCGAGGGGCGGCCTCCAGGCCCCCGCCGCG
>Ga0065711_1009200_pt1 | contig 14439 bp, 10 predicted proteins | sample Hoacrofraction12_FD_59098 | JGI IMG/M metagenome (GOLD analysis project Ga0065711, IMG submission 59098) | Hoatzin crop microbial communities from Cojedes, Venezuela - Epithelial fraction 12 v2 (version 2) | ecosystem: Host-associated > Birds > Digestive system > Esophagus > Crop | place...
CTGACCTGGAATGTTTCCAGGGATGCGGCATCGACCACTTCTCTGGGCAACCTGTGCCAGGGTTCCGCCACCCTCATCATAAAGAATATCTTCCTTCTATCCAGTCTAACTATCGTCTTTTTGGTTTAAAACCATTACTGTGGATGGCAAGCGGGCACGCAGGCATGAGCTGGTGGAGGTGGCAGCAGAAGGAATTGTGGTGTTGGAAGATGAAGCGTCGCAGTGGTGTGTTTTCTGCTGATCCTTTCTCCCCACCAAGGATGAACTCGACTCTCAGGTTCCTTCCAGAGCGTCTGCTGCCAAAGTCCATCTGCTCCCATCCAGAGGCACCGTTCTGTAACAGTCAGCAGGAAAACGGATGAAGGAGCAGGATCTGTCTTGGAAAACATTAAAACCACATTTTGAAATGTTTAACTTAGGGTTGAACGCGGCCCTAGGTACATGTGATTACACAAGGCTGCCCGAACTTCAGGGCTTATCCTCTGTATCTCTGCGTGTCAAAGATGACATTTTTCATAGGGAAATGTGTGAATGTAGCCAAATAAGTGAACAAGGGCAGAACTGAGTTTATACCAGAAAATTTAGTTTTAAAATGCCAAAATTATTGGTGTGTTCTAACACGTAAGGGGCCAGTCTCACACCTGTTGTGGACATGGACAGTGTGGCACCTATGGTATGGCCGGCCGGCCGATACAGACACAGGAGCTCTGCTCTACCCTTGGGCGTGCAGATTATGTATTTTTTTTCAGAATAAATAAAATCTAGGTCCACGTTAAACAGAAGAGGTAAGAGGTCTGGAGATAGACGTTTTTACACAGCAAACACCTCGGTGCAAATGCACTCCACGATCCTCCAGCCTAGGCAGTGCTGGCGTGGCGATGCTGATGGTGCAGTGCAGGTTGTAGATGACCGATTTGGGAACCTGAAGGGGAAGTTTCTGTGGAGCAGATTAGACGTAGAAAGCCCTGTCTGAAAAAGCGCACGCCTTGCTGTGCTGACCGGGCGATCCTCTAAATGACACTTCCACTTCTCGCCGCTGAATTACTCGCCTGTTGTCAGAGGTGGAATAACCGTCCTGGAGTTAGCTGCTTCATGAAAGTCTCTCTAGTTACTACTCTAGGTGCTGCCTTTTCCCAGAATTAAGTAAATTTGTGCTTTCCCAGTCTTTTTCTTCTGACGTCGCCTGTCAGGTTTGCAGGATATCTGAATACCGTTTGCAGACCAGGTGTTGAATTTCTGTCCGTGATTCCAAGCAACCGTTAAACCTGTACTGATATAACTAATAGATATTTCCAGATGAGTTTAACTACTAATACGGCTTCTTATTGTTTGTTACGGAAACCAGTGATAATAATGTTTAGTGAGATTAAGCGCTTATGAATTCTGCCCAAATGAAAGATATGGGAAAATATTGGAATGCGATGCTTGCCAAAGGAATGGACCAGCCCAATATATTAATGTCTTGTAGATATTTGGTGGTTTTCTCTTATTCCAGTGGAATGTTCTGTAGTAACTGGATATTACATTACTGTCTCCCTCGGCCCAAAGGCAGGCACAATTATGTTGAACATCTGGATGAATTAGACTGAAAACAGACATCCTCTGGAAGGGAATAGTTTCTGTTTCTTGTGTCAAAATAAGAGAGTTAAAGAGCTAACGGCTTTTAAAATATGGAATTAATTAAAATGCATTAATAATCCTTAATTTGTATATAAGAAAGTGTAGGTGCTAATATTGTTTGCTAATTACAATTTAGACTGGCAATGTGATGAAAGAATGGAAAAGTTACAAGCTTTATGGAGGGCAGCAAGTCATTTTAAAAAAATAGTTTGTAGTTAGGAGAAGTGCTTAGGAGGCAAGAGTGCTGGGTTCTGTTCCCGGTGTAGGACTGTAAAATGATTTTATGGTAAGGCAAATAGTCCTGCTGGTAGTGTCAGTATATGGCTAAGGTTTGCAAGATAAAGTCTGTGAGGCACAAGGAGGTGGCTTCGTTAGATGAAGCTCCTTTGCCACAGCTCTGCTTGCTTTCTCTGCCTGGTTTTTCCACATGCTCGGTCTCCTCCTCACCTGTGTTCAGGGTTAGGAAGTTTTCCAATTAGCACAAGCTGATTACTGTGCGCTTCTGTTGTCTGGGAGAATTGGGGCGAGCCAGCTTCGCCGTGCCATTCCTCCGCTCTGGGAAGAGCTGGTGGGATTCTCTGCCCGGGGTTTTACGTGTGGGTGATCCTTAGATGGGAATGACTTGGGGAATGTAGCGAAGGGAGTGCGAGTGGTCTGTGTCGTTCATGAAGTTCACAGCTCGCCAAGTTCAGCAGAAAGCTTCCCATTACATTTAAGGAGCAGAGAATGAATAGTTTAATCCATCTTTATTATATCTAAAGGCCATAATTTAAATATATACACACACATATGTGTATATTTATATACATAAGCAGTATCTGTAATCCCACTTGATTAGGTGGGAGCTGGACACTGCCCCTTACCCAGCGCAGTGGCTCGGATCGATCTGGTCTAAAGCTGGAGCTGCAGCAGCAGTGTCTGTTCTCATGGCAGTTTTGTCTGTGGAAAACATAATTACAGCAGAGGGAAACTGGAATCGGCGGTCTGTTTCTGTCTGGGCCTCTTGGACTGTAATGACAGAGCCATCCATTAAGCTTCTGGGAATAGTTTTATATTATAACAGAAGAGAGCATGTAGAGCTGCCAGAAACCCACTGTTCTTCAAAAGATAAGATGACTTTATGGCATTTCCCAGGCAGCCAGCTCTCACTCGTAAGTTTGAGTGAGAGTTAGCTCTCCCAGAGAGCTCTAATAAAGCCCGGGAAAGGCAAATTCTGATCCCTATGACACTGTGAATACATTTGGTTTGGGACTGGCAAGCAGTCAACAAGGTAGATATGAGAAAACGTCTTCTGAGACTGCTCTGACCACGGATTTGTGAGCACATGCTCATGTTGCAGCTTCCCCTGTTCCTGCAAATCTAATCTCTTTTTCCTTGCTATCTGTTAAAATACGATGGCTTTTCCGTTGGGGAGAAAGCAGTCCTCAGTCCCTGTGAGAGTTCTTGCCTCTCTATTTGTACTGAGTCCAGGCGGGGGCGGAAGGTAGTTTTCTGCCCTTGAAAAGCAGCCTTCTTCCTAAACTTCTGGAGAGGAAGCAGACTAATGAAGGCTTTTTGCTTTGAATTTTCTTCTGTGTTCTCTAGGATACTGGATAACGTACTAATTCTAAAGGCATATGTCTAAAAATCAACAGTATCCTTAGGTTTTTTTCTCTTTCTGAAATTTTGAGTTCTTTAGAGTGTAATTCTTTAATGGTCTTGAATATTTTTGAGTCTGATAGATTTATGGTCTCATATGAACTTGATAAGATTTATAAAAAAAAAAAAAGGAAAGAAGGAAAATTGTGATGAAGTAAGAAGGGACGAAATGGAAACGATGCATACGTTTGGGATGGAGCTGTGATTCCGGGCAAAAGCGCTTTTTTGAGAAGAGCTTTCAGAAGCAGAAACAAGAATGAGTGTTTGGTGTTTAGCAGATTAGGGAGTAATGATGATGGAAGCCAAGAGAAATTTTTGAGGTTGAATAAGGAAAGTCACGGAATTCAAGGACAATGGAGAAGTATGTGGCGGGTGACTGCTCTAATTAAAAGGTCAGACTCTGTTGGGTGCTCAGAAAAGGTCTCTCACAGGGCCCTGAAGAGTTGCCAAACCTGATCTTCCTCATTAAATCCTTGGCCAGAGATCGGACCATGGGTCTTGGGTCCAAAAACATGTTATTTGGGCCACCGCTTTTCATCAGCCAAGTATGCATGTTGTTGAAATGCCAAACGTTCTCGTGCAGCAGCGAGGTGTCATCGCTGCATGGGAAGTGACTCCAGGGAAGGTGTAGGCTGGACCAGTTCCGGCATCGTGGCTCAAGCCAAGCTCCCACGCCAGTCAGCAGGAATCTCCTCCTCTAGAGAGCTAGGCATAGCCATGTAAGGAGGTTTGGGAAGATTTCTCTCCCCCCACACCCCACTCCACCCTCCCACCCCTCCAAAAAAGGTGATATTGAGATGCATTGTTATTATTTTCATCCTCTTCTAAATTACTCGAGACACTTTCATAGCTCCAGAAAGCCGTAAGTCTGTAGCTGTGGTTTTCACTGGAAATGTTTACATTCCTCAAACTATGGTGAAATTTATTCCTGTGCACACAAGGCAGAAACCTCATCTAAATCCCATTTAGGCTCTGTTTTGAGAATGTCTGACACTTTGACTTTCCCTGGCTCCCGGTAGCAGGGCGAGTTTCCCACTGGGCCTGTGTAAACTGAACTTGAAAGCTTGTCCTTGGGTTTTGATATATGATAGCCTTGGCAGCCGTTAGCTACCTGCAGAATAGTTCTGGAAATTGCGTTAAATGAGAAACCCATTTTTTAGAGTCTTCGGAAATCTTTGCAAGAAAAATACAGATTAGCAGAGTGTGTGTTTTCCAGTCATCAAAGGGGACGTCACCTGATGTGTTTGCCCTCCTGTTTGAAACCTGAAGCTGAAAGTCCTAGGGGATAAAATTGTCGATTATAGGCTAGAAAAAATAATATCAAAGGGAAGGTATCTATTTGGGGGAAAAAAAAAAAGCAGCAGCTATGAGAGAAACAGTGACTTTCATAGATGCTGGGCACAAAGAAGGTCAGACGGCCACACTTTCCTGGATATCATATCCTTCCATTTCTCTCACCCTTTCAACACTCATGTGAAAGTGGTGGAATTTGGAGAGTTCAGACATTTGTCTGGAATTTCTGAATATTTCACAGTCTGGTCAAAGGAGCAGCTCCTATTTCCAGACATGTCATGTCTCAGAGATACAGGCACTGGGAATGCATCCATGCTGTCCATGCACGTCGACGTCTGTCCAGGAAGGCCTGGATGGAGATCTGGGAATGTGTGTGAGATCAGCCACCGATGACCTGCCGAGGCGGGGGTGATACCAGAGACTCTGCACTCGCCTTCCCAGGGGGTTCCAGACCCTCCAGGCTGCCCTGGGACAGCCGGTAAGGTTGCCTGCTAAAGCAGGAGTCTCCCAGATGGTGTTTTGGTAGCAGTTGGATCTTGTGGTCGGTGAAGCAGATGGGTCAGGTGCTGCAGACTGTGCAACTGATTGGAATCTGAAGAATTTCAGCTAATATTTACACCAGGTGTTTACCCTTTGATAAGAAACAGGTCGTTCACAAACATGTATGTGACATGATGTTGGTAGGTTGGTTGTGGTTTGCTTTGTGTTTCATACGCCTGTCGTTCTCGTTGCTTGGAGAGCAGTTGCATATTGTAGCTTGGTACAGATCAGTGGCTGTGCTTTCCCCCTTGATTTCCACGGAGCCATTTGTTTAAAAAGGGCAGTTTTAGAGAGATAGACCTATGAAGTTTTGCGCATCCCAACCCATTAACAGGATGTTGCCTTCGTCTCCCGAGTGTTTAGGAGGAGAAATCCTGCTTGGATTTCCAAAGTGACAGTTGCTCACCCATAAGCATTAATAGCCCAGTCTCAAAAGAAGGTTTGAACTCCGGTTGTGATTTATTAAGGAAAATGCTCACTCTTGTTTCTCTGATGGAAAGATTGTGTTGGTAAACTTGAAGGGAACTGCTCGAGTATGCAACCGTGCTGCGTGGCTGTGTTCAGTGCCGGGGGCTGTTTTTCTCTGATTGTTGAGGATAAATCAGAGACTTGGTGAAGAAAATACCTGTGTTTCAGATGGGTGACACTTTGTTTGTGCGAGCATTGTATCACTGCATGTGAGTTATGGATTAATTAGCAGCACCTAATACAATCTAAATGAGGTCAAACAAGAACCAGCTGTAAGTAGAAGAAAGCTTATCCTTAAAAACGGGTAACTCAACTGCCTGCGGTCTGGAGTCGCTGATTTTTCTCTGCACAGAGTTAATTTGCCAGAGACGTGAGGCTTTGACCTACTATGTTGGTTGCAAGGAATTCAAGGTTGTGCAATACAAACCACCGTGCCCTGGAACCAAGAGGGTGAGGTGGGGACTGGTATTTTAGCAGCAGTCGGTGAGGGGCTGGAGACATCAGCAGGACTTGAAGCTGTGCTGAGCGCTCGGGAACTGGGTTGGGTCAGTGTTTGGTGAACAAGGGGTTGTAATGCAAGCTCTGGTACCTGAGCTGAGAGCGTCGACAGCACGGGCAGTAACAACGCGCCTTTCCGGGCACTGCCTTGCCACTACTGGGTTTTTTTCCCCTGTTATTATTATGGTGGAAACTTGGAACAAATCATTTTTTGAGACGGAAGACATCATTATCTTAGCCCAGAGACAGCCCAGCTTCGTGTACACAGCGTCCTGTGTCATCTGGGTTTTGTTCTTCCCCGGCATCAGCCTGCTGGGAAGCTTCAGACAAGTCCCGTTCCCTGCCGTGACCCTGTTTATCTGCCACGCTTTTGTTCACCTCAGCTCTCTGGTTTGTCAGACCTGTGAAGCAAAGAGCGTGTGCTTTGTATTTGCAAACTGCTTTGCATAGAGGGCTGTGCTCTGCGTAGGGTTTCCTAGGTCGTGCTGGAGTAAATATAATAAAACAGTGGATGAAAGTCACATTAGCCTTTTTCCTGAAAAAGCAAACAAACAACAAAACTTTGGATCTTAACAGGTTGCTAGTGGCTTTATTCCTTCCTCGGGCATGGAGTGACACGCTGTTAATACACTTCCCTTCACTTTCCAGTGTTCTTGGTTCTGATACACTATAATTTAACATTTTTCTTTTTGCTTTCAGAGGTTTACAATGAAAATATTGCGAGCCTGCCTGGAATGTGCACGTTGTGTGACAGCCTTGCCAGGGCATTTCTAAGACCCCGAGGCAGTGTAGTCGGTGAAGGTGCGTTACCGTCTACCAGCTGAGGAGAACAACAACATCATTGTTCACGTTGGTTGAGCTGTTAGTACCTTCATGGTTTTCTCCTCCCTGCAAAACAGAAGGCAGTTTTTGCATAGTTCATTAAGCACATTGAGAGCAAGGATTCTGCTTCCAGGGTTTGGGAAACATCTTCCCCAGAAGAAATATGATAGGTTTTCCCTAAAATGTATCTTGGTATATGATTTAAATTTTAGCAGAGATTTCTGGAGAAGAGTGTGGTACTGTTCTAAAGTGTATTACTTCAGTTCTTAGTGGTGTTCTGTCACTTCAAGCATGTGAAACTGCAAACCTGGTCTTGAGCAAAACGATATTCAAAACGCAAGAGTGGGGCCAGAGGGCACCCAGTGAGGGTGGGGAAAAGCCCTCTTGCTTGTCTGGCACTTCTCCATGGAGCAGGAGGAAAGGCTGCAGGCAGCTTTGGAGGGGCCATGGGAGAGACTGCACAGGAGGAGCAGACGGAGGAGGGAACGTCCTACGAGCTGCAATGTCCTCCTGCGCCTGCTGCAAACAGGGACTCGGTGTTTGCTGCTGCTGTTTCCAAGTCAGATGTTCTGACATCGGTCTCCTAAAATATTGAAATTACAGTTCCTATTATTTCTGGTATCATCATAAAAACTTGAGACAAAAATTCTTCACTATGTTGCTGGCTTCACCGTAAAACATGAACAGGTAGCTTGAAAGAATGGGGGGGAGAGTGGGGGGGGAAGAGATCTTGGGAAACAACGGTACAGGAAACCGAGGGAGTACTTTCATGGATACACAGGAACCAAAGCACAACTGTTATTTAAATTCTGTGCATAGCTGTGAAAAGTTAGAGCCAAATTCTGGTTGTAAATCAAGGTGGCTCCATTAACTTCAGTGGAACAGCGCCAGCACATCCCAGACAAAGACTTGACTCGCTCTATTAATAGTAACTGTCGAGTAATAGAGCTGCTTGGAGAAGTTCCACTGGAACACCATTTTGATTAAAAGAACGGCGATAAGAATGACAGAGGAATCTGCCTTCTGGTTCTCTCGTGGAATGTGGCTCCCATGGGGTTTGACCCTGTGCACCTCCCAGCACCTCCAGAGGCCACCAAGCCTGCACAGCTCAGCGAGACCCAGCAGTCACTGCCGTGGTCCAGGGTTCCCGGTGTGGTCTGTTCGTTTAGAGAACATAACAGCGGCGTGATAGCGACTGTGATGCAGTCTGATTCTGCATTTAGTGTCAGCGCAGTCATTCTCTCAGCTGCTTTGCTTTCTCTGTGGCTTCAGGAGATGCAAGGTTTTCCTTTCACTAGATATAGAAGGGGTTTAGTTCTTTAAATTCTTGCATACACCGTGGTGAGAAGGATGGGCAATGTCATCATCAGCCATTGACACTTCGTGTTTCCTATGTGACCCTGTTATTCAGGAATAGGCAATTAAATTTCACAGCTGCATTTTAGATCATCTCTAAGGAGTGAGGGAACTTCTCTGGGTGTGCTTGAGTTGGTTTCGTACTGAAATTTCAAAAGAAGCCCAACATAAATTCCCACTGTGGGGTGTTACACTGTTTTCATTTCTCAGAAACTGGTTAATTTATTTACTGTGCCCCACCAGTCTTGAGCTCCCTTTATAGATTAACTTGTGTATTTTGGCTCCTATCCCTCTCTTCCTTTGGCCCAAGATGAATGATACCAGGACTGTCTTTGAAACAGGGCAGGAATGTGAAGTTTTTTGATTAAACAGCAACATCACCCCTGAAACCTCTCTTTCTGCCAGCACTATGAGGCCCCACTGCAGGAGTATGGTATGGAGAATGGCAGATTAAGGTCTGGTGAGATCAGTCTTTTTGAAGAAAACAGGCATGTAATATTCTGGTAGGCTTTGAAACAGTTTGCATCTCCTGAGAAGGTGTGTCACATGGAGCAGCTTGGCACCAAAGGTCTTCAAGACTGTTCGTTTGCTTTCTTTTAATAACTAATGAGTCTTTAGAACTGATTTAAATGAGAATTACTAAACAAGGTCGCTAGCTAGTACCTGTCTGGCTTGTCAGGTTCAGTCTTTTATTAAGGGTTTGTGTTGCCTGTGTGTGTGTCTGCGGGGTTTGGAGCTGGCAGAGGCAGGTGGGGGGGTCATACTGGTAGAGCGTGACCACCTCCTGCGTGTCTGCTGCTGGCCTCGTCAGCGGGCTGCTTGCAGAGACCTCGTTGGTTAAACTACACCTGCACGCATCATGTGTAACAGTCGGAGAGTAAATGTCAAGTGCTGCTAACAAACACAGGCTGTTTTCTAGACTCTGTAAAAATGGTGTATTTGTTGTACATTAACTCTAAGCCGGTGCTTTTTCTAGTACACGTGGTATGTTTGCAGGCTTGTTCCCAGCATCAGCCGTAAAAATACCTGGCTGTCTTTGAAAACCTGATTTGTTACCGACAGCAGAATCTCTCGCTGAGATACTCTGTCAATCTCTCATCAGGGCACTTTCTGTGAGCCTCTGGGAAAGATTTTCCAAGATGCATATTTTGAGCATGGATGGAAATGGCACGGAAGCTTGCTTAAACGACAAACCATTTTCATCATGTTCATCAAGGTTCATTTGGTTCTCGCTTCTCTGAGAGACAACGGAAGCCTTTAAGGAGGGGGGGAAGGCTGATAAGACTGATTACAAGAATGATTTCTTCCTATTTTGTAATTCTTCTGAGTTAATCTGTGCACTGCTTGTTCGGTACCGTTACCCATGGGGCACTGACGTGTCCAACGAACTGTCCATGTGTTCGTATTCCTGTGTGAGACCTTCTGAAAGGAAATGTGGAAGCACTGGTGGGGTTTGGGGCACGCTTTGTGTGATGGCATTGCAGTCATGCAGTTACAAAGCCCCATGCTGTTCAGATCCATCCAGATAAGAGCGAAGCCCTGAGCCATGGTTATGAGCATTTTTGGAAGCACAACTCTAAGCCCCTTTGAAACTTCAGCCAGCCCGGGGTATGGTGTATTTAAGCACCTCCACGATTAGGCAGCACCTGAGCTGGGATTTTCAACCTCTCAGATTGATTTCTAGGTAGATTCAGAAACTAGTTTTGATTCTGGCCCCTCATATTTTGCAGTCATAATGAGAGGGCATATTCTCATTGTATGTATAGTCTTTTGGATTTAATGAAGATCTAGAGAACTCTTGCTATTAAAGACTTAGTTGCTCTGTTTGTGATGGAGGAAATCATTATTCCAAGATCTTGATAATTACTGAAGCCAGAAATTTACTTCTGGCTACTCTAAATGCTATGTTCAAGTTCTCACTTTGAGCGAGTGTGCGATGCTCACAGCCTGATCTCCCCAGCTGCAGTCAGAATCCTGTCACTGAGTCCTTTTCACGTGTTTCTCTTTCTTTTTAGGATCCTCTAGATGTTATTGGAATGTGACTGCAGAGAAAAATGTGCTTTTCTAGCAAGTCGGTTTTGGACATTTAATCAGACTTTGATTTCTGGAGATGCTACAACATGGCTTCATCTGGGAACAAGACAGAAAGATGGACTCACAGGCAAGGTGGTGGAATTGGAGAGCTGGTAGAGCCCGTGAACTCTCCTGAAAATGGTAGTTGTCTTTCACCAGTGAAGTCGATTGGCAGTGTAGATCGTGTCTTGCACCTCCCTGGAAGAGTAGACTCTGCTTACAGCTCTTTCTCAGGGGGATCAAGTGTTCCGGAGTATCCCACCCCCTCGTGCTATGGTGAAAACTGCCGTTTGTCTCCAGAGCAGGTACCGTACATGGACTCAGAATATGTAAGAGGTATTTATAATCGCAGTGCGGCAAACTCTGACCTCAGATGCTCACATCCATACAAGGCACCAGACCTGAGCATCCATAATAACTCTCCCAGTACCAGTCTCGCTGAATGCTGTGGAAACTGTCCTACCCGAGGGACTTTAAATCAGGAACCGCTGCCTCTGGCTGCATCTCCACCTTCTCCTCCCATGCGACTCGATAGCTATAAAGTCACTAGACACCTTGAAAACTCAAGAGGGAGACGTCACTCTGGGAGTCACAGTGAGTGTAGTCTGCAGCCAGCTCCCTGCGTGCAGGACAATCGCCTAGCAGACAGGGATGTGCCATGGAGTCAACATGGGGATGAAATTCCTGAGCAAGATATAGTGGCTGCTAGGAGAAAGACTCTGGAAAACAAGGGCCTTTCTTCTGACTCTACAAATGAGGTATCTATGTCAAAAATTCAGGGATTAAAAATGGAGGAAAATGGAGAGTGGAGCCCATCCCAACAACCTATAAAGCGAAGCAATCCACACATTTTCAGCAGACCTTCTTCATTCATTTTTCAAGAATATTTAAAGACTGACCCTGTGGCTAATGTCCCTAAAATGCTTTCTGCTGGCAATTCAGTTCATGCTTATAAAATTTCTAAAGAGATGAACTCCAAGCCCTGTCGCCCAGTGCATACCAACCCTAGCGCAGTTAATGATCCACAAGAAGACAAACAGTGTCCCTGCAGCGTGCGTAAGCCAGCTTCCAGGGAAGCGGATCTGCAAAGCGCGGTGCCAGAACCCAGCCAACGAAGAGGATCCTTGCCCTGTGCTCAGTGCCCGCTCCGTGCCGAGCTGCAGTCAGATGTGGATCGAGACGTGTTTGAGGACGGCTGCGACTCAAAATACACGGATGATGCTCTTCTAATTAAAAATGCTTCCAGGAAGCTGAACAGTTGTACAGATGAAAATCAGTGCTATGACTCTGAAGGAGAAATTGGGAGTGATGTTAGGGAACCACTCCGGAATCAGCCAGCCAAAATGCAGAGCTCGTCACTGTCCTGCAGCTACGATACTGTAGAAGCGGAGCGCCCTTGCTGTGAGGAGTCGGATCAGGGAAATGGGCAGTGCTGTGGGAATACTCGCCAAATGTCTTTCTGCAGACCAAAGGAAGATTCCACATCTCAGTTTTCACATGAAGTCAAGAAAGAAAACCAGGCTAAGAACAGCAGTCCTGAGCTTAGCATGCATCTAGAACAAGATGAACCTCCCGTTCCTCATCAGAAATATCAACCTGAATTTCACAAACAGCTCTTAAGACAGCTTCCAGGTGATCCTGCTGGTGAACAAATAACCAGGCAGACGACTCCCATGCTTTACTATCTTTCTGGGGGAAAAAACACCAATATCCTCCACCACAGCAAGCTCACCCAGTGTCAGGAGGGCTCAAGGAGCTCGCCAAAGGAATTTCCAGCAAGCAGCTGCTCTGCCTCAGCGCGGTGTTTAGAGATAGAAAGGGAAAGTGGTCAGCTTCAAGGGACCAACCACCACGATCGGCACAGTGCTGATGATCTCCTGCTCGAGACTGAAGATCTCATTCTTGGGAGTCCTGCTTCATCCACGGATGAGAGTTTCAAGAATGACTATAGAGAGAAACTTAAAGTGGCTCAGAAGAAGGTTCTGAGAGAAACCTCCTTTAAAAGAAAAGACTTACAGATGAGTTTGCCTGTTAGACTGAGGCAGAAACCCTCTAAGAGGCCGTCAATTGAACACCTTAGGTCTTTCTCATTGTCCAGTGCAAGCGAGGATGCCAAACCTGTTCCGTGTTCCCCTTCTCATCTAGAATCCTTGGAAAGTTTTGGTAGAGATGAAGAAATTAAGAGGCCGCAAACAGGTCGCATAGGGGGAAGGAAAAGGGTGACGAAGGAGCAAAAGAAGCTGTGTTATTCTGAACCTGAGAAACTCGATCGGCTGACAGAGAAGGAAGTACCGTGGAGTCAAGGCAGGGATGAAATCACTGAGCAAGATACAGTGGCAGCTAGGAGAAAGACTCTGGAAAACAGAGGGAGGGCTCTTTCCAGTTCAAGTATCTCCAGGACAGAGCTGAAACAAATCCAGCACACTGCACTTCTCGAATACATGGAACGAAAGATTAATCAAAGACTGGGCAGTTCTCAACACCTCCCGCTGCATAAGCCGCCCCTGCAGAAGAGGCTGTCGCATCCCAAATGGCCTCCTGGCAAGGCTTCCAATCCAAACGGGAGCAGGAAGACCCAAAACAATGAGGTTTGCTGCCAAGTTTTCTCTAAAGAAAGATCGCCAGATGTTTTTCCTCCTTTGGCTTTTGTTCCCCCGCTGAACATGTCCGGGAGGTGCGATCCCAGCTCTGCCGCTGCCGGTACGGCGACCTCGGAGCCCGAGCCATCTCCCAGCGAAGCCAACGGGAGCTGCGCCGGCGAGGGTGCGTCAGCTGAAAGCCTCCCGCAGGCGGGCGATCCTGCGTCGGGGAGAGCTCCTCCCTCCACACAGGTGAGAAAAATATTAAGATAGTAATTACTGTTTGAGTCCAACGGTCTGCCTGTTTTAGACAACTGTGCGACTGTTCACAGGAAAAACTGCTGAACATTATGAATGAGGAATTAAGACTGTATTTTTTCAGTGTGTAGTAGGGAGATGATAGAAGGGGGGGAAAAGACACATTTCCTTAATCTATAGGAAATGCTGTGTAGCTGTTTGAAAGCAAAATGCATGCTCTGCTTTGAAGTATGCAGGAGAAATAGTTCGGGGGGATCCCGAGAGAGGTGCTACCAATTTTAACATGTTACTTATTTCTGGTTAATGGTGAGAATTCATTGTTCTCTAAAGTGTTTTGTAAGAAAGTATTGCAGACAAACAAGGTGTTCTTTAATGTGAAAAGCTGCAAGAGAATTGCAAGAGAATGGAAACTTCGTAATCACTGATCCAGACGTGTGTTCGGGCTGGGCAGAGTCATTTGTTACCGCTCAGTGAGTGCAGAGGTAGAGGCAGGGAGGAAGAGGAGGGTCTGCTCCGAGGGACACGCTTTGCCAGGGCCGTAGGCTCTGCTCGAGGGCTGGGCAGCGCTGGGCACATCGGGAGCCCTTCCAGAGCCGCAGAGGGGTCTGCGGGGGTCTGCGCTTGGGGGACGCGTTTGCAGAAACGGGCGCCGTGGGCAGGATGGCGCTGCTTGTGTTTCAGCAGCCGCTGCTGTTAACTACGGCAACTTCATGAGAGCACTATCCCAGAAAAGGTGATTACAGAGAGGTTTTTATAAATAACCAACTTTTTTTGGCTCCTGAATTTTAGCTGTCATTGTTGTCAAGGAGAACAAAGAAGATAAAAGGGTCAGAAAACAAATAATCTAATACACTCCTAAAATTACCCAGCTGAAGAGGCTGACAGACTTCCACAAATGGTGCCCACTCCCTGAATCGTTGTGAGAGTGAAGTACGTGTTTTGTTGCTAGCTGTTCTTTGGTTTTGTAGGGAAAAGAGATGGATGCTGCCTCGGAAGAGCATAACAGCAATTTCATTAGCAAAAGGAAGTAGACATGCTCAAAGATAAAAACCTGGCGTACCTACTCAGAGATTTGCCGTTAGCTTCTGTGTCTGGGGTTAGCAAACACGGGAGCAAAATTAAACAGCTGCCCAGTCTGAGCATGCGGGTTGTTCCAGTGTGCTGTTTTCTTTTCCAGGACGTGTCCAGCTGTGCCAGTGGTGCGGTGGCACCATCTCGGCGTTGCGAGAGCTGTCTCGGCACCCCCAGGTAAGGCAGAGCCTGTCTCCGAGGTGTGCGAGCTCCAACCCCCTTT
>Ga0065711_1043907_pt1 | contig 14439 bp, 10 predicted proteins | sample Hoacrofraction12_FD_59098 | JGI IMG/M metagenome (GOLD analysis project Ga0065711, IMG submission 59098) | Hoatzin crop microbial communities from Cojedes, Venezuela - Epithelial fraction 12 v2 (version 2) | ecosystem: Host-associated > Birds > Digestive system > Esophagus > Crop | place...
CTGGGTGACCCTGCTTGGGCAGGGGGTTGGGCTGGGTGACCCACAGAGGTCCCTTCCAACCCCTACCATTCTGTGATTCTGTGATTCTGTGATTCTGTGATTCTGTGACTTGAAAAAAAAAGCACACTTTCTCAACCAGATTATCTATTCTGTAAGCTATTCTAAACTCATACTTCCTGTCATTAGCCAGGTACACAGAAAATCACATCAGAATGCCCTGCTAAAAGTGACACCATAGTAGAGTGGCACAGGATGGGATTCGGGGACTTGCCATTAGCACGGGTCAGGGATGTCACATCCTCCTGCACTGCCATCTCCTCTGGTTTCTTCTCCCCTCCTCATTCAGGTCAGAAGTAAACGCACCTCTGGTGAACAGTCTGAGTAAACATTTCACCACACACATCAATTAAATTCCACCTTTAATTAAGAACTCTGAAGCTGATTCCCGAGTATTCCTGCAGCAACTGAGTCTCAAGAGATGACAAAAAGCTACTGCAAACTTCAGTTGTGCTGCCAGCAAATATAGTTCTCTCCCACACGTGTGTGGAGTAGAGGTTTCCTATGTATAGGCTCAGGATGGCAACAGCCGCAGTCCCGATGTGCTCCATTAACGCTTCATCCCTTTTCCAGGAAGATACTCTGCTGCCTGATTCTGCCATGGCCATTGAGGGAAACCCAAAGCCTTCATGACTTAGCGCAGTACCAAAAAGGTGAAAAGGGCTCTTCAGTGGGCAACAATTAATTTTAACTCATTGTAGCGTGAAACCCTCCCCCATCTAACGCTGAAACCACAGGAAACAGTGCACTGGGTTTGGAATATGCAAAAGGACATTCCACTTACGGAGCATCAAAAGGATAACAGCTGCGTGCTTGGTTCTCCCTCTCAGGTGGCAACACATACTTAGCAAGGGCTAAGAATGAACCAGAACTGGTGCACTGCACAGAAGATTTCTCTGCAAGATAAAATAGCACAGGGTGAGGTCCAATGAGCTGGTTTTCAGAAGGAAAGATAAGGAACTCAAAATCTGTTTTTTTTAAGAAAATATGCAAGATGAAAGGATGAGCTCAATGATTTTTCTCTTGTTACAACTAAGGCAGGCAGTTACCAAAATGGATGTCCCTTCCTGGGCAAGAATAATATATTCTCACTCACATCCTCTTTAATTTCAGTTGTGGCATCTAAAGTTTACCTAAAGATTTTAACCACCCCAAAAAAAAGTTCTCAAAGATGAATTCAGTATTTCAGCAGAGAATAGCTCCACATCCAGCCGCCGTCAGGAGACCCGGCCTGGCTCTGAGTCGGTTGGTGAGGGGTGCGGTGTCCCTGTGAGGCAGGAGTCCTCGGAGGAGCAAGCAGGAGTCACCAAGTGCTCGTGGCCATAAAACAAACCCAAGGAGAAAAAAACCAAAACCAAACCAAAAAAACCCAGCTCCCTCAGATCTCAGCTGTTCATTACAAATGAGGGGAGAAGGGCAGCCATGCAAAATCTCCTCACAGCATCCGCTGCGCTGCTTGCCACAACCAAGCGCCTGGAGCCCATGGGTGTCCCCTGGGCTGCCGGCCCTCCTCGCTTCCCCAATGGCCCCTTGCATCTCCTCAACCTCCTTGCCGGCTCCTCACATCTCCTCAGCCTCACATCTCCTCAGCCTTCCAGCTGGCCCCTCGCATCTCCTCAGACTCACACCACCTCAGCCTCACATCTCCTCAGCCTTTCTGCTGGCCCCTGACATCTCCTCAGCCTCCTCACCAGCCCCTCACATCTCCTCAGCCTCCTCCACGACTCCTCACATCTCCTCAGCCTCACATCTCCTCAGCCTCCTCACCAGCCCCTCACATCTCCTCAGTCTCCTCACCAGCCCCTCAAGAGCTATAGATACTGGCGTAGAAATGGCACGGTCGTTTGGGTACTTGGTTTCTTTCAGTGAAATCTGAGTTGGTAAATTTCTGGTTGGGTTTCAATACATGGTGTAAAAAGTGAAAGCAATGCAAGGGGAAAGCACTGGGAAACTGAATAATCCATCCAAATAATACATTTTTTTTCTCCAAAGGGCCACATCAATCTGCCTACCTGTGCTTTATCTAAAACTTACCTCAAAAAAGTCTTTGAAAATGTTATCAAATTGAAACTATTTCTAACTGTATTTAAACTAAATTTTCTTTTATCCCTACACTTTTAAAATTCTGTTTCAATCTCTGGTGCTTTATAACTATGAGGAAGAAGCATATTCCATGTGCCTCTGAAAGGAAAAAGATGTTATAGATTGCATATAATAAGGGAAAGATTGCTGGAAGTTTCTCTCTCACTAAGATATTAGCCCGGAGTGCCTCATGGGTGCCTTTCACGGGGTGGAAGATGACTTTCAGTGAGATTAATCTACTATAGGAGGAGCAGAGAAGGCAACTGAAGATTCAGGAAATTGTTCGGCTTCTTAATTGCTGACTCCTAGGAAGCAGAAAAGTGAACATTCTCACACTACTATGAAAGTGGGAGTAGGGAGAAGTTAAGGGAAGACTGGAAGTAAACAGAAAACCCTGCAACTTCAGTATCCTGGAACGTAATCTACTTGACAGAAAGAAAAGTGACCAATCAGCGATGCTCCACAAGTAAGGAACAGGGATTTGCACTTTTCCAGGCTGACATAATTAGTCACTGCTTCCTACAGTAATACAGAAAGAAATAACCCGCCAGATCCTGCTGCTTCTGACTGTCAGACCCACTCACGCTAACATGGTAGAGCTTGCCTTACAGAACGGAGACGTTTGCACCCAGAGAGGACTGTGCCCTTTCTTCAATCCCCATCTCTGCTCTCCCAAGTAGCTTCCAACAGCACAGCGTAACGAGGTTCAGCAGCACGGAAAATGCCGGCAATCTGGAGCTGTCTGTGCCCCAAAGAGACACCTAATTCACCTCACGCTGCCGTCACGCCCCGTGCCGTGGGACTGACGACGCGTGTTGTGCAACTGGCTCATCACCGTCAGCAACGCCTGCCATCGCTTTCAAACCGGGAGGCTTCAGGAGTCAAAGTGTGTCCCGTCACCTTTTCCTCTCCCAGTGCTAACTGGGCTCTGCGTTCTGCAAGTGCACAGCAGAGACAGAGAAGATGTTGGTGAATCTTGTTTGTTGTTGCCCTGTAACTGTAATAAATGTGCCTCAGGACAGGCAGATGGATTGAGCAGGAATGTTAGAATTAATCCTGTGTTCTAGAAGTGAAACCAGCAGATAAAACAGTTTCTGCTTTAAGACATTCATGTTAGCTCATTAAAGTTATATATGGACCTCAAGCAGAGACCCTTCACCTTTGCCCAGAACTCTTTCTCAAACTTAGTTTCTACGGTGGCACATGAAGGGGAAAAGGCTTGCTTTCAGGGCTAATTAGGATGGAGAGAATTTGTTTATTCTGGGATTGAAGAACAATGTCCTGTGTGAAAGAGATTTGCAGGTATGAGAGACAAAGTGGTAATTGCACAGAACGCAGCAATTTATGTTAAAAATTAATTTTCCTAGACAAAGGATGAGAAGTTTATTATTTTAAAAGATAATCTTAACATCTATGAACAATATTTATATTGTGTACGAAGAACCCAGATACATAGAATTTGTGTCTCCTCTGTGTGCATTAATTTCTCTGACTGCATTTACTTTTCATCCAGTCTTTCTACATAAGAAGCTTTATAAAATCAGAAGGCTAAAATACACAGAAGTACAGATTTTGCTTAACTATGTTACAGTTCATTGTTCTCCAGGACATGCGAATCTGAAACCATCACATAGCTTTCTTAGTTAGCTCTGGCCATCTATACTTTGTAACAGCACCTGTCAGAAAAGTGGATCCACCTTATATTTTATTCCTGTATTTTCTGAGTAATGAAATTGATTAATTGTGAGTGAGAATTTAGGGAGATTTTTCTTAATCTTTATTTATTTTCTATCAGAAAACAAGTCTTCTGCGTTTCTGCACTGCCAAGATAATCAGTGATGCTGCTCCCTTATTCATATTATTCTGACAGAGGTTCAGACCTTTTCCTCTATGTGCGTTCTCTTTATTTAGATACTTCTTTTACGTGTGTCCTAGTTTTTCTGGGACTATGGCATAAGAAACGGGAATTTATTTTCAGTGTACTTCCCAAATCAGCACTGACAAAAATAAAACCTGAAGGATAATTAGAACTATTCTAGAAATACATGAGGGGAAAAAGGAAAATAAATAGATTAATAACTTATAATTTAAATCAAAGCAATCACAGTCTGTGTGGCTGTTACTACACACTGTGTTCACATGCATGCACACGAGTGGCAGGACAGTACGCATTGTACTACTGGTGCAATAATGTTAATTCGGTATTTTTTCTGTTATGAAGTTTCTACTCATCAGCTTTAACAGTATTCCTATAAAACACTGTTTTGTGTGATATTTCTTCAGTTTTATTGCTGTCTTCTGAAAACTATTTCATACTGTTGCATAAACTTGTGTATATCAACGAAGAGGCTTCTGTTCCGTGGCTTTATTTTCAATGTAATCAAGCACTGCCAGAGGGATGCTATCTTGTATCTACATACCTAAAAGATGGATGCTTTGTTAAATATGATAGAGTTATTTGCTAAACAATCAATTAATAAGAACTGGGATTATTGAGTTTTAATCTTTGATCTGCCTTAGCTCCCTCAGTGCTCCTTCATAGCTGCAAACTGCAAAAGCAGTTGGTCTTTGAGCCCGAAGCTCTCGTTTTTAACATTTCTCTTTGCTTTCTTCTTTATATCCTTCCCTTATTAATAGCCATTTGTCAATGTAGAATTTTCAGAATTTTAGTATAGATGTGACAATATCTTCTTTTATACATATCCATCTTTATGATTAATAACAGAAATGTAGTGACTGGCCTGAAAAGACTGATTCCTTTCAAAATTACAAAAGGCTTTCATTCCATCTTCTGATCTGATCTTAAACGAGGACGTTTTCAGTCCTGAAAGAATGAGGCATTGCCACTCCATATAAATCAAAATCTGAGCTCACAGTCTAATTTAATCAAAGAAGGGAAGAACAGTTTTTACTGGAAAATGCAGACATAATCATCAAATGATGGATAACATAAGGTCAATGGTAAATCATATCTTAGAAGAAAAATAAACCAGAGATTTGCAGATGCAGGACTGTATTTACTGTTAACCTTTACAGTGTAACTAAATAGAAACATTTCCCAGCAGGAATTAGTACCCAGAGTGTAGCTTTAGAATCTTCATGGATTTATGAACTGTGTTCAATTACATTTTTAATTTTTTCTTCATCCACAACACTTTTATGACCTTCCCACCTATCAAAGCACCATAAAAATAGGACTCTGCCACTCCAGAGAGACCTATTGTTTCAAGACTTCACAGGCTTACTATTAAAGCCCATTTCATGTTTCATAAATTTTTATATCAAACATTCATCCCTGGTTTGCTTTCCTGTCTGAATGACATACTGGATTTTATTTTAAAGATAAATTAAATCCTTTCAGCCATATTTTCCTTATTCCAGATGTACCCCTAGAGAACCTCTGTAAAATATCATTTGAGGGTGAGGGAAAACAAAGCCCATTTTGAAAACAAAGGGCAAAATTATCCATAGTTTGTCTCATTGCTAATTATACATTGAAATCCTCCTCCTTGTTGCTAATATGAATGTAATTGTTGATCTGCCTCTCTTCATATGCAGAGTTCGATCACTAAGTATGCTTTCAATGAGGTATATTTATCACTATACTCTTAGCTTCAAATGGGGAGAGAAAGGGAGAGCTCTGAGTACACAAAATAGACATTTTAGGTATAATTCTACCTCTGATTCTAACAGAAAGCAATGCATTAGGCAAAGATTTAGATGTGGTTAAATTATATGAGTGTGTCTCTATGCGTCATTAAGAAATTTGCATCTCATGGAAGAGATTGGATTCAGCTGTCATATTCACACGTGACATTTCACCTCTATAAATTTAATGCAGGACTATTCGGTTTTCTTTCAAATTATTTTTATTTGAAAGATGGCCGGGGAAACAGTTTTCCACAAAAAAAAAAGTTCTAACTTTCAAATGTTTCAATGAAAATCTATTTTTTATGAAAACCATAAAACAAATATCAGTGATTTCTTAAACAGATATTTACAGCAACTTTGACATTCTCAAAACCCATTTAAATATTTCTAAAGATCCACTATAAAGAATAATAATCTCGGGCAGTTTTTAAAACTAGATCCTCAGGCTGTTGGGAAGCAGAATGGTGTTAAGGGATTGTGCAGGAACAGTGAGAAAGCAGAGAATTGCAGCGTGACAGCGGCAGCCTCTTAAACTGCTTTTGACACAGAAGAAAAGTCCAATATAACTACACCTTTACACTCTGTTCTTTCTACAGCCTTTCACATGTGTAAGGAGTTAAATGCAACAAAATACAGTTCAACAGCACAACAGTGAAATTACGCTATTTATACTTTAAAACACACAGCTATTAGCACTATTAAATAGTTAAGCAAATTACTGTCAAAATAAATTCTGTGAAAAGAACTAGTTTTTAACAGCAATACAGGAGGTGTGGAAAGAGCTATTACAAACCCTTCTTCAGATCTTTCACTACTTTATCGATGTTTGCTGTAACAGTACAGTTTGTTGTACTTATTCTCCCCATGGGATTTTTCTGTGCTATAATGGCAGATAACTGTGATGTCCTTAGTTTTGAAACAAATACCACAAAGAGTCATATCATTACCCTTATGACTAGTCTCATTGATTTCAGTAGTACATATGTTCCTAAAAAAAAGGAAAAGCCATATATAGCAGAGCATAGGCTGAAGGTCAGTGAGACTATTTATGTGCTGAACTGCCTTTCCAGACTGGGGTCACAGTCAAAAAGCCTATAATTTCAGATTTTTCAGCAGAACTCAGCTATTTGGAGAAACAGATTTCAAGACACAAGACTTCATTAAATGTCTCTTGTTATCATTGAGGAATAAAGACTAAGTGAACTTAGTCACCTTGAGGAAGTAGTAGAGTAGGTTTAGAAAATGGCAACTGCAGTTTCAAATACAGATTACTTCACCCCAACATAATTTAGCCAAAGTTTACAGTATATATCTTTATTTAAATTGAGTGTTTCTCACTTCTTCAGGAAGGTTCTGTCTGACTGGCTTTCTTGTATTGCCACTCCTGCCTTGACGTTTGTCAGCGTGAGACCTCTCAAACCTTTAAAAACCCATTTTATTGGGGTTACAGGCCTTTATTAAGTGCCATTGAGTCCACCAGACAAGTGCTTGAACTTTTGTACATCTTCTTAACTTTTGAATTAAAACTCACTGTAAGGGAACTTTGTATGGTGTCTCAAAATGGCATTTTACACAAGCCAACATTTACTGCCACTGCATCAGCTTCCTTTCTTGCATTTCTCAGACTGCTCCTTACACCTCAGCAGTGCAGGTTTTTCTGAGAATGCATGTTAGTGGTAGTTTTGGGTAGAAAACTTAGGAAGATGAAAATATCTGAAAGACTGACAAGTAATAGGTCTCATGTCACAATCATTACAGGAATAAAGTATATGGGTATTTAGTTTTTCCACTGTGGTTCTACTGTTTCATGCATCCTGATTGAACCAACCCTTGCTGGAGGAAACTCGCTAAAAGGCACCAGGCTCAAAGGCACTGAAAGAGTGGGGGTCTTCCATCTTTTATGCAGGAGCTAGGTTGGACATACAGCTTACTTCACTTCCAAAGAGTTCTGTGATTCAAGACTTTTATGAATTTTCAGATCTAGAAAGACCAGATAAAGAAAAGCAATGGAAGAAAGATAGATGAATACACACACAGCCCACAGATTCTGCAAATTATGCTCTATTTTGCTTTTCTGTCCTCACATACATCTATTTAGGGATTAGTTCTTCTAGTTACTGGTTGGGAACATAACTAGCAAAACTCACTTTGGCTGGTAGCCCAGTTCCTCTCATCGGTGCATCAGGCATCTCCTGTTCCATTACCAAATCCATAGCATCGTGTATTTGTTACACTGAAAGTGCTGTTAGTTAGCGCTTAGCCAAGCTGTGAAATTATTTCTTCAATACTTTACTTTTTCCGTTACAGCAAGGAAAGGAAAGGAGAAACTGTTTTATCTGCATGCAGTTGTCTGGTTTTACTTCTGAAGCACAGAATTAATTCTAACATCAAGATGTTTCTGCTCAGTTGATCTGCCTGTCCTGAGGTACATTTCTTACCCTTCAAAGTTAAACTAGAAATGTTATGAGAGTCCGTAGAGGAAGGGGTGCTTTTTTTTGTGCTGTCACATCTGGTGGCAGAGCAGAGTGTGGTCGATTCCCCTATTCTGTAGCAGGTCAAGTCAAGCTGTAGTGGCCCTGACCTCCCTGAGCCATCCCAGCACTTACCCAGGGGGTAGGTGGAACCAGGAGGGCAGGGGCACAAGGGAAACTAGAGATGATACACAGCTGCAGGAACTCCAGCAGGAAAATGGACTGTGCATCGAGGAAGGGAGCAAACCCTTCCCTTCCCTCCTCTGGCAAAAGCTCGGAACATAGCGGGCATGTGAAATACTGTATCATCCCTCCAGCAAACAGCATCACTTTCCATTTACTGCAAAGGTCTCCTTTGTAACTCCTATGAGCAACAGCAAACAAGATTCACCAACATCTTCTCTGTCTCTGCTGTGCACTTGCAGAACGCAGAGCCCAGTTAGCACTGGGAGAGGAAAAGGTGATGGGACACACTTTGACTCCTGAAGCCTCCCGGTTTGAAAGCGACGGCAGGCGTTGCTGACGGTGATGAGCCAATTGCACAACACGCATCGTCAGTCCCACGGCGCGGGGCGTGACGGCAGCGTGAGGTGAATTAGGTGTCTCTTTGGGGCACAGACAGCTCCAGAGTGCCGGCATTTTCCGTGCTGCTGAACCTCGTTACGCTGTGCTGTTGGAAGCTACTCGGGAGAGCAGAGATGGGGATCGAAGAAAGGGCACAGTCCTCTCTGGGTGCAAACGTCTCCGTTCTGTAAGGCAAGCTCTACCATGTTAGCGTGAGTGGGTCTGACAGAAGTGGCAGGGTCTGGCGGGTTGAAATAGCCTGGTTATTGCTTTCTGTATTATTGCAGGAAGCAGCGACTATGTCAGCCTGGAAAAGTGCAAATCCCTGTTCCTTATTTGCGGAACATTACTAATGGATTGGGCATTGCGCAGGCCACTGAGAGACAGAACCCCTGTATAAGGAGCTGACAGCATAAGCAACTGATCGGATTACTGGCAAAGTGTCCTCAACTCCCATATTAAATCAAGTTGTGGTTATTTTCTTTTCACGTACCAGGTTTTCTGGTTATTATCTGAATACTAGCTAGCCTAGTGACCAGCAATGATAATGAGGTAAAAAAGTAGTAAAAAAGTAGTAGTCAACAATGGATTCACAGTATGGCATGAAGCTTTTTTTCCCCTGTATTTTAGTTTAAAATTATTTTATTTACTTGGCAGAGTAGGTCTCCTGCCTTTCAATTCAAGTGTAAAGGTCAGCAGAGAACAATGTTTATGGAGAAGTCATTAGCTATAAATAAATCAGTTCATAACATCTGATAAACAGCCTCCTGCGGAGGGTTCCATGTAAATACATTCCGTTCCTTCTACGCGCTCTCTCATCCTTTGTTCGCTTCTTTTTCACCAGCTGAAGGCAGCTGCCAGTCATTCTGCCCTCTCTAAACAGATACTGTGATTGTGGCAAATTTTATGAGCTGTGAGAATGCTGAAAGCAGTGGAGCTTGCAGGGAAGAAAACTGAATTTAGTATTGTCTTTCTATCACCAGCTTTTTCTGTATGCACATGCAGACATGAATCCTCGATAGCTGGAAGCAGCAGTAGGGAAGCCCGCAGCTGTTTCAAACTCATTCCCCCATCTGGTGTCAGCTTCACAGTCTGGTGCCTCGGGAGACCTAGGACTGATGTGGGAATTGGAGGGGGAAAAAAAAAAGATATAAAAGAAAATTAAAACAAAGTCATAAAATTCTCTAGTAGTCAGATGACTTTTCCCATTAAAATACAGCTCCTATGCAGCAAATCTGCATCATGGTGATGCAGATGGTGCTGTGGTATGTGTATTTCACAGAGTGGGAAGGAAGGAAAGACAGTTCTGACAGTTAAAGGTGCCAACCCATGCCAGTATTTTAGTACAAACCATGCCATGTGGATCTCACTAGACATATTGCCAATGAGAAGGCGGAGAACAAACAAAAAGAAATGTGTTTGTCACTGCAGGCACACAAGAAGAATAGATATCACTTAAAACATCCTTGAGTGGGAGTTGTGTATGGGAATTATCACTTTCCTTACTGCATCCAGTTCTCATGAACCCAAACTTTCTTGTACGATTCAGTGGAGCGTAGACATCTAAATTTCTCTAAGTAGCTTATCCATATTACCTAACACGGAATATTTTTAAAGTCATCTTCTGCGAGTGTCCCTAACAGTAACTTCTGAATTTTTTTCAATTCCTTTTGTATTTCTTTCTGTGCTTTTGTATTTCTCTTGGAGGAAGATTATGGCTGTATCCAGCGGACATCAGCAATGCTCCTTCAGTTTTCTGTGCCGGCGTTTTAGAGAAAGTCTAGGTCTCTTCCTTTTCCTGCCGCTTACAGAATACATATCCCATTTCAGCCCTGAAGGTATGAATACTTCATCTTTATTTATCGACAGACTCATTTCAAGCAAATTTCAAGCACTGGGAATGAATACAAACACTATACTTTTAAAAAAGGGGAAAGTCTTAATAAATTCTCCATACTCCAATAAAAAAATCTTCCACAGTCCTTGTTTGAATAGTTCTCTGTCTCCATCACCAAAATCTGGGAAACTAAGTGAGCCTTTCAAACTGAGTAAAAGGAGCCTGTCCCTGAGGCTGCATATGAAAATGAAGCAGCCTACGAGAATCAATCACATATTCCCAGAGACAAAAGGAACACAGGCTGCCTGCTTCCTGCCATTCAGGGACCATAAAGCAGTCGGAAAACCAATTTACCTGGCTTGCTCAAGGAAATCTGAAGTAGCCCAGAGCTGAGTTATCTCTATCATGCCTTTCAGAAGGCCCTACTTTTTAGGGTATATTGAGAGTATGGTCAAGGGAAGGTATCAGGGTTGGATCGCTGCTGCACCATTGAAATTCACCGTGGCTGTAACTAACCTCCTGAAGAGTCATGGAACTGGGTGCAACCTGGGATTCTTTTAAATTATGCTGTCAGCTGAGTCCACAGTTAATTTTAGTGTTCGAGTAAGTCACAAAAAAAGGCATCTGTAACCTCTGTTCCCCTCTCATCTCAGTTTTGGTACAAGCCTAGCTTGGCTGAAGTAAGGATCTAGTCCAGAATGCAGTCCATAATGTTTTGCATACAAATGTATCTGAAGGAAGTAAAAATGCAAGGGCTTAAAATGTGTATATCAAATTTGCAGTCTCTTGCTTAATGCAAATTGAGTAGTCTACAACAAAGACATGAAACATCTGCTAAACCAAGTAAAAATTAATGAAGAAGAAAATTAAGATTTCTTTGTTGTTGATGATTATCAATTTGTGTTCAAATCTGAGAAAGATTTAATAAGAATGCTGCCAGTTCTTAGCTAATTCAAAGTGATTCTAAATGGCTTATCTGCTATTTATATTTTCCTTGCATATTTTGGAGTTCTTAATAAAAGTGGTAGGTTTCTGATGCATTAATTCACCAGCAAATACTTTACAAACATTTCCAAATACAGCTTCATTCAGTACTGATGCAAAGTTATGCTGCAATTTAAATGAAAGAATACTTTACATAGCAGCTTTGTCACTCAGGATCATCTTCAGCTTTATCTGCTGGGCTTTTTTGGAGATATTTCAGTCACGCTCCAATTCTCAGTGAGTTCATCTCTGGAAACTGACAGGGTGTTTTGAATAATTATGATACAGAGGGCCTAGCCATGGAAACTTCAGAATAAATCAGTGAGAATTTCCAGGACCCTGTCATGCCCTTGAGACGTGGACTCAGGATCAAAATTTTGGGATCGTGCTCCCACCAAGGTCCAAGGCAGAGACTGCCACTGACGTCAGCGGGAACAGAGCTTCAGCTTCTTGTTTGCATTTCATTGTCACTGTTACCAGTACAGTTTCTTGGTGAATGTTTTATATATTTGGATCACCTGGTAACTGTGTAACTACTGAGACCAGAATCACATTGTATTCCTATCAGCTTCTTTCCATCTCACTTCCTGATGCCAGCTGCGGATTGTCTTTACATCACCATGTGAGCTCACTGGTGGAAAAATGTTTATTTTTCACCTACAATGGCCAAATTTTCCTTGCAATTCTAGAATTGTATTAATTCAAGGTTCTGTACATTGACAAGACTCCAGAATTTCCTGCTGAAATAATTCTCTGATTAAGTTTTTCCATAAAACAAGTATTGGCATCTTTTCTTGATTGTGTGTATCACAGGATAGCTTGGCTCTGATATTAAAAGTAAATAAGAACATGTAAACAGTAAACAACACCCCTTAGTTTACTTGGGAAATTACACTGATTTTTGTTTTCTTGAAGTAATGTTAGCTTCAGGTATAACTTACACTAAATTATATACTTCTTATCAGAAATTATACACCCTAAGTCTGGGATTTCCATTCTCCTGTTCTCTGCCTGCATGCAGGTACCTGCACACCTTTGACCTTCCCAGTACATCCAGGATGTGCTTCAGCTGCACAGCAATACACTGCTTCACTGATGTGACTTGGTGCGCACAGTCCCACAGCAGAATCTTACGTTTAAATAGAAGACCTTGCTAAGACATGACTCTCCGTTTTCCAGAAATCTCCCTGCATCCTGTGACTCTCATTCCTACCGGCACAAAGGTCACTTTATGTTGCCAGGAAATAAACGCAAATCTGACTTTACACACAAAGATGTACTATAACGAGGAACGGGAATTGTGAATCATGGAAAACAGAAAAGAACAACTTGTGTGGAAAATTGCCATTTTCATTCCACATCTGCAAATGTTCCTCTTCAATGGAGATGCAAGATGAGCAAAATTCCTATAACTAGAGTTCTCATGGGTTTACCAGGGAGAAGGCAGAATTTACTTGCGATGCTTGACATTTGCTGCAACATAAAATTCTGGAAACAGCAGCAGAAAGTGTTGTTTCTATCAACTGAGATCGAAAGAGAGGATAAAAATAATTGGCAGGAAAACTAAAACTTTATTTACCTGTTATCAAAGCTACTGTAGAAAGGAGTTTATAATATTGCTATATTGTTATTCCTCTGGAGAGCTGTGTCTGTCATGGCCAAAGAGCATCCTGAATATTCTGGAATTTGTTTCTTTAAAACATCTGAAAATAAAAGCAAGAGAGGTTTTACTGCATTGCAATTTTATTCCTGACATGCAAAAAGACGGTTTTATAGTTCTCATTGGTAGTATTTTTTCGTATTATGATTTTATATATTAACATAAAGAAAAGGGAGGTGGCTCTGCAGGCTTCTGGGAATTTCTCGATATAAATTTCAGTGTTCTGACCTGCAATGAAAGGACTAACCTGCAGTAAGCCACATTTGTGTGCACTTCTGATTTATGCTAATAACACTGTTTGAATCTGGAAATCCTGAGAAGACCTTTTGAATAGGCAGCAGAATACCGTAAATAATAACAGAAGCATACTCTACATTTTACCATCCCAGAGAATATTATAGAATAGAAGTTTTACAGATTTTGGTAGTATTTTTACAAGGAAATTTCCATCAAACTAAATGCTTCATGTTACTAAAATTGTCCAGTAATGCTGATGACCCATTCAGTGTCGTATCTTCAGTGTTCATCCCCAGGGTAAAATAACAGTAAATTCAGTTTGCAACTAGAGTAAATGAAATAATCTTTAATTGTTATTATTATTTAACTTATCCTTATATTTGCAAAATGAGGCTTCTTACAATCAAAAATATTGGGTTTGTATTATAAGCAAGAAATGATAATGCTAACAGTTTTGGTATTGTGCATATTAGCAAAAAGTGAGTGTTTTTGCCATTATCTTACTCTGTTTTTTAATTCTGGGTATGATGAAAATTGCCTATGAATGAAAGAGTCCAGCTGGAGAGTGGAAGGCTACGAGGATGGTGAGGGGACTGGAACATCTCTCCTACGAGGAGAGGCTGAGGGAGCTGGGCTTGTTCAGCCTGGGGAAGAGAAGGCTGCGAGGGGACCTAATATACACTTACAAATATCTGCAGGGTGGGTGTCAGGAGGATGGGGCCAAGCTCTTTTCAGTAGTGCCCAGTGACAGAAAAAGGGGCAACGCGCACAAACTGAAGCAGAGGAAGTTCCAGCTGAACATGAGGAAGAACTTCTTCCCTCTGAGGGTGACGGAGCCCTGGCCCAGGCTGCCCAGGGAGGCTGTGGAGTCTCCTTCTCTGGAGATATTCCAGCCC
>Ga0065711_1043909_pt1 | contig 14439 bp, 6 predicted proteins | sample Hoacrofraction12_FD_59098 | JGI IMG/M metagenome (GOLD analysis project Ga0065711, IMG submission 59098) | Hoatzin crop microbial communities from Cojedes, Venezuela - Epithelial fraction 12 v2 (version 2) | ecosystem: Host-associated > Birds > Digestive system > Esophagus > Crop | place...
CTTTCTACCAAACAAAATTTGCCACTTTTTAAAGGCGTTAATTTTAAAATAAATGCAGCCTTTATAACATATTGTAAATAGATACTGCAGCACAGTGCCCTGTAGCACTTTTCTCAGCACTGCTTTATTAATAGCCCCTTTGATTCCTTCCCGGTTAACTCAGATTGGTCGTCTTGTAGTAACTCTAAAGACTTCCATATTGAGATTCAGGTTTTGCTCCACAACAAGAGACTGAATGTTTCTGGACAGCATGTAAACAAATTACCTTCTTTCCTTTGAAATCTTTATCATAATTGCAAGATTTGCAGGGGTAATCGTGCCTGGCATTATGAAGTGGTGATCATATCTTGTTCAAGTCAGTCAGCTCTCTACTGGTGCTGCAATGTATTGGCAGCAAATCACTGTAAGAAATCTTCCATGAAAAATCTTTTTAAATCTGGGAGAAAACCCATTGAAATATGAATTAAAGAATAGACTTGGCAAGAAAATCTATTCATAGATTCATTTATGAACTCCACTAATGTGCTTTCTTAATTAAAAAATGCTGCTTTCTTGTAACTACTGCCAAGAAAAGACAGGAAAGACACAACACATTTTGCTGAACCAGCTTTTACTAGAAGCATGTACTCTGGTCATTAAAGACACATGGATTCTATTAGTGTATGGTTAACTTTTTGACCCATGAGCAACTTGCACTGCCTGAAGAAAGGCCTGAAAGGGAATGTCTCACATGGTTGTGCCAAACTACACATTCCTAGCATGCTTTAAAAATTACCTCTCTTTTGTTGCAATATGGGACAATGCAGAATGATGTATTTCACAATTTATACTAATGTCTCTTCCAGCCAGGTTTGGTGAAGGGGCCAAAATGCAATCTGCCGAAAGGTGTAAACCAGCTTTCCTTTAAAACAACGGCAAAACTTTAACAACGAAATACCAGAAAGCAATTAGCTATTGTTGTGCTGCTATCCACATGTCTTGGATCAGAGCCCTGCTCTCTAGGATAACTGTACAACACTCAGGGAAATGCTGCCTACCCTGAGGCATTTTCAGTCCAAGGTTGGAATGCAGTAATGACTTGTGTGGGCTTGATCCTGAAGAAGGAACTGAGGGTTGAAGGCTTAATTTTAGAAAAGAAGTAGCAAGTGAACTTGCCAATTCATAAAATGTAGATGAGAACAGAACTAATAAGAAAATGTTGTTGTTTAAGCCTTCAGTCTGCATAACACGAGAACTCAAAAGAAGTCTGTCTCTTTTAGCCACAACGTAAAAATACTGTCCTCTGTGGAAGTACTAATAAATTTGTTTTCAACTCTCGCTTGGGCTATATGTATTTTTAGCTTTTCATACAAATGTACTTAATACAAGCTCTGAAAATTTGATATATATTTATATTACATAATTTATCCTCAGTAGAGGAACAGCTTTGGTGACAATATTACTGAAGCTATGAGCCATGTTCTCATACACTCTGAGTCACTGTTTCTCTCAGAGGAAGCTTTCACAAATCACGACAAACTCTTTTTCTACTTTAGAATTCAGTAAGTGCCTCTGCATTCACAGCAACTCTTGATGAAACAAAAAACTCTCTTTCTTCACAATCACCATAAGCACTCCTGTAACTTATTATAATAGTACTGTAACATATTATAATAGTACTTGGCAGCTGACCAGACTGGACTCCTGACATTGTGTGTGCTCTACAAACACAGAAAACTAGTAGCCACCCTTCAGAAGGGTTATCTCACACTAGGAAGGCCAGAGTTGTCATAAACGATTTGCTCTTTCTGACACTTGAAAATTGGACATAACGTTAATCTTTGTGGCATACGAACCTACTTTTATAATTTTCATTTATTTCCATTTACGTCAGGTTATGCTGCTTCACCAAGTTGAAATGCTGTATTTTGGTGGTTTTCTCCTAGTAGAAGATTTGATGATTTGAGGTAAATCAACTCTGAAAAATTCTCCAAACACCAAAGAAAGACAAACTGAAATAAGGAAAGACAGCATTTGATTCAGACGAGCCAGAAAAGAAAGCCTAAATTGCTCGAAAAACAATTTCTTAAAATACCTTCGGTGAATAATTCACCTTTGTAGATGAGATATTCTCTTTGCTCTTCAACTAACCAGATACCCTACAGAAAACTGAATATTATGAAGGAATAAACAAGAACCACAGAAAACAAGACAGTAGGGACACACTGTCAATTAAGTTTTCCAACCCTAAATTTGGCAATATTTTTTTTTTTGTTTTAGTATTAGAAGTGCAACATGGAAGACAAGCACAGACTATTAGGTGGTGTCTGTACTACTGCAATTTCTCTTTTTATAGTCAGCTACGCAGAATTCTCCTCAGCCTTGTGGCAGCACAGCCCGCTTGCTCTCATAGTAGAAGTTGCCCCATGATGTCCTCATGCAAATCAGGGACTTTGAAGCAGTAAATGAGAGTTAATTATTTACGAGAAGTTACGTTCTGTCCAATTTCAGTCATACATGATAAAGCAACATGTGCCTACTTGCTATATTTGATGTGTCAGGCAGTATTTAAATACACTCCTTTTATAGTGATACAGAAGTACACCTAAAAGAATACGATATGTTTAGCTATGCAAATAGTTGAACTTTGTTCTCTGTCAGTTGCCCTTTTAAATCTCTAAGGACCCTTGGATGCAAATAAAACAATATGGGCTTAATTAATTATAGAATCAAAGTCAAATGTTGTTTAGCAGGGACCTTTGGAGGTCTCTACTCCAACTCCTTGCTCAAAGCAACAATAAGTTCAAAGTCAGATTGGGTTGCCCTGGTCCTCATCCAGCCAAGTTCCAAAAAGCTATAAAGAAGATTACACTGCTTCCCTGGAGAACCTGGTCAAGTGCTTAATCACTCTCATCGTGGAAACCTTTTTCCTTATATTCACTCACAATATCCCTTGCTGCAATTTTCAATTGTTGCCTCTTGTCCTCTCACTGTGTGCCTCTGAGAAGAGTTTGTGTTGCTCTTTCCAACCCCTCTAGAGGTAGATGGCAATTAGATCTCTCCTTACCCTTCTCTTATGGCAGCTCTGCCCATCAGCTTTCCCCCATAGCGGCATCTACAAGCTTGCTGAGGATGCCTTTCAACCCATGATCCACGTTCATGATGAAGATGGTAAGTATTGTTAGCCGCAGCATCAAGCATTTAAGACTGCCACTCAAACCCAGCTGTTAGATCTCAAACTGTTCACCCCAACCCTTTGAAACTGATGGTCCAGCCAGTTTTCAACCACCTTGTGGTCCATCTATCTAGTCCATATCTTCCTAGCTTGGTTACGAGGATGGGAGACTGTGTCATGCCTTGTGAGAAGGTAAACAACATCCATTTCCGCCCTCTCCTCCACAGAGTCGGTCACCAAGGAAAGACACACAGGTTGGTAAGGCACAATTATCCCTGGTGAACCCACGCTCACCACTTCTAGGCACCTTCTGTCCCTTCTGTGCTTAGAAATGGTTTTCACGAGGTCTGCTCCACAATGTTGCACTGCCTGCTAGGGAATGAGCAGCATCAGCATGAAATGCTGTCAAGTTAGAATGGTCTCACATTATGCATAACCGTACTGGCTAATGCCCATGAATTCTCTTCTTCTGCATTTACATTAGACTGCTATAAAGGATACTTGCTGCCTTATTGCGATTCTTCTTGACACATTTTTTCACCTGGGGATAAACTGAGGTCACTCAGAAGCTAGCTATTTTACAGAGAAAATACAACTGTGTGGCATTCTAGTTGGATCCAAACCTGGATTAATCTTCTTCAACAACCTTGTAGGGTGAATATTTAAAAATAAACAAACTTATATTTAAACAGTTCCCAAGCTTAAATCAGATTGGCTTTTATATAATAATTTTATTTATACATATTGTTTTCTCGTAAAGACAGTAATGTAGGTGCAGCTACAAGAAGATCAAGAGGGAAAATGTTTGGCTTTTAATATGTGCTTCACTAAGCTAACATGAATTATCAGTGAAGTTTACCATATTGTGCTTTTGTCAAGCTACGAACTGCTGATAGATCTTTTCTGAACATAGTGGAGCATCCCAAGAGATTCTTCAGATTCCAGGGACAAAAGGCAGATCATAGTTATGAATTATGGCACCTGTTCTTGTTTTTATGGTTTCTTACATTGATGTATACAAGAACCTATTACACAAAAACTGTCCTACCTGAAATTCTATTTTCTGTATCTGTCTTTGTGCACCAGTTGACCTCTCCTCTCTCTTGTCGCACTACTCCAGCAATTCTGAATCTGCACTTCTTTTACAGCACTGCAGTAAAAGGACAAATGTTATAAAGTCTTAATGCTACTATAAAAGCAGGTGCAAAATCTCTTTGGCTGCCTGAGATTGTGCCAGATGGTAAAGAACTGGAAATCTAATAAATGTCATGTTAAGCAAGTCAGATCTGAGGGACATGTTATGCATTCCATATAAATAAAACACTGCTAAAACTGACCCTAGAGTGATTAGATTCAGGAATAAGCTCTTCTGTAGCCTCAGGAATATCTCGCAACATTTACAATGCAAAGTGTTTCTAATTTTCAGAGCACTCACATTAATCTGGTTCTTTGCCAAGACCTGCCAGCTTAGTGTTGCTACATTTCTCTAGATGCCAGGGCTGTGATAAAGCTCAGCTTCCCTCCCCATCCCCTTCACGACTTTCAACAGATTTTTTTCTCAGAAAAATAAAACTAAAGCCAACTCCTTATCAGAAATACAGAGACGATGAGGAATAAGTGTTACACTGACACCCAAAGCTATTTCCTTGGACCTCAGTTATCCCATCACAAAAAAATTATTTGTGTTAAACTGAAAGGTCATTGACTGTACAAGTGGCTGAGGATTTTCCCTACTTGGTTGAATGGAATTCTAACATTTTGTTTCCTTCATATAAAAATCTGCAGCCCTCTTGCTGTATTTGTACACTGAGGCCCTGAGGATGACAGAACCATCCAGGTCAGAAGGGACCTCAGGAGATGCCTAGTCCAACCTACTGCTCAAAGCAGGGCCAGCTGTCAGGTGAGACCAGTTTGCTCACGGTTTTATTCAGTCTCTTCTCAAAAATCCCTGAAGATGGAGATGGCACATCTCTAGGCCTCTGCTCCAGCGCTCAGCCACTCTCAGAATGAAAACTATTTTCCTTAGACGCAATCAGTACTTCCTGTTTCAGTTTATGACCGTTGTTTCTCCATCTCTGGCTGTGCACCTTGGTAAAGAGCCTGGTTCCATCTTCCTGATGACCTCCCTGTAGGTACCAGGGCTGCTGTTGGTTTCCCTGAAGCCATCTCTTCTCCAGCCCTGTTGCCTCAGACTCTCCTCACAGGGCAAGTGCTTCAGCCCTGACCATCCCGGCAGCTCTCTGTTGAATTTGTTCCGGTTTATCAATGTCTTTATCCCAGTCTTGCACATGGTTATCCTACAGTCCTTTGCAGAAGTTCTTAGGTTATGGGATAACAGTGGGGCTAAGGAGACTTCATTCTCCTCGTTAGCACTCTCTCGCTCCTTGGTGGGGCACAAACACCAGGTTCCATGACATAGCTGCACATGTGTGGTTGTGACACCCTACTCTCTCTCTCATATCCTACCCTCATTCACAGTGTGGCTTGACCTACGTTTATGTTTAAAAAGGAGATGGCAGACATTAAAGTAATTAATTACAGCTATGATATAAACCAAAGAGTATTCTGCATACAGCATATAAAATTAATTTGATATTTTTCAGATTAAAAAGACTGCTATTGACAGTTCTAAGAGATGTCTACATCGCATACTGTAGTGCAGGGTAGGGCAGAGGTACTAGGTGCTGTAAGAGCATTCCCAGGGTGAAACAGCAGACTTCACTGCTACCTGGTTTTAGTACTTGCACTACCTTATTCAGAGGTGGCAGAGAAACCTGACAAAGCCTTTCTGCATATGAGGACAAACCACAAGGATCTGAGCTTTAAGCGTGTGTTTCCCTACAGAAGTTTGAACTGGGAGCAACCTTCCATAGCCTAAGAACTGACAGTAGCTGACTTCTCCAGTACAGGGGCAAGTACAATCTGTGGAGAATACAAATCCCATCTGGTGATAGGTTGTAAAAACTGGTCTCATGCTAGCATTTTTCTCTAGTGTCAGTGAAACATATCTATGTATTATTGAAGAGATGCACGCTAAATGACAGTTAAAGTCACAAAAAACTTGTATTTTGTTATGCCATAAATGGTGGCAGCACAAAGCAGACAAGTCAAGTAAAAAAGAAAGAAGATGCAAATCGAATCGTCAATAGACGCAGAGATCCCTGAACTCTTTCCCTCTGATACATTTACACTGAACCTGGTCACCTTTTACAGAATAATACTGGGTACAAAGTCATTGCATTCAGTTGGATGATACCTGGGACAATAAGGAATTGCCATAATAGGTTTTTGCAGCATTATTAAGAACGGGAATAAATGTCTGAGACACTGGGAGAGGAATTTTAAGACTGTACAGGGCTCTAGTGTGAAAATAATGATTCAATTTGCATAGTCAGTTACCAAGTGGTTGCTCAGTTGCTAATATCAGTGTAAATTTAGAACGTGTATTGTCCTGCAGTGAAAGAAATGCTACATCTGCCAATCAAGATCTTCTCTGCAGATTCACAGAGTTCTCCTGCTTCATTATTCTGGAAGAAGGAACATAAAATGAGAAATCCTGAAGTTGAAGAGAATACGTCAAGCTGACCTCCCTGAGTTTTGTTCAAAAGCAAATCCTTCCCCCTATAAACGATCTCGTTAATAAGAACTGATTTTAAAGACAAAGGTTTAAAATCCTGAGATGCGGTGTTTTTTCATGAAGTTCTAGTCTGCAAAGAGTTGTCTGATACATATTAGAGCATCATACTTCATGCTGTACTTCCTGTCTCCTCTTTGGCTGGAGCACACAGCTCTTACAAGACAGAATAAAGACTTCTTATCTATGCCATCTTGCTTAGTGTAGACACAGAAATGTCTGTTCCTATGAGCCAGGTAGTGGAAAGAAGCAGTGGGCTGAGTTTTAGTTCTCACCTAAAGATACTGCTGTGCAACAACCTTAATCATAAGTGAAAGAGAGGATATTGAACTGAACAACATACCAATAAATCTGCAGAATACAAATGATGTCTACATTCAGTTTGAAAAGGATATTCCTGTAGTCTTTATACACAACATGGTGAAACTCTGCAAGAGTTCATGCATGAAGTCCTAAGTTAGCCTACGTATAGTTCTCAGCACTAACTGAAAAGATGCACAAGCATGAACAAAAATCCTCACTAAAAGGACATGCCCAGTAGTTAAAACATGAACACTGTATTTGGAAGCCGAATTAGATTTCTATGTCAAGGCGATCTTTAATTATTCAGATATGGCCCTCAGGTCTGATAAAGTCTTACCCATGTTGAGGATATATCAAGATTAGCAGTTTTTTCTGCATATAGCTCTAAGCAGCCAAGTACCACATCAGATAGTTAACAAACAAACAAACAAACATTTACTGTATTTGTGTTCTCACAAAAAGAAAACACATAATAAAAGCTGGTATTTCTTCCACAGTTGACAATTTTTCTTAGGAAAAAAAATATTTAACTACATCCATCTTTTTGTAGCACAGAGGCATTCTTCTCTATGTGAATTATTTTGTTTTTTACCAGTGACCCCATATACCAGGTTTCCTATTTCCAGAGTTCCTGAGATTTTATCAGATCCACTTCAGTACCTTTCATCTTGTAGTTCTGTTTTGATAGTAACTTCACCGTATCCTTGCTTTAAGGGCTACATTAATTATGAACCAGAATCATCCAGTATTTATCACTGCAGATAGCAGAGAAATCAGGAACTAATCATGATACAGATTAATTAACTGCAGGGTGACCTGGACTGCTTAATAGCCTCAGTTCATTTGTAATTTTCTTTTAATGTGGTCAAATGCTAGGTCATAGTCATAGGACAAAGAATGTAAGATGTAGGACTGTCATATTGGAAGTAATAACCCTAAGAAAACCATATAGGGTTACAGTGGATAACCAATTAAACATTACACCCTTTTTGAATGATTCATATATCAGTCTTTCTCTGTTTTAATGAAGTGGGGATATCAGTGAGAAATAGCAATGTGATTTATCACTGCATATTCAGCAATAGCGAAGCTTATTCTTGGTGTTCATAATTCAAAAAGAATACTGGAAAAATTGAAAAGGTTGAGAAAAGATGCACACGTGATTAGGAAAGAAATTTTAAAAGTATGAGTTGTATAATGTCATACAAAGAAATTGAGATTAATAATCTTGAACTCTGCATGGAGAAATCTTTTCATAGTAAAGAATCTGTTCAAACGGCAAGCAAACCGTAACACGATCCTGTGGCAAAAAAGCAAAGCTAAACAGTGAAACTAAAAATGAAATGCCTAATTTCTAACAGTGATTGTTAGTAATCCCTATGGCAGGAACCCACAGTGCCAATCAGAAGTTACAAATTTAATACAGGAATCACTCTGATGCTGTAAGCCTGGGCTACACAAGCTAAACAAGATGATACTAACAACTTCTTATGACCTTGAAGTTCATTAACATAAATCTTTGAGCCTATGACCTTCTTCCATCACTTTGAAGAAGTGATCCCTGAACTTCCAGGTTTTCAAGAATTTCCTCCTTTTAGTCAGTGCTATATAAACATAATTTCCTATATTCTGCATTTGTGATTTCCTCTAAATACGTTGAGAACACCAGAGGTCATATAATCCCAACAGGACGAGAGGCAATGGCCTCACGTTTTGTCAGGGGAGGTTTAGATCAGATATTAGGAAAAATTTCTTTCCTGAAAGAGTGGTCAGGCATTGGAATAGGCTGCCCAGGGAGGTGGTGGAGTCCCCATCCCTGGAGGGGTTCAAAAAACGTGTAGATATGGCACTTTGGGATATGGTTTAGTAGGCATGGTGTTGTTGGGAGGATGGACTTTATGATCTTACAGGTCTTTTCCAACCTATGATTCTACGATTTAACACCACAAAAAATCAGATAATAAAATCCTCATGAAGACCACACCTTGTGTTTCTGAGATTCTTTGTACTTTTTGAAGAAGTGTCTTCTGAATGCTGGACTAATAAGAAACTCATGATAGCCTGGAGATATTTATATTGGGATTTTTTGCATTTAAAATACACGAACACTAGCCCACAAAAAAAATTTGTGGTTGTGACGAAACTGTGTCTCGCACTTTCAGTTTCAGAGAAACTGCTCTAGTTTCGGGTACTTTATGCACATATCCCAGAGGGAACACATTTCTCTCAACGAAGATTTACCCAGAGCCAACACATACAGAGTGACTCGTTGTTTATTTAGATTAAACAGCTCAAAAAGAAATCGTGGAGTCCCCTCGGTTGTTTCTCTGCTGTGCAGGCAGCTCCATTGAGAACACTGCTGCTCCGGAGGTGAAAGCACCACCCAGCCTGCTTACAGTTCATTGAAACTATGACCCACGATAAATATAAGACTCTTATTCAGTGGCAGTCACATACCCCTGCTGAGTCACCTGGAGCAAACAGCAGGCAACGGCACCGCTTATCAAAACACCAGGCCATGACTTCACCCACCTCCCTGAAGCGCCGGCGACAGGGCAGTCCTGAGGCACCTCAGCCTCCCCTGGGCCAAGCCCCGCCGGGAAATCAGCCCGAGGTTGGGAGGGAGAAAAAATGAGCTGCCCGTTGGGTCGGGGAGCGCCTTCCCCGGGGCCTCTCTCGGCGCAGCCCCAGACCTCACCCGGTGAGGGAACACGGACTACCGGCGGCCCTCACCGCCACCTCAGCGAGCACGCCCCGCCTCCCCAAGGCGCTGCCGTTCTGATTTGCCGCAGGTCCTCAGAGCGATCGGAGAAGGAGCCAATCAAAGCGCGAGTTACCTTGAGGGGCGGGCTGCTGTGCCCGTGCGAGGGAGCGGGCGCTCCCCTCCCGCCCCAAGCCCTGTCCGGCCCGCGGGGAGGGGCCGAGCGGCCCTCAGGGAAGGAGCCACCGGAGCCCGCCGTTCCCGCCCGGCCCGGCCCGGCCCTGCCGCGCTGTGCCATGGAGGACGTGCTGCCCTCGGGCCTGCTGGAGATCTGCCTGCTGATCGGCGTGCCCGGGGAGCGGGTGAGAGCGCTGCTCCAGGTGAGCGGGGGTCCGGGGCGGGCGGGCTCGGCCGGTCTGTGGGGCAGCCCCTGTCAGCGCGGTTCCCTGCCCGGAGCCGGAGCCGGGCCAGCTCCTCCCTGGCCGGGCCTCTCTCCTCCCTGAGGAAAACTGCGGGGTTGCTTTGTTGCTGTTACCGTCGGATAGAGCAGAAATACTTTTGACGAAAACTTGTTTTGAGAGGATATCATGAACAAAGTAGGGATAATTTGGTCCCGGCGTGAAGTAATTACACTCTTTCAAAGGTCCGAGCTGAGATGAAGAATGTGGTGGAGCTTTATATCAGCAGGAACAGCAAAATGCTTGGACAACGCGTATATCCTTTGCTGGATGACATCCTGTTTCCCATCTTCCCTTGGAGATGAAGATAGGGTAATGAAGCGCGGTAGTTTGTATCTTTGGGACAGCGTGAGGTTGGATGACATCTCATTTCCCATCTTCCCTTGGAGATAAAGATAGGGGAATAAAGCCTGGTAAACTGTATCCTTAGGGCAACACGAGGTCACAATCCTTGTACTGAGATTAAGCTTAGTGCTCTGAATTAGGCACAACCTGAGCGATTCAGAGGGGGCAGAAGTTGATGGGTTGGTTTCCGCTTTGAATGTGCGGTTTAGAATTTGTTTATGACCGTCGCCACTTCACATGTGAGTTAACGATTAAAGTCCTCTGCCTGCTTTTGCTTTGTTAAAATGTGCTGATGGTTTCTTTAGATACCTACGAGCCGCCCCGCTGCGGGGATAGCTGTGGTGCCAAGCACGTGCTGAAAAGCCGAGCTCCCAGGGATCTCGGTTGTCTTGCTCGAACTTGAATTTGATTGCGCGCTCTAATAGCATTAGATAAAGAAGTCTTTGTTAAACTTGTTGCTGCTCACTCGCTCAGGAGATGGCTTTTGCTAATGTCAGCTTCTGAAGTGATATCAGCTAAGCAGAGGTTCAAATTCCAGGATCATCCCATTCAAATTACCATAAATGTCACCACTGGACTTTTGGAGTCGGTGTTTAGGTGGTGTTTCAGGATCTGCCTGAAAAGTAAACCCAAAAGAAGGGGAATTTCTTTTCCATTCCAGTCCTCTCAGTTTGATCTCATTGCTTCCAAAACATCCACAGAACAACAAATAAGAAATTGGCTACAAAAAGCAGAAGCAATTCTGATGTTCCAGTCACACTACAGTTCTGAATTATTTCTTTGCTCAAGGTATAAAATGGAGTGTCAGAAAGGAAAGTTGTCCCTATGCTTGTCAATATTAACTACAGTAACGCCCCTGCAAGCTGTTACACTGCAGGGATTTCAATCACTGTCTTAGGGCAAGTTTATAGATTTACTCCACTTCTTTTTCCTTCTGTAGCACTGTCTACCTGAGGAAATGGTGGAATATGTTCTGTGTCTGATTTCAGTCAATATAGAAGGAAGATACCTTATTGACAGAAAATATGAGCATTTGAATGGAAAGTAGTGGACCTCTGATAATATTTACAGATGAAACAGCAGGGTAAAAGTCTTGATAGTTGTTCAAGTCTTGGTCTTGAAAGTGTGTTTGTGCCTCCTTAACTTTATTGCAATACAGGGTAATAAAGTTAATGAAGTCGGCAGGAGCATGATATAAACCACTCCCAGAGTAAGGAAAGTCTTATCTGACTGACCTGTAGCTGATGGGGATTCCAGGAACAAAGATACAGTTTTGCACTGAAGCTCACACTACTGAAGTTTTTGGGCTGTCATCCATCAATTGTCCTCATTGCCAAGATAATTGTCGCTCTAAGATTTCAATTTGAAGAGGTCAAAGGCTGCTATTTTTAGCTAGAGATGACTTTTTTAGTGTTGGAAGTGTGCATTTTGTAAGAATGAGATGGACAATAGTGAAGATCATACAGCCATCTTTTATAAGACTTCTTTCCTCCAAGTTATCTTCAGCTATAAAGTTGGATTTTGATACGGCAAGTGGCACGTGCGAGCTGTCTGGGAGATGTCTCGGATCTTCTGTCCGCTCCATTGCTGGGTTCTGTATCTACCTACCACGGTCAGTGGTACAGATCTTGTCTCTTAGAGTGTCTGCATCCTGCTTTCTGGCCCTGTTGAGGCAGCCATAACCGCCACACCCATTTTTTCCTTTCTCTGTAGTGCCTCCCGGGTGTCAAGTTGTACGAAAGAAATGAGATGTGATCAAGTTGAGGGTTAGTCAGCAGTATGCGCTTGTGGCAGTCAGAAGTAACCATATAGTGGCCTGCATCATCAGGACTGTAGGTCACAGGTGAAGGGATTATTATTATTACTGTTATTACTCAACACTCGTGAGGTCACATCTGGAATACTGTCCCAGATTTGGGTGCCTGGATGTTGGAGAACTGCTGGCAACCAGGATTGAGACCAGAAGAAGCTAAGCTCTATGAAGGCTGGGGCACAAGGGGGAAAGAATCTCTTTCCTAAGGGATTTCTGAAACTTTACTGGATTAAGACTCAGAGCAAGCTGATCCAACTTCAGAGTTATTGCTTTGAGCAAAGGGTTGCACTAGAACCTCCAGAGGTTCCTTCCAACCTAATTTTTCTAAGGCTTAATACTTTTCCCTGCCCAGTTATTCCTTAAAGAAACTGGTTCTTTCATGACATTCAAAATGAAATTAACTTCTTCAGTGATGGGAAGAGGAGAATGAGATCAAGGAAGCACCAAATAGCTGAGATCACACTCTGATGTGTGGTTTCAACACACTGCTACTTGTTTGAGTCTAAAATAGTGCGGTCATTGTAAGAAGTTTGTCTCTTATTTGTGTCCTATATGGCACCGTTGTTACAGGAACATAATCAGTAAGTGGGGATGAAATAAACTCTCTGGCTTCTGGAATCTTGCAGAATTACAGGAAAGAAGAGGCATTAGCGTTTACAAGAAGCGGTGTATGATGCAAGGACATTTGATAGCAAAAAAGTGACAGAAGAGAGGCATTTCAAAACAAAGAAACAAGAGTAGAAGCAGAGAATGTAAAGTGTTCAAAGAACAGTAGAAACAAGTGAATATTATTCTGTTGCTGCCTAGTCATTATCCCTGAACTGAAAGGGTAAGAAAATATGACTTTGGCCGTAGACGTTAATGTGAGCTGACTTGAATGCTGATGACTGAGTCACTGGGTCAGCGACAGTGCTGACAGTGCGGTTCTGTGCAAAGAAAAAATGGTTTTTAATGCCTCTGTTGTAGTTCAAGACATGAAAGACCTGCCATTTTAGAAGCTGTTACACTGTGAGGCTGTTAGATCGCTGGCTGTCATCCAGTGCTTCGTGGCACGGAGATGCCTTCAGTGTTAGTCGGGGATTGCCCCGTCGGAGCAACTTTGTATGAAAACCTCTGCAGGGCAAATCTGCCAAGTTAAGATTGCTACTGTCTGAGTGGGTCTCTGTTTTTCTTGCGTAACAACCTCAGGGCTGAGCCTTAATTCTGAATTTCCTTCTGAAATGTTTAGCTGCATGTTATTTTGAGAGTAATCACGTTGGATTTATCTGTGTTTCCAGTTTCTTCACTTGAAATGGATGTCAGCTGCCAGCTAAGGAAAATGACACGCGAAGTTTTTAGCATGGCAGAATCTGGCACTCAGTACCCCAATTTGTAACGTGCTTTTTAAAGTCATTACTATCTTTTGAATATTCTAGTGGATACTTACCTGAACTTTTGTCTTTTCCACTCTAATTTCTTTCTAGTTCAGACTCTGTATGTTCACTGAAAGAGTGTTTTTTCACTTGTTATTTTTAGTCAAGTACTTTTTTTTTTTTCAAGTATCCTATTACAGTATATGGTGGAGCTTAAGATACAGTAAATAATACATCATGAAGGTAAGTGTGCTTTCTACGATGGCATGACTGGCTGGGTCGATGAAGGGAGAGCCATGGATGTTGTCTACCTAGATTTCAGCAAGGCTTTCAACATGGTCTCCCATAACATCCTCCTAGGGAAGCTCAGGAATTGTGGGCTGGATGAGTGGTCAGTGAGGTGGATAGAGAACTGGCTGAATGGCAGAACTCAGAGGGTTGTTGTCAGTGGCGCTGAGTCTAGTTGGAGGCCTGTAACTAGTGGTGTCCCCCAGGGGTCAGTACTGGGCCCAGTCTTGTTTAACTTCTTCATCAATGACCTGGATGAACAGTTAGAATGTACCCTCAGCAAGTTTGCTGATGACACCAAACTGGGAGGTGTGGTAGATACACCAGAAGGCTGTGCTGCCATTCAGCGTGACCTGGACAGGCTGGAGAGTTGGGCAGAGAGGAACCTGAT
>Ga0065711_1007652_pt1 | contig 14438 bp, 8 predicted proteins | sample Hoacrofraction12_FD_59098 | JGI IMG/M metagenome (GOLD analysis project Ga0065711, IMG submission 59098) | Hoatzin crop microbial communities from Cojedes, Venezuela - Epithelial fraction 12 v2 (version 2) | ecosystem: Host-associated > Birds > Digestive system > Esophagus > Crop | place...
ACTTTTTTTTTTTTTTTTTTTTTTTTTGGTTGAAAAAACAGTAAGGTATGGACTAGACAGATGAACCACAAGATAGGACAAAAACTGGCTAAACAGCTCAAATGTTGGTAGTTAATGACTTAAAGTTAGACTGGTTGTCAAGTGGAGTTCCTGAGGAGTTGGTAGTATGGCCAGTATTGTCAAATATCTTAATAAACGACCTGATGATGGAATTGTATGCAGCCGCAACAAACTTGGAGTTGACACCAAACTGAGTGGAGAGGTAGGTATACCAGAAGAGCCACCATTCAGGGAGATCATGACAGGCTGGAACGGCATGATGTTTAGAAAAGATGCACGTGAAATTCTCAATCTGGAATTGAGTAATTCCAAGCACCAGTACTGGCTGGGGTCTGGCTATGTGACCCACCTTGAATCCAGTGTACTTAATACTTTTTAGGCCGCATCTGTACTACTATGTCCAGATTTGGTTCCTGCAGTTCAAGACAGAGATTAAAAATAGGCAGGAGTCCAGTGGAGGGCCACCATGATGTTTAAAGGTTGGAGAACGTGAATGTTCTAGCGAGAAGAAGGCTCAGAAGGGATCTAACACACTCTTCTGGTACCTAGAAGGTGTTACAGGTAAAGTAGAGGTATACTCTTCCCAAGGATGCATGGTGACAGGATTTGAACCAATGGGTGCTAGTTGCCTAAGAGGAAGTTCCATTCAGATACAAGAAGACAACTAATCACTGTGAGAACAACTGAACATTGGAACAGGTCGCTCAAGTGAACTGGTGGAAGCTCCCTCATTGGAAATATTGAAGACTTCCCTTGACAGGCTTCTGTAATAATCTAATCTAAGACCTTGCATTCAACAGAAGGTTGGACCAAATGATCTCCAAAGGTTCCTTCCAACTTAGACTTTTCTATTTCACATGGGTGAATCAGACTCTTGATTTTCAAAACTGTATGTGCATAATTAGGAGAACAGAAAAAAATATAATAGGGCTCCATCACTAATAGAAACCAACAAATACTTGTTTTTGCTGTGAGATCAAGCACCGCTTGGGTAATGCTGGCAAGGGGAAGACTTCGAAGCTCGTTTCTTAGAGCTTCCCCTGCAGTCTGTAAAATAAACAGAAAGGTATCTCTAGCTATTGAGACTTCTGGTTTCACTTAACTGTAAAATAAAGGACAGTTCCTTTAAATACACAAGGTGTTAGGCAAGGGACAATGTAAAATAGTGTTATTTAAATAAAAATGTCATATATAGGATTTGTAACCTTATAAATGAAATTGGGCAATATTTAAATACATAGTAAGAATCAATCTTTACTCCAGTCATTTACATACGAAGGACAGAACTTGAAATGAAACATATAAGCATTGTAGAATAAAGTAAATTTTGATGGTTGCACAGCATTTCTTCATCTGTATTGTGCATTAATGTTTTCTCAGCTCAAAGTGACCAATTTATACTTGTTTAATCTAAGTCAGTTCTCAGTAATGAGGCAAGTACAATGGTCACGACAGACCACAATTATTTCATTGTAAATAATATAGGAATTTGGTCTCTCGTATTCCCCACTGTTGAAAATGTGCATCCTGCTGGTAGGATTTAAAGTCTTTTTCGGGTTGCTCACCAGGCCGATTGGTGTGTTTGCTGGGCTATTTAGTATGGCTGGGAGTTTCACTGTTACTGCAGTGTCCCATTAAGGTAATTTACAAAACTTGGCATATACTTTTTTTTTTTTCTTAAGGGTTACTTTTTATCTGCTTTTCCCTTACAAGAAGTGTTTCCTTGCAAATCATATTGCTTTTAAGAATGTCAAAGTTCTGAAGCCTGCCCTTCAGTTTGTTTGGCAGACCACAGACATACTTTATTTCTTCTATGGACCAGGATGACCTTCTGCACGTGCCTCAGTATGGACAAATGTCTTCTGTAACATCTGCAAGGAAGACAAAGTGAAATGTCAGTTTTGCCTGGATAAACTGTTCGCCTGGGTTTGATAGAAACATGCCAAAGTAGTAACATCAGACAGCAGTGAAATGAGCCAACTTTAAGGGAACAGTGTTCTCACTGTTTTCTTCAAATTCACAGTGCATTGTAGTCCAATTTCTCACAGTATGAACAAGGGTTTTAATGTTTACCTCCTACAGCTTCTCCACCTCTTTTCCCTTAAAAAAGAAAGTGCTTTCTCTTTATATGAGCAGTTACATTCTGGTATGAGGGTTGGAATTTTTTCTGCTGCAATTTCGGAGTGATGATAGAATTAGTTTTTGGAGTTATGTTCCTATTTTTAGGGGAGAAATTAGTACAATGGATGTAAGGGTAGCTTTTACAAATTATTACATAGCATGATTTGCTCATTTGTTATGAGATGCAGATGACCACTAGTACAGCTTAAATGGTTAATGTTTGTCCAGCAGATTTCTGTGTTAAATCAGGTTGGAAATGAGCATGTTAGTTTCTAATACTGATATCCCTCACTTTCTTATTCAGTTCTAATTTTGGGCAAGATGGCTTTTGCCAGAAGTATGTTTAGAACTAGCAAGTTTAAATACACTAGCAAGTAGGGAGGACTCTCAAGGGTTTTTGCAAAGTGCTGTTGTATAATGCAGTATGTGTATCTTCACAGTTTTCATAAAAGTGAATGCAATTTCTTAGTAATAACACTTCTTTAAAAGAAAATTTCTCCTAAAAGAAAAATATTTGATTATGCCGAAAATGCCATTGCTAATTTTCTTCCTAATGCTTTATAAAAACTAGATATCTTCATTTTATCCCATGAACACTTGTCTCCTTACGCTGTTTTCAGTTATTGTGAAAGAGCTTATGTAAACGATGTCTGGGTAGGAACAATGAAGTGGAGATTTTTAGTCAGAACATTTACTGTTTGAAAGATGGATAGAACTTCTCAGCTGTAGAAATATAGCTTGCTTTTATTTACACTATCCTAACTCCTAAAGAAATTTAGATCTCCAGTCTACCCCTTAGAAAAGAGAGAAGGAGAAGATGGAAGTATGGAGGAAGGGTGGGAAGCACGTAAAGCATGAAGTATTTTTGAAAAGATTTATTAGTCACTGTCATGGAACAGCTTAGTTAAGGTTTCTGGGAGAGGTGAGTTCCGTGCTTAAGAAGTTCCACCAGAGGCTCAGTTGCCTGAAACTTGATGGTCAGCCCTTTGAAGGAGAAGTTGGGTTATGATGCAGAGAACACTGTGACCATCTGGGAGGTCTTGAATTAGAACCAGTGTTACCTGGGAGAAGACAATGCTCAGGACTACCTATTTGCTCTTGCTGAAGTTTGCATGAAGATCATTTGATAGGATTCTGATATGATTCAGAATTGGTGGTGAACATTGCATGCATCCACTTTTCAGTTTACCAAATGCATAAACTTATCCCCTTACTGTATTTACTTCTGTACCAGCAAGTATGTAGAGAAATCACAGGAGAGAATAGTAATATTGGGTGTTTGGACAGAATAACACCAGCTGAGTTTCTCCAAATATATTCTGTATGTCCTTTCTTTCTGATAGGTCAGAGGGATGTTACTTTCTCTGTAGTACTTTGGCTAAGTTTAAGTATTTTGAGAAGCTTCAGTCATGTAATAGAAAATGAGTGCATTAATCATGGTAAGAGCAAATACAGTTTTTTCCCTGTTACTCCTTGGACATACATTTGTTTGCATACTTTTACAAAGGGAAGAAAGAAATACTAGCAATGTGCTTTGATATCCCAGTTGCCCATGTATCTTCTGTTAAACCTAGTTATCTGTGGAGCAGAAGAGGTGGGTACTGGTGGCAGTGACCCTTGGGGTGAGGTATGCTTTCTAGCACACTGAAATGCTCCACTACTGCTACATTCTTTCCTAAGTACTTTTGGTGTTTTGTTTTTTTTTTTCCTTCCATTCCAGCTGCAAAATTACCGTGGCTTAATTACCTTTCCTTGGATTTTTGAAATGCTAAGAAGGGCCAGGCAGTCTGTCTGCCACTGCTTACAGAGGCTGGAACTAGGGAAGTGCTGGCCTCTCCAAATGTCTGCTTGGGGTGGGGTGGGATTTGGTGCCAAATTTATCTGTACACATTTGAGTGTAAAAAGCTTCATATCCACCCTTGCTTGTTCCAGGATGGAGAGGGTGTACAGCGTTAAAAGTGGAACTTCTGCATATGTTGAGGAACTTATGACAGAGTTCACTGGTGTTTCTGCACAAGCACAGTTAACTAGTGATTCTAACATGATTTTTAATTGAAGTGTAACTGATAAAGCACTGGTTATCCTTGGCAGTTGGTATGACACATGAATACCCAGATGTATATTCCAGAACTTTGTCAGATACGTCTTTATAAGATTATCTTTTTTTTTTTCCATCTGTTTAAAGTACTATTTTCACATTACAGCCTTTGTTAGGATTTGAAAGCTCTTAATATTCATATGTTGAATAATTCCTGAGAAAATCTGTTCAACACTTGAACCTTAACTGGAACATTTAGTACTTTCTCGAAATCTCTCTTTGGAAATCGTTTGTTTCTTTGGATGCAAAGGGCAGTAGAAAGGCTTAGAAAAATCTTCTAGTAGCATTTGTGCTCCTATGCTGAGAACATTATTTCCCCCCTACACACATACTCTTTCTGTGCAGGAGGGAACTCTGGTGACATCTGTTTAGCTGAGCGAGAATGTGCAGAATTCTGTGCCAGCCGAAGCAGCTGAGGGTGCAGACCTGTGAACGGAGAAACAGCGTCTTTGTGCAGAACGCAGGGACTGCAGCCTGGAGAGCAGCTACCAAAGAGGAGAAAAATAGAACTGCCCAACAGCAAGGAGGAGAATGATTTCACAATAAAAAAAGCCTCATGTGGGGAAATAATACCACATTTGACGTCCCCTCCTGCATAAATTCAGATGATGAATGCTATTCATTCTTTGAAAAAGTGATTTTTGTTGTCTGTTGTTTTAATCTAGAAACTGACTTTTTGTTTAAAAACTGTTCAAGCATGCAAGTATTTTTAATTAGGAGTGGAGTGCTATGACCATATCCGCTGCTGTTGTTAAAAGAACATTTCTCCTTGTGCTTTGGTTTTTTTCTCCTTAAAACCGCAAGTCCTAGTTTGCTGTAAAAGGTTTGAGTTGCTTGCTTTGGCATTAAAGTGATAGGTAGAAGAATTGTGTGAACACTTTGGGCAGTGTTGCCCCTTACAGTGCAGTAAGGTATCCAAGGGATCTGTCATACCTGACATCGAGGTGGGACAAAACAGATGACTGAGTATGCCCGGGGTGGCTTGGAGGATGGCTTTTACCGTCCCAGTTCGTTCATTCAGGTATTCTACTGAGATCTAACAGGAGCTGCCAAACATTGCTTCCTAGGCAACTTGTGCCAGTATCTTTTCTCTTGTGAGTCATTTTCTTTCTAGCTTTCATAGCGTATAACCAGACACTCTAGCTTTTTGCTCTTTAATATCCCCCTCACTGTAAGATTTGTATTAGTTTGGTGGTAGCTTTCTATATGATAAGCGTCTCTGTCAACAGTTCTGTGTCAGTGATGTTTCCAAAAGGATCATCAGTGAAACAAACTTTTGTACGTGTATTTATGCCACCTCTGTACCTTGATTTTCTGCTCTGTGAAGTGGGCTGGTTAATGGAAGCACAGAGAAGTTCTGTGAAGATAACCCCACATCCAGTTGCTGTGTGGATCCTTCTAGCAAGAAATGAATGTCACTTCTGGATTTTATTATACTGTCAAGTAGACAAGTGATAGGGATCAGAATTACTGCAGAAATAAGCAGCTGTGTCTAGTGCCAAAATATACTCCTTTATTGCTGGAATCCTGAACGTTATCATTCTAACACATGTGGAAATACGAGGTTTCTTCAGCATAAGGCAAACTGCAGTGAAGAGTGGCAGGCAAATTTACAGCCACGGTCTTCATGAGACACAGAATGTATTTTTAAAACAATTTAAAATGCAATTGGACTGCTAGATCATAAACTGTGGATTCTTCAGCAGAGAGCCTTGGTCTGTTTTTTTTAATGGTTTTGAGTGTGAATTAAGAAAATTTTTTGTCTTTTGCTGCAATAATAAGGACACTATTACAATTTAACATCAGTAGGTATTATTGTTATTACAACTCACTACAATTTAACTTCAGTAAGCATTATTGAAAAGTTGTACTTTCCAAGATAAGTTTTGAAAGCTGACATTCAAAAAAAGCTCAAGTATTTCAAGCAGAGAAACAAAATCCTAGTAATTATGTGTGCAGCCCAATTAGGACTGCTGTTGAAGGAATGGAGAAGGAGATGCTGTGTCATGTCATTGCAGTGGGGTGTACTTGAAGCTTCTTTCTGCAATGAGTTTTAGCTACTTTTAGAAAAGAATTATTTGGGGTTTGTAGAATAGCCTTTGGGCATAAAAGAATGCAAATTCTCTTTTATACTATATGTAATGACTGATTTTTTTTTTAACTGCTGTATCTTGTACCTCTGAATATATTCAATTACTCTAGAAATTTTTTTTTTTTTTTTAAACTACTCCTCAGAGGAAATAAAATGAGAAATGTAATATGTTTGGTAATAGGTTTATACTCTCTCTTTCCCAAATGTATATTATAAATACTTCTGGAGAATAATTAGGAGATCTGTTTTGCTGGGGTTTTTTTGATTGCTAATAATCTTTTTCCTCCCCTGTCTCCCTTCGTAGGTCCCTGCGGAATTAGTACGGAAGGGTTCTCTGCCGCTCAGTGACACCGCTTCCATGAACTCCTCTCTACGGAGGATGAAGCGCAAAGCACCCTCACCACCCTCGAGAGCACCAGAAGATCAAAGTGAAAGCAGTAATGAGACTGGTAATCTTTTTATGCGGTTTAATTGGGAGGCAACAGAAAGTATGGCAATTTGGCTAAACTTTAAAGAATTACCTTATAAGAACTTCAAGTAAAAATACGAGTGCCAAACACCTTCAGATTGTAAGGAGTAATAATACTACTTTGGAGAGTGGGTCATGTAGTGTGAGAAGGTAGGCACTTTTTAGGGCACACAGATCAGAAAAATGCAGAAAATACCAAATTACTTAGGTTGACTATAGCAATTGTGTTTGTGGCAATCAGATGGACAGCTTGGGGTGGGGAGAAAAGATTAGCTTCTCTTGGTCAGAGAAAGTTTAATAGGAAATGGACTGAGAAGAAGAATTTGAGAAAGTTTTGTATTGTTCTTTTGTAATTCTTATGTTTGAACAAAAATTCCATTCTCTTTGGTTCAAAAATACCTCAGAGTTGAGATTTAAATATGTGGGAAATGTGACAACGAGCATTGGTTGCTTAAGAGAAGGCGCATTTCTTGAAGAATTCGCCAGTCTGCAAGATCATAGTTTTACATTTTATCCAGAAGTTCTGTTGGTGCAGAAATCTAGAGGTGATAAAAAAAGCTTGTTTTATTACTTGACTTTTTGCAGTAACAGAGTCAACAGAACCAGCCCCTACTAAAGTGGAAGAAAGAGCCACCGAAATGCAGTCTGAAACAGGTTGGTTCTTTTTCAAAATGCATTGATAATATCTACTTCACAGCAAGCTATGATAATTCTTAGTAACAAATTACTATACTATAGATGTGTCCTAAGCATAGAATTTTAACACTTCAACTCCGTTAACTTTTCCTTTGAAGTACAAATATGGCTTTCTAAAATATGTTTTGACTTTACTGTCTATAGAAACACATACAATATATTTTGTACTGGTCTCTGTGCTTTACATTTAATAAACTAAACATTATCTCTATTTTCCCTCCTCTCCTACAAGTTGTAAACAAGCTAGAACTTCTGTGATTTTTGTATGCCTCAGAACAAGCCTTCAAATCTGAAGCCCAGTCTTGTTCTCAGAACCCCACCTTGTGCTGCCCTGGACCTGCATAACCGTAGGGGTGCCTGTCCTTTTTGGTTTGCATCTAAACAGCCTTTGAAAACAGAAGTTTGTAAATATAAATTGGATGCATAAATAGTTGTTTATTCATTAAATCATTTGATGGGTGCTATGGAAGAAATGTGATATATAAAAGTATAGCTGTTTAAAAACACAGTTCTTCAGCTGCTGAACATAATGCTTTTAAAATTTATTCAATCTGTATTGTTAAGTGCTGTTGTTTGTAAGCACCAGACTGTATGGTCCAGATATAAGATACGGCATCTAGGGGTCTTCTAAAATTTGTAAAAGCTTTTAGAATAATCAGTGCAGTCTGGAAAAAATCACTCTTCAATGTGTTTCACTAAGAATGGACTATATAAACACTAAGCATGTGGAATGCCACTGGCATTACGAGGCTAAACACTTGGTTTCTGTGCTACTTGACAGGAGGTAATTTTCCAGCTATTTTATTCAGGATGCCATTCAAATTGGTTGGAGTGGTAAAACAAATGTACCACAACGAGAGTCCTAGGTCTCTGGCAAAGTGGAAAAAAAAAAAAAAAAATCTGTAATCAGTAAATTTGGGCTTGGTTTGTGTTTAGGGCAATTTATGTCAATTATCAGAAAAGACCTTTAAAAGAAATAATATGTAACTTAATAACTGGGAATTATGAACCTATACTGTACAGTCTGAGGCTGGAGATGGAACGAAGCTGTAATCTTTCCTTTTCCTAGTTGTTGTAGCTGGTGAAGGAGGGTAGTCACTTCTAAGTGAATGGCTCTTAATTATCTTTATTAGTACTTAATTTTCTGTGTTGAAAACTGTGTTTATCTACATGTGATGAGTGTAAGATGATGAGCAAAGTTATCATACTATGATTTAAAATCAAGTCTTTTTGGTTTTCTTGAGCTTGTTTCTATCTTAAGATTGTAGATCCATGCTAGAATTTCTGCATTTCCCATCTCTGTAATGTCCGAGTGCTGCACAGATAAACAGCCTTGACCTTCATGGAAATAGCTTGTTTGCTTTTCCATAGATTTTGGAAGCTCTGCTTAAGGCATTTGAGTTTTGTAGTTAAATATTTAAGATGTAATGGAAAGCAGTAGAAAAATGTGATCATCTTCACTGGGCTTAGAACAGTCTGTGGTGAGCCCGGGGATTTGCCCCTGCAGTTAGTGATAGTCTTCATTCTCTGGTTCTGCTGCTGATGTCTTCGTGCAATGTCCTCTGCTGAAGACTTAATGCAGTGCATTTTTTTAAATTTGGGGACAAGTCACAGCACAGCTTCGGTGCCTTTTTTTCCTTTTTCTCATGGGGTACTGCTGCTCTCTGGTGGCACCTCTGAAACTGGCTGGAGGCCTGTTTGTGGAGGGTCCTTTCAGCAAAGCCGTCATCCTGTGAGAATCAGTATTCACCTGTGGCAAGATCAATTGCAGTGTACTTGTCCTATTCCTAGTCTGAAAAGTGTGCACATTTGGGTATTGTTTTAAATAGATAAATTAGTTCAATATCTCTCTAATTGCTAAGTGGACATAATTTTAACTTTACATAAACTCAGTAGTTCCTTCCATTTGGATTAATATGGCTTTGATTGTCAGGCTTCTGGAAGCACTGTGAGTTTTTGTTCAGCTGTGACTGGCATTCCCAAGGGCGTTCTGTTATGCATTGCTACTTTACCAAATATGGCATTACCTTCTGCCCTGTAATGAACCATTGCAGATGTCCAATAAATGTTATGTGGGGTCTAAATAGTGCATCGCTATTATACATGTGCGTTAAGTGGAACTATTCTATGTGATTTGGAATAGGCAACTTTTCTGTTGTGAAATGACAGTGTTCCCATGGTGTAAAACCAGACTGTACCTTGACAAAAGTAATTTGAAGGCATACATCTACTAGAATAGACATTTAGAAAGCATTAATTTGAACATTTGGGATTATAAAAAACTTCTTTTTTTCTCAATTATGATTTTTGTTCCCCTTCCCAAAGTGCTCAGTCTTTTTTTCTAGAGAAAAGGGTGAAATGGTATTTTAAAGAGAATAATTTAAAAATTGCAGCTTTTTAAATAGTTTCCCATCACACAAATCCCTTGATATAATCTTCTTGGTTACAGTATCTCTTAAGCACCCTTGTTAAGGACTATAGAGTGAAGAGCAAAACCACTGGCAAGTTTGCATGGCGTAGTCAGGCTTTCTGGCCTTGGTGCTTACAAGCAGAAGGGCTCAGAGCGCAGCGTCAGCCCACGCTCTGTTGTGCAGAGAGAAATCTTACTGACTCAAAGGAGACTGGCCGTTGGTATGGCAGTCTTCTCAGGTATGTCTTCACAACATCATCCTGTAGGTTTTAATAACATTCTTTTAGGGCTAATTAAAACTCAATGATTAATGTTCTTAGAGAATAAATTACACACAGACAAAAATGTAATTCATATTACAGAAGTATTTACATATACAGTATATAAGCAATAAGGCAACAGTATGTAGCCAGTATTGCCATAAGTACTTCCTAGCAGTATGTTGCACGTAAAAACTCTAAACTGAGGGTTTGGAAACAAATCATAAAACCTGAACTGTTCCTCAGGGGAGTTAACTGCATGATGTAAGTGAAGGATGGCTGTTAAATGTTGTTTATGTATCAAATGTATTCAGACTTTATTCTGCTGCAGCAGTGGTGGCCCAGGTCTGGAATGAGATCCATTAAGAGATGAAAACCAGTAGCTGAAATTAACTTCAAGCAAGGCTGATATTATGCTGAAAAACGAAGCAGAGCACTTCATAAAAAGTGTGAGGGTCGGCTTTGTTTGGTATTATACATTTATAGGTCAGGTTATCCCACTCCAAACCTTGTAAGTGTTCCTAGCACAGCAAAGGACAGACTTTCACGTAACAGGAATGTCAGCAGTGTCTCCTACCAACCCAAGCTAAGTTTCCATCCAGCGTAGATACAACTCAGCCTTTGTTATACTTCTCTCCAGAGGAAAAGCAACAGAGATGACAGCAGTGCCTGGGCACAAAGCCATAGCAACTCCAGAATGCTTCCATTTGTCTTGTCAGAAGTCCTGGCTGTGCTTTGCTGTATAATTCAGGTATCCAACAGAGTACTTAGACTGAAGGCCTTAGTCTTTGTTCCTGTGGCTGTTGAAGGCTCAGGCCCATGGCATAATAGTTCTCATTGGTAAAGGAGACAGTGTTCTTGAGAGCTGCATATGGGCTGTGGCATAGTTTCAGCAGGTTTGATATTTGCCCATATTCTGTCACGCTTTGTTTGTGCCTTGTATATTTATCTTTGCATGCATAAAAGCATACTGCTATCCCTAAAATCATCTCCCAAAGTAGGGAGGCTGCTGGCATGACTTTTCCCTAGAGGGAGATGAAAGGGTTTGGGTGGGAGGAAGAGAAGGCTCTTCTGATAGTAACTTCTTAAGGAGTCCCTTTAATACTAGTGTGGCATTTGGTATGTACCGAAGGAGCTCACCTGCACCACTTTGCAGTCTTGTCCCTTTTTCCCTGGGGATCTAAATCGCCTCTGCATTCGGCACTGTGACACAGGTTGATCACATTGTTTAATGTGTAACTACAAAGCAGTATTCTAAGAGTGCAATACAAAAAACTAGAATCAATAGTAAAATGTTTGGCTTTTGTAGTTGCTCTGTAACTGTGAATGAGTAACTTTGGTATTACTGAACTCTTAACTACTGACCCTATGGTAAAATCAAAGTTCCTGTTCTGTACTGAGATTTTCTCCAGTATATACAGTCCTCTATGCTGTTTCCATGACAGTGTACTTCTAGAGAAGTACTGGAAGCATTGCAGGATACCAGTCTTTACAAAAAAGTCAGTCTAAGATTTTTTCGTACTCTGGGATCTGCTACTTTCCAGCATTGCTTGCTTTAAGCCAGTATTTTGTTTTCATTGTTAGCCTTGGTTTAGACTTGGAAATTTGCTGATACAACTTAGAAAAGTCTGAAACCTAACTGCCCAAGTGCAAGGCCTGAACCGAACAGGTATTGGTGCGTGCGAAGCTGACAGGTCTACCCTAGTCAGGTCAGGCAGAGTGCGCTGCTTGTATGGCTGTTGTTGCCAGTAGCCTTGCATGGCACCGTATTGCAATATATAGCTGGAATTACTATTTTCTTTGTGTTGTGGAATGCAAGTTGCAAAGCCAAGAGGTCTGCTTACTAATATTTGAAAAACATGAATCATCATCTTGTGGTAGGAAGATTGCTGGCAGGGAGGTAAAGCTAGAGATGGTTAATCCAAATCAAAATAGGTGGATTTATTAGTTTAATTTCAGGTACACTGACTTATGTGTGTCCTAATCCACTAACTAAACCTTGGAGTTGAGCTATGCTCTAACTGAAAACTTCATTATTTTTGTGGATTAACACTTTTCTATGTACTTTATTTTTGTGCACTTCTGCTGTAACACAGGGTTCTGCACAAGACACCTACTTCAAACCTCATTGCAAACCTAATGAAAGTATTAAGAAATGTGGGCAAAATAAACTGTCTGCCTCCATGAAATCTGGGATTGTGATAATGTTAAATATATTTTGTTATATCCCAATCCAGTATTTGGGTTAAACAAGGGAAATGTTATACAGTAGTTACAGATGCAGAAACAGATGGACAGTAGCATGGTGATGAGCATATTCTCACGTGTAAAAAGAGAGACTTGGAAAGAACTAGAAAATACGGTGAAGTTAAAACTCTGAATGGGTCTCCCCCCACACACACATTATGAAGTCTCCTCAGTTTTCCTTCTTCAAACTACTTAGGCTGACTTCACAGACCTTTTGTATATATATTCTGCATTGAGATTTGTGAGTTGGTTTTTTTTGTTTGTTTGTTTGTGTGTTTGTTTTTTCTTTCTGTGAGTGTAGGTGCAAGGAGCTCAGAATACAACCTGGAAGAAATCGATGAAAGGGAAGAGATGATCATGCAACAGAGAGAGGACAGTGAAAGTACAAACACCTCTCTTGGGACGGGAGAGGTTACTGCAGCCTTCAGCTCTGCTGAGGTACCACTGGAAACTGAAAAAAATTATCCCGCTTCACCAGCTTCAGTTCCTGGCAGTGTTTCTGTAGACAACTCACAAAGCTTCCAGGAAGAAAAACAAGAAAATATGAGCACAGATGGCAAGTAAGTACGTTTTGTGACAAAGAAAGGAGCATTGGGGAGGGAATGGGGGAGGCAAATAAAACGTAGAGTGCTGTTTCATTGTGGAGCACAGAATAGAGGATTGTGAGAGAGGAATGAGCTTAATATGCTTAGCTTTCATTGTAGTGCTCTTCTGCGCACAGTAATTCATGAAGCTTTTCAACAAAAATTACAAAGAAGTGTTCTGCAGGCTGTTCTGTTTAAGCCTCCCTTTCCTTACTGCCCAAACAGCTGGACCCCAGAAAAGCTAAACCTGGCTCTAAAATACGCAGCGTATTTACCAGAGCAGCATGCTGCAAAAAAATTTGGAGTGATTAGTTAAATGAGAGTTTAGAAATTCATTCTTACAGTTGGGGAAAAACAGGTAGATTGGCCATTTCTGTTCTTCTGGGCACAGTTATCTATTGCTTGCATATTTGTTTTGGTTTAATTTTTCTTTTGTCTCTTCCTTATATGTTAGCCAGTTGTCTTGACCTGTCTCCATCCATCTGCTCTCAGGAAAACAACTTAATTCTTCCCTTTTAAAGAATAAACACATTAGTTTTCTTAACTGCTCTTTTTCCCTTCTGGGGATGCTGTACCTTTGCCCTTCAGCATCTTTGTAAAACTACCTGACTCAGCAGGTTTCCAACATGAGTTAGTTCCCGAGTGAAATAAATGTTGATTGTCCAGAGAAGTCCCTGTGTGTTAATGTAATTCACTGTTTCTCTGTTCCCTGAGGCAACTAAACTGGCTACTGTTCCCAATTTAAATTGAAAGACTATTTCAGTTACTGTACTGAAGCCAAAATGTGTGAATGCTCTGGTAGCCAAGAACTTTCAAGGTGGCACAGAGAGCTCGGATTTGTATTTCAAGGGTCTGTTTTGTTAGTCCAGGGCCAAGTGGGGCTTTGCAAACATCTTTGGTGCTCTGTCCTGACAAATATTGTGCCGGTTGCTTGCGTGTTTCTGCTCTGTGGGGATCTATGAGGAGGAGGATCAGCCAAATGTTATTTTTAAGTTGTCTTGAATTTGTGAATTATCAGACCTGTGTTACTGGGCCAGTTAGGCCAATTGTCCTGAGGACATTTCTTTTTTTCCCTGCTAGCTTGTAATAGCCCTTCATGGCCTGTAATCCTGGTGAGAATCATCTGTTGTGCGCTGTGCTCTAACTTTAGAGTTTGGCAATCCTGTCTTTCCTGAAATATCACAGGGATTCCACAGTGAGGAATAAGGTTTCTCTGACATTGTATTTCTGGAAACCTTTTGATAATTCAGATCTTTTGTATAAGATCTAGTTACTTTGAAGAACTGCTTTTTAATCAAACCAGGGTTATGTGTAATATTCCAGTCAAAACCACTGATTTCTCTCATGATATTCTGTGGTGTTTTGAGGCTTTTGGGTTGGTGTTTGGGGGGGGGGGGGTTG
>Ga0065711_1043910_pt1 | contig 14438 bp, 10 predicted proteins | sample Hoacrofraction12_FD_59098 | JGI IMG/M metagenome (GOLD analysis project Ga0065711, IMG submission 59098) | Hoatzin crop microbial communities from Cojedes, Venezuela - Epithelial fraction 12 v2 (version 2) | ecosystem: Host-associated > Birds > Digestive system > Esophagus > Crop | place...
CGTCACCCTCAGAGGGAAGAAGTTCTTCCTCATGTTCAGACGGAACTTCCTGTGCCTCAGTTTGTGCCCATTGCCCCTTGTCCTGTCACTGGGCACCACTGAAAAGAAAGCCTCTAGAGATGCTTCAAGCATCATCCACTCAAGCCTCTAGAGATGCTTCAAGTCCAGCAGCCATAGGCTTCGCTTCCTATCTGCCACTCAAGCATGGGTACCTAGCTCAGACAGCGTTGGAGGCCTCCGATCAGACACTAGAGCCCTGCATGCTGAATGTGACAGAGAAATTATCCATCTCCTTTTTTTTTCCCTTTCTTTTTGGATCGCTAAGGCGTATTTGCAGGACTGCAGTGGCACTGATCAGCAGCAGAAGTGGCTGTCTCTATGTTAGATCCAAGAGCAGGGCAGAAGAAGGGTCTTGTTTTGCACCTATGAGTGGCAGATCCTGTTTCTGGCGTGCACCTTGGTGCAAAGCTCGCTGCTGGAAAGGTATAAAGAGGCTTGATGGAGGCATTTGCTTGACATGCGAGACCTGCGATGCAGAAGGGTATTGCTGAGACCTGGATGGTGAATTTTGCAGTTGGGAATTTTCCAGTCAAATAATTTTTTTGTTGGAAGATGAGCTGCTGAAGCCAAAACTGTTTCTCAGGGAGAAAAATTTGAAGTTTTTCCCCCAATTCTTAAAACCATTTTTAAATTCAATAATTTGGTTCATTTTTCCTCAGAAGAGGTTAAAAATACAAAATATTTTAGAATCATCCAGTGAAAAATAATGAGTGACCTGCTACCCATTCTTCTCTTGTTTATCTTGCAATATCTTCCTACCCTGATTTGGGATAAGGGAAAATTGTAAAAATCACAGAACGTTTTGCTGTGTGGGAAAATGGCTTCCCCCAGCTGTGACAAACTCGGAGCAGCCTGCAGAGCCCTAGGTGACATGCGTGTGGGTGGATGGTGTGCTTGAGCTCTTCCTCCAGTAAACGCTGGGTCATTTCACAGCAGCACCTCTGCAAAGCCCCAGTAGCTCTGAGCACCCAGGCCGGATAAGGGCAGCAATAACCCAGGGTTTAGCCCTGATGCTCAGCAGTTTTCAGCTGTGACCCCATCTGCAGGTTGCTGGTGGTGGGCTGGGGGCTGCCTGGTGGCAGAGGGACACAGCGAGGGCTCAGCAGAGAGGAAAAGGGAGGCTGGAGGGAACAGCAGACACACAGCCCCTTGCTGTGAGGGATGGTGGGAACAGGGACAGTGTCCTTCTCCTGACAGCCAGCTTTAAGGCAGAGCTGGCCTCACCAAGCTGTCCCCGCACAAGGACCATCCCCTCGGTGACTTGCCCCGGCTGCACGGCAAGGCACGCTGAGCCCAAAGGGAGGTCGGGCAACCTGCAGCCATGCTCCCAGTCCGTGCCACTCTCCAGGGATGTGCCTGTGCTGCGCTTTTCTTAGTTTCTGATTTCCAAACCTGCTCCCTCCGTGCAGAAATGTTCATCCGCAGAAAGCAGGACTGCGGATCTCTGAGTGTCTGGGCAGCGCACAGGACCTCTCGGGGCTGCAGGCTGGTACAATCCTCAGTCTATATCTGCCCCAGCAGGACAGACTCAAAAACCTGTGTGGTGTCTATGGGCACTTCACTGGCTGCCCGGGAGATGGGTGAGCAGGGTAAGGGGAGGGGGGCACCCTGTACGGGTGTGCTGCTCCATCACCTCCTCCTGCAACGGCATGGGTGGGAGGGAGGCAGCACCCAAGGGAATTTGCCCAGAGTGGTCAACCTGCAGGGCAGAGCCAATGCAGACTGCTCACGTCATGGTCCCAAGCTCAGTGACAACAGGCGTTAGGGACATGATGCGTGACAGGCACTGAGGAACGCGTGAGCACTCTATGCTGCTGTGACTCAAAGTCAGGCAAGGGAATATGTGAGATGAGGCCAGGAGCGGCATGACCTGGCTATACCCAAAAGTGCTCGGGTACCTTTCCTGGCCAGTCACTGCCCCAGAGGGAGTCAGGAGAAGAATCCATCCAGCCTGGCCAATGTCCCAGGGATACAGGGCTCAGGCTCCTTCAGTGACAAGCTCAGCACTCATCTCCAGGGTTCAGAGGCTGTGGGGCTTCATGCCCCTTGTGCTTTCTCCCTCTTCTCCTCCTCACTAGAGCTGAAGAGCTGGGTTCCAGTACCCTCACCTTTGGTCTGGAGAGCACTGGGAAGCAGCAGTGAGATGCAGGCATTGCATCAGCCAGGAAACTCATGCCTTTTCCTGCAAAGCCATACATGAGGTGAAGTGTCTGGCCGTTGTGCCTCTGCACTGACTTACCACAGGAAAAGATCTGGCTGTGAAGGTGGTGTTTGTAGTGCCCCTGCCCTGACTGGACTGACAGGGGCTGATCTCAGCAGACCCTGGATTTACATGTGGGCCAAAATCCTTGGGAAAGATACACAACCAAGCCCCATCTGGGCCTTTATGGGTGGGCAAGCATGTCTAAGGGGAAGCAAATTTGACCCTCATCCATGCTACATTACCCTCTGAACAGAAAGCAGGGAGGCTTGTAAACCTAGCAGCTGCTCCAGAGGATCTCCAGTGTCTTACAAAGAAGTGCCCATGAGCTACCACAGTCAGCCAGCTTTATGAATTTAATATTTATAGGCAGAGAGAGATGGGACATGGCCTGTACTGTGTATAGCCTTGCAATTTATGTGTTGGCAGCAGTGGTTGATGGGAGATGTGCTCAGAGGCTCAAAAGTGTGCTTAAGCTTTGTAAATACAATCAGTTCAGGCTGAAGTGAGTGAACAATGTGGAATGTTTTGAGGCCAAACTTGACTTCAGAAAAAAACACCATTGAGCCAGTGGTACTTGAGTGTGTTGTGAAAGCATGCATCTCCAGGGTCGCAATGTGACCTCCTGGCTCAGACAGTAAGGACCTCGGTACACTCACTGCAGATTAAAACGTTGCATATGCTCTGAGTGCAAAAAGATTGTGCACGGTTCCTGTAAGAAGCCTTCCTGAAAGACTCTTGCCTCTGCTGGTGGTCTTGCAGCTTCGGCACTGGATGTCTGGCTCACGCTCTCTATTTTTCAAAAACATTAATAATCATAATCCATATAAAACTGTCATATTGGTTCAACATGTACGTCACCAAAGCCCTGACTAATTTATCAAAGATTTAGTGTTCAGTTGAACAAAGACTCATTTTTGTAAGCAGATGCAGTTTGCTGGATTGTCCTGTCATCACCCACTGTTTCCACTGGAAAGATACATCATATCAGCAACTTCTAAAAGTTAAAAAAATGTACATTTTAAAATAGTAATGTAAACACTTATTGCATGTTCCACGTTAGTCATGAATTAAATAGAGAGCTTAGGGGATAATGCTGCTGGTGCCAAAGCGGGTCTGCAGCCTACAGCCACCAGTGGATGGTTGTGCAGCTGATCCGTTGCCCGTCACGGTGATGATGGTGCATTGCACAGCAGTCGCACCACTAGAAATAAGACAATGAACCACTCAAGGGAGCTAAAAATGCTCAAGCAGAGGTGGAAACTGAGATTGTCAGTTCAAAGATGCAGCACACAGCACAGCCCTGGCTTGTCTGCATTCCTGTAGTCATTTTTCCATGTGTAGTGACATGTCAGACTTTGGTAGGAACAGTTCAGCACAGGAGGTGGGCAAAGGGCAAGTGGAAAAGGCGGTGGTGGGAAGCACACAGCAGAAGCGAAGGTCTGATGTGGGGATTTGCTCAGGTAAGGAGTGAGTTTGGAGCAAGCGTGGTTGTGTATTTTGTTTCAGAGCCCAGACAGCAGGGTTAGGTACAGACACCAGCTGTCCCAGGCGATGTACATGGGGACAGTTTTATGTCCCACCTGCAAAGTGACACAGGTATCCTTGGGACCTCCTCTCTGGCCAGTGCATCCACCCCATGGGCACCCTACATGGCATCTCCCCTGGCAGCAAAACTCAGTGCAAAGCAGGACAGACGGATGCAGTATCTGACCTGCTGCCAGTGGGACAGGGCCATGAGGGGATGGTTAGGGCAGGTGGGGGCGGACAGTGAGATGGATGGGGATGAGAAAGCAGATGGCAAAACCCCTGCTGGTGCAGGATAGGAAGAGAGGTATGAGACAGTCCTGGCACATGTAGCGTGGAGGAGATGGTATCGTATACAATGTACTGTTCTTACTTCCTTATACAGTAAATTGGTAACTTTTTTGTATTAAATCAGGTTTTATCACTGAATCAATCTTGCACTTTTCTATTCCTGTTCTCTACAAATGACCTTTTTTAGCTCTCCTCAGCTCTTTCCTGATGGGACTCATTAGGAGCTGGTGCTGATTCTCACAGCCATTCACTTTCACTTAGCATCTGGAGATTTTTTTTGGACAATGCTTTCTTGAAACAGTATTGCAGCTTTCTTCTGCTGTACTTAGTACCAGCAGCTACTCCTGGGTCATGGGCCTGCATCCCATAAATACATTTGGTGTGAGCTGAGTCCTTCCCCTCCCTGTTTCTGGTGAGAAATTAGTGTCATCAAAGAAAGTAACTCCTTGATGAGATATTTTGTAAAAGCACAACCTAAATTTACAAAATTTCCTGAGAGTTCTCCTGATATATTTTGACCATAAATCTCACATAAACTTCAGAGCAGAACAATGTGGTAAACAAAGAAACAACTCCTCCCATCCTTCAAAAACTCTCAAAAAATTTCACCTAACCTGGTTGAATTCTTCATAAAGGCTTTAACTCTACTGTGTGTGCTAACCACAACTTTGATATCAAAGAATAGCTTTTGCATGCATATTTTACATTGGAAGTTATTTGTACACTTCCTGGTGTAAAAGCTGGCTGGTGTTTGCTATCCTTCGTTTGCGACCTGTATCATGTAATTAGTAGCCTGTTCTGTGTTGTGTGGAATTTTTGCTGTCACTTAGTTTACTCAGCAAACCAGAGTCTCATATAAAGGAAGATTGCTCTCATTTGTAGATTTGTTCTGTATTTCTAACAGTTCAGGAGCTCTCTCATGTGGATGCCCCATGACTGTGTTTTTTCATAACACTCTTGGCTTTCTGCAAATATTCTATGCTTGTGGGTGGAAATTCTTCCAGCTAAGCGGACAAGGATGCAGATCCAGCAGATCAGGTGAACAGAATCAAGTAGGCAATAGGGAATCCTGAAGTCATCCCCTGCAATGTTTCTAACACAGAAGAACAGATCGAGTAATTAATTGTCTGTGGTTGGACTGTTTCACAAATGCCAGTCTCTGTTCACTGTTCCAAGGGTTCGTCGGGGATTTCATCCTTATCTACTCCTCTTCTCTTCCAGAGGTCACGTTGGTGTCTGCTTCTCTACCTGATCGTCCAAAGTGGAGCAGCCAGAATCTGGACCAGTCCCTTCAGGCACGGTGATGAATGGTGTGATCAAGCAGGATCCCTCGGACCACAAAAGTGCACCAAGTGGAAATGAAGAAGAAAAGGCACCCAAAGAAAAGGCTGCCAGCGAAGTGAGAGATGGCTCCAAGCTCCAGCCACCACCCTTCGCGGAGCGGAAGAACGGTAAGTTCCTTGCCCAGCAGTGTCAAGAGAGGGAAAGGGAGACTGGATTAATGCTGGTTTAGCATCTCTTGCACGTGCTTGGTTTGCGGCTCATCATTATTTTTATGTGTGGTGCTTTTGATGGTTTTTCTGATGGCAGCATTTTAAGATTTAGTGGATGTGGTTCCTCAGATCAGTATTTCTGGGTCAGCTTTAAGTGCTGTTGTCAGACTTGAGGCAGTTACCATGTTTTTTGCAATTCAAGTGTTTGGCTAAAATGCGTCATTTGAAGGTCTGAGGAAGAGGCTGGTGTTCTGACCACAGTAATGGGATTTGCTGGGGAGTTAATGTGATGAAGTTGATCAGTGGAGAAGAAACGGAGAGTGTATTTTGTTTGCAAAGCCACTGATAGACCTGTTCTGCTCTCACAAAGCACTGGACCTTCAGATAACCTTGTCTTCAGCAATATGTCTTCAGATCAATGTAACAGAGAGCAGAATTTGGCCTGGGCCTTTGAAAGGGTCATTTGTGTTTCCTTGGTCATCAGTCCAGAAATTAGTCTCGTTGGCAGATATTGATCTGAGTTTCAGTAGAGATCTGTTGGTAGAAAGCTGATGGACAGAAAACCCCACAATTCAGCCTGCACAAAGCATGCTCAGGCTGAGGAGTTGTTTGCCACTTCTTTCAGTCAACTGTATAATATATGAAATGAAGAAAATTCCTTTTGTGCACTCTAAGTCTTTCAACATTAAGTCCTCAAAATATCATGCAATGTGAAAGTGCAGCTTGAAGGCACTATTTTTGCATTTTGTCTTTGATTGATTGTTTGCATTATTGTACAGGACCCAATTTTTCTCGATTACTATAAATCAGAAATAATCCAAATGATGTAATCATGGCAATGTGCTGGTGTCAGACTGGAGTAACACAGCAGAGAACCAGGCCCGGAGTCTGCCCATAGTCAGACTAAGTCACGGTGGCGACGGCACTGCTTTTCTACAGTCTAAGATATCAAAGTGTACCTAAGATAATGTGGTAACAATGAGGAAGGTGGCATGGACTTGTAAAGGGGAAAACTATTTTATGTTAAAAAATCACATTTTCTCTATAGCTTTCACATCCTTACTTTTTGCATCCATTTTCTGATATGTTTTGTGTTATGGGAAGGCAAAGAAAGAAACATCTCCAGGTGCCAGCATGACCGGCAGACGTGCGGATACTGAGTGCACTAAGCCCTGCAGCACTGCGAGCATCTGCCTTGCAGCTGCCCTGTGTCAGCAACTCATGTCCCCCAGGCCTGTTGGCTTGGTGGCCCACTGGGACAGGGCTCCACCCCTGCAGCCCCTCTATGCTGGGCTGTTTGCAGAGTGAGAAGAGTCCCTCGCAGTCTGGGCATCCCTCCAACACTTTGCTCTCCTCCTTTTGCTGCTTTTCCCTTTCTTTCACACACTTAGACAGCGTAGGACCTCATCTCTTCCTGCCGTCCCCGTTTGGGAACAGCTGGCTCCCTTCATCTCACATCATCTCAGGAGCCGGCGGGCCCACCAAGTGTCATGTATGTCGTGTGGCACCCAGGCCTGCCTTTGATGTCGCGTTCTCTGGTGTGACAGCTCCCGCCAGGCTGGTGGAGCAGCCTGATGAGCACCCAGGGAGCTAAGAGGGAGGGGGACTCCTGCAGCCCAAAACGGCACACAGCGATCACCTCCCTTTGCCCTGCAGGACAGAGCCCTGAAGCAGATTTGTCCCTGCCAAGGGCAGAGCCTCCCTGTCCCACTCAGTGCCATCTGTTGGGTTGTCACAGCAGAGACCTACCCCGTCCCCCCACCACAGGGTGGAGGATCAGTAGTTGGGGTTGCCATGGGGAAAAAGTTAGATGTCAGTGTCCCCTTAATATCCCACCCCCATGAAGGACACCTGTGCAGGTTCATTCACCACTCTCACCTTCATCCATCACCCCAGAAATATATGGGGAAGAGCAGCAGGAGGGAGCAGGGACCCACCATCCAAGATTATGCCACTGAAGGAGACAATTCCTGGGAATGAGTTGGGTGAAAGGGGTAAAACTCCCATCTGTTGTCTTTAGAGATCTGCCAGGGCATGTAAGGAGAAGCAAGTGCAAGGTGTGTGACTCCCCTCTCCTCCTCCTACCCTGTCGCATCTCATCTCCTGAGGATACAGGGTGTGCACACCTCAGTCAGGCAGGATCTGGCCCCTACCCCATGCTCTTTCCAGCTGCAGGCTCGTGATATGTGGTGGTTCAGTGGGTGTTAGACAGACACCCGTCTGTCAAGGGCACAGCTCCTCAGAGAGGACTACCTCCTGCCCGAGCCTGAACTTTCAAACTGCAGTCTTTATTTGACTTAACTTTGATTTAATAAAAACAGTCTAGCTAGAATATTTTTAAATAGGAAAATAGTCTTTTTAACTCTAGTATTACTCAAAAATGGCTGAGGGGATTTCATTTAAATTTGTAAAAATAAATCACCTTTGAGCAAGCAGAAAGCCCATTCGGCAGGACCTACAAAAACCCAGGACTGGGTGCACAGGTCCAGGAAAATGGAGACTGTTACCTATACAACAAGGAGGAATCCTGACATCTGCCTGCTCAGCTGCACCCCCAACCCTGGCCCTTTTCTGTCCCTGGGATGGTACACTGTCAGGCTGCCCTTTTACCATGAACTGTGCCTAATCCCACAGCCCATGGTGTTTATGTGCTCAGTGATGTCTTCTCCTAAGTTCTGGTCCACACTGGCCTGAACTGGGCAGAGCTGTGAACTCTTGTCTTGGAAGACCCTAAGACAATCATATCTGTGGGTCTTCCTAAAGTCACTAGGGATACTGGGTTTAGAGACAAGATCTGCCTAGACCTCTCACCCTGCCCACTGCGCATGCACCTTGGCTGGGTACTGGACCCATGGGTCTTGCACTTCTGTCTTGCCAGAGACAGGCACTTTGAGCTCAACATGGTGACTTCACCCTCTCAATCAGTGCCCTGCTCAGCCCATTTCACCTGTCCATGTAGTGAGATTGTTGAGTCGCAAGGTCAATGCATGGCATTTCTCAGAGTGAGAATGCACAATGTTCTGCCCACACCTCTGTTCCTCTATTCAAAAGCTCCAGAGTTGGTTTGGTTGCACACAAAGGCAGGTACAAAAAGCAATAAGATAATACATGATGCAGTGGGCACACGGGCCCTTGCAGGGCACTGGGGTCGCCAACAGCCACCTCCCTAGGGTGCTGGAGCCTTCCTCCTAGGGACGATGAGAGACATCGTCTGCACTGCACAGTGTGAACCAGAGCCCCATTGTGCAGGTACCAAAGGTCATCACACCCCGATCCAGAGGTGTTTAGTATGTGCATCCTTCACAGGCTCAGTCGTCCGCAGGCTCAGTGCTCTCCGACATCCAGTTTGGGGTCAGAGAGGGGTCTACAGGGTAACCCCCTCCATATGGGTTCTAATTGCTGGGCTAAAGAAAACAAACATGCTGTCTTCAACACCTTGCGTCTTTGTAATAAATTGAGTTGCCTGATTGTTGGGTAGGAGTTCCTGACAGCAGCTTAAGCATCCTTAGGATCCGTAAGCTACTTTTCCCTCCCAGGTCCACCTGAAACCTTCTCAGATGTTGACACCAGGGCCAGTGGTAACACTCTGAAGCATCAATGCTCTCAGGATCATTTTCTTAAGCTGGTAACAGCTTCCATCCCATTCCATCTCACCCCATCCTGTTGCGCTGCACCCCTGTACTTTATCTGTGGCAACTGTGCCATGGGAACAGCTGTACAACATTTTGCTTGTCTTTCGTGGCTTGCATCAAGACTGCCCTTAGCCTGCTTATTCCCTATGTGACTGAAGATCATGATTTCTCTGCACACCTTCCCAGCAGTGGGGAAGGCAGTGAGGATGCAGCCTCTGTGGATGGCTTTGGCCACACATCTCTCCCAGTGTCAGTGTGGCCAGATGGATTTCAGAAAGAATTTTGTGATAAAGAAAGCAGGTCAGAGGACATGCAGGAGCTACTTACTGTCAAACAGGTTCCTCAAAAACAGTCTCAGTACATGTACTAAATGTGTGAGGAGTTAGGCATCCCCTGGTACAGTCCAGAGACAGCAAAATCCCTGGCTCTGAGCTACTGTGCCTTGTTCTCTGCCCTAGGACTTTGAGAGTGAGACGAATTTCACTTACAGAGTTATCTAAGTGTGAGACATCCTGTCTGATCTGATGAGATTTCTCTGGCTCGGAAACTCTGCTTGGGATGGGCTCAGTCCCCTCTGGAGGGTCCCATTTCACTCCAGTGACTGCTGGAGTTTCAATGACCAGCTCCAACCAAGACACCCTTTAGAAATGAGATTCATTTTACCCATTTGTCTCCACATACGTGTCTCCAAGTATGGGTGTCAGAGCTCCCACCACAGGTGATGTATCTAGTCCGTAGGCACATGGCCAGAGGCCACTAACTGACTGCTGCAGTTAGGAGAGCTAAGGAGTTCCCCTTGTGCCTTCTCCGAGCAGTACGTTTGCTAACTGCTAATCGTGTTTCCACATAGGTTTCCCATTGCTGATTTTGGAAAATAATGTAGTTAAACTCTTCTGTTTATTTGTGTAGTGAAATAGACCTTCTGACCACCAGCTCCTCTAGCCCCCTGCAACAAAGGGGAGTATTTTCAAGTGCCCATCTGGTTTGCGTTTAATGTAATGTGCAGAAAGGTTGCACATTTTCGGGACCTGTGTTCCTAAGTAGTAGATTGTACAACAGTTTATTACACAAATGGAGCTTTTTATTGCTGGTCTTTGTTGAACTGCCAGGTGGGATAAAAAAAAGTAACGTGCTTCATAGTCCCTATCAAGGAAAATTAGAAAGCATTAAATTCTGCTCAAACTTTCAGCCATTGGTGAGCTGGTAATCAAATCCAGAAGGGCTGGTAGGAGGTCAAGACTTTCTTGCTCTTGATGTTTCTGAATCAGTAATTACTATGTAAGACATGTAAGTGAAACAAAACAAAAAAAAAAGAGAGAGAGAGAGAGAAAGATATCTGACCTACAAGTCATCACAATATCACAGTGCATAGGCCAGAAGTGGCAAGATACATACAGGTTTTGGGGAGAAAACCCCACGTAGTCTCCGCTCAGTTCTTGTGGTGAGCATGTGTTTTAGTTTAAATCTGTACTGGAATGGTTATTAAATTACTATCTAGTCCCAAACAAAATCTAGCCCTAGTTCCACATAGCCAGGTAAGAGGTGTATCTACAGGAAGATTTTCCAAATTACCTTTGGATCCGAATCAAATAAATATTGCAGACATTGCATTGAATCCAGGTGATATCTAATCCACACTGAAATATCAGCCTGCAGCCTTGAACTGCACAGCCCAGCTTTAATGCCACTTAAATCAGAATGTAAGAACTAAAAGAATTCCAGGAATCCAATGATATAAACTGTATTTTTAGAGCTGTGAGTGACTTGGGAGGGTGAAACACTGCAGTAACTAAAGATAGCACAGGCAAGGTTTTCCATGATTTATCGCAAGAACGTTCACAGTAAGTTAAAGTCATCGAATGTTGTGATAGCAGCACCTACATGTTGGCCTGTTTTCAAGACAAGTCATTCATAACGTATTTGTCACAGAGCAAAATTTCCATAACAGAGCTCTGAGTTGCGTCTCACTTGCACAAGCACCACACACATCACTTTTCTATTAAGGCACTGAGAGGTTCATTTGTTTCCTAGGATTTATTTTTTTCTCGAAGACAGCCGGGGGGAACCCACTTGCCTGCATGTTTCAAATCTCTCACAAGCTCTCAGTCTGGCTGAGCAATCAAAGTGGTGATGGTAGAGGACAAAGACCCTGCCTTGGACCCAGCCAGTCGTGGTCCCACTCCGTTCCCTACTAGCCATCTGGACTTCAGTTATCATTTTAATAGGAGTTCATTGAGTGACCTATCATTCCTCCTTGGGGGTCTGTGTTGCTTTGTGCACTGAGAGGCTGGGTAGGACCTTTCTTTGATGAGCAGAATGTCTATAGGGGTTATTTTAAGGATAAAGTCATGGCAAACATTTCCTGACACCTCATGATCAGCATTGCTCTTGGCTCGTGGCACTTGCTAGCTGCAGTTTGAAAGGTACAGGAACTGGCTTGTTGAGAAGGGGCTACACCGCAGAACTGTTTTTCTCCCAGTTTCTAAAACACTGGGATGCATTCAGGTAGAAATGGCCCACCCTGCAGAGAACTCATCTCACAGGCAGGTTGGCCCTTGCCTGCTATACACACCTGCCTGGTAGCCTGAGAGTCACTTCAAGTCTCGTTTTCTCATGTGTCAAGTCCCAAGTTCACCTTCCACCACGAAAACCCACTGGATGTGTGGGGCCCTGGCCATGCTCCTTAACTGGGGCTCCCTTATGTACTGGATGGGGACATCATATGCAGGGTGAGGGTGGTGGCTGAGAGACTGAAGTCAATTCCCCTCTCCCCCATCCCTTGACTAAACCTGTTCTTGGTCCCATGGTGTCCCTCCCCGCTGACGAATCTCTACCCAAAAACAAGGCAATGCCCAAATCTGTGTGATCACCTTCCCTCCTCTCACAGTGGGGCTATGTGTGAGTCACTCCCATTTCTCTTTCAGGTAACTTTTGAGAAATTTCTAAGAACAATTTTAATCTCGTTATAGCTCATAGCTGCTGCTTTGTTTCCTCTTTCAGAAGACAAACTGAAATGGGGATAGCCATGTGTCATGATCCTTCTTGTTGTTCCGCCTCTGTGTACTTTGAACCAGGTCCTGAGATGCTTCCACGAGTGCACCCATCTTGCTGCTTATCTCAGCCTTGGTGCTGCAAAACACAGTAGTGATGAGACACCATCATCTTTAATGAGCCCATTCTTGGGGTGGGGCTGAGTGCCCCACTGGTCAGGACCATTGCTCAGCACCCAGCAGGACTGAAGCCCTGGGGGACAGGGTCTTCTCACCCCACTGTCAGATCAGCCTTAGCACTCAGTATCCAGGCTCTGCCTGTTGTCCTTCCCTTTTAACCATGCCTGTGATTAAATAAACAAAGTGTGCCAGTGATTATAATCTTTCCTGCACTGGGGAAAGAGCACTGATGTCTCCATGCACAATTTGCACAGTTTGCACAGTGTTTCATCTCATTTACATTTGTGGTTACTTCTGCATTGCTTTCATAATTCACATATTCTTGAGGCTGCTGCTTGGAGCACCTGCAGTCAGGCTGCACTTAACATCTCCCTCTTTTTTGTAGATAATTTGGAGAGGTAGCTAGTCAAGGGTAAAGTTCAACCCAGGACATATTTCTAAATTCATAATCAAGCCTGATGAATGGCACGTGAATGACATCTGAACACATGAAACTTGTTTTTGAAACTGTGATCTGTGGTATAAAACCTGATAGCCCTGAAATCATAAAAAGAAAACATCATCTTGCAAGAATAACACCATGTTTGTTCCATGTGTGTTTAACCTATGGGACTCAGTAGCATGTTGAGCTCACTGACACCAAAAAATCAGGACAATTCTGGAAAGCACTGAGTATTTCTAGAGGTGATGGGAATATCCACAACACCATAATGAGCAAGCATGCGAGTACCCAAGTGGCGAATCCAACAGGGAACTGTAGGGAAAAGCACTAAAATGCAGTAAGTCCCTAGATAAGCTGGCCTGATACACAAATTAACCTGTAGAAATATTTAAGCCTCATTTCTTAGTTAATTTTTCTATTAGGCCAGTTTACCTACGAACATGTTGCAATCTTCAGCACTTCAAGTCTTTCAGCTGGGATGCACTGGTTCTTTCCAAAAGATCCATTTTTACCTAAAAGGAAATTACACATTTATGCAGAAACATCTGGGAAAGTTTCTGTGGCCCTTGCTCCATATTTGGTTGCCTCAGTGCTTTCAGCTGGTGAGAAGCAAGCCCAAGGGAGTCACAGCAGGTCTGTCACAGGAGACACAAAGTACTACAGACTTCATTACAGTCAAAAGCTGAGACTGCCTTGCTCCACATCAAAAAGTTATAACAGATGCTTCACTGCTGAGACTGATAGCCTTTAAACCTGTGCTTTTGTAGTATTGGTGAGAGGGATAGAAGTGATGATTTGTTACAGCTTTTAGTAGGAGATCACCAAGTTGTAGAGATTGAGAACATTGAAGAGATGATCATTAATGGTGCCTTCTGTCGTTGAACAGAATATATGAACACACTGGAACAAAAGATGTTTCCAGTTAATGCGCCATCTGTGTTAGATTTGTCCATTCACAAAGAGGAAACATATTTTCATTCTGAATGACTTTTTAAATTAGGAGACAACAAGTAAAGCAAGTACGTAAGTTGTATCTGCGTGTCTGTGTGCGCAAGTGTCTGTGAGTGTGGACATGCACGTGTGCATGTGTGAACCCCGCAGGCACTTCGCTCCGAGCTGTCTGACCTCCGCACAATTTACAGAGGAACGGCGCAGAAACCGCACGGCACCACATAATCCTCTTGACATTCTCTACGGTGCAGCGCAAGCTCTTTTTTTAACTAACTTCATGGAAATTGTCATCAGTAGAGGCAGCCCAGGGTGAAATGCCTGGGAACCAGCCCCTGCCGTGGGAAGGGCGGATGGACTCCAACCAGGGGCTCTCCATGTGGACCAGGGCCAGGTCCTGGGTGTGGGGCATCCTCAGGCAGCTGGGAGGGCACTGCCTCAGGGTGCCAGGCTCCTCAAGGAGCCAGGTCCACCCTCAGCAGTGAGCCAGCTTCTGGGGTGAACTGGGGCTGGCCTCCAGCTTCCTGCAGAGGGGACGGACTGGGACTTAATGTGTATTTCCACTGTGGTGTTTCACTAACTTGCAAAGCCCAGAGGAGAGGTCTGAGCAGTCAGGGTGGGGATGGTGGCTGCTCTGGGGCTGGGAAGAGACAGTGCAGGCATCCATGTCTGGAA